>Ga0307379_10014858_pt1 | contig 10007 bp, 10 predicted proteins | sample UN2MG_FD_202237 | JGI IMG/M metagenome (GOLD analysis project Ga0307379, IMG submission 202237) | Soil microbial communities from Risofladan, Vaasa, Finland - UN-2 | ecosystem: Environmental > Terrestrial > Soil > Coastal area > Acid sulfate soil | place: Finland: Risofladan, Vaasa | collected... | reverse complement strand
GACAACGATGTAACATTGAGTGTTGACCCTTCGGGCGTGGTGACGGAGATGGGATCTTTTAACGACAAGATCCTCAAGGGTGACGATGGCTCCGAAGAACGTGTGCGGATCGGTTCGGATACGCCGGAAATCTATACGACATTGTCTTGGAAAAACAGACTCGCGGCAGATATCGGTACGGTTATGGATTTCTTTTATAATTCTTCAAAGGGTAACGGCAAATTAAAATCTTTTAAATGGTCGCATCCCACAGACGGCCACACATATGTAGTCAGGTTCGAGTCGGACTTTAGCAGAACGATTACCCCCCCGGAATTGCACGGGGTCACGTCTTGTAAACTTAGGGTCCTCGGGAGAATAGCAGATTGATAACCTTAGACGCCACACAGCAAGCCTTAGTTGACGCAACCAGTAAAGAAATCTGTTGGCTGTTCGAGGTTGACAATGTTTATCTTGATTACGATGCTGCGACTGGTAAGTTCACGGCGGGAAACACTCTCTATCAAACGGTTGACGGTGTAACTGCATCTGCCACCATAGTTCGAGTAGTCAAAAACGGCACGAAGGGTAGACTATTTTTGAGCGGGGTGTCGGGTACTTTCCAGGATGATGAAATCATTTATGAAACATTAGGCCCGGAGCTTGTTAATAACGGCAGCTTTACAGCCAACACGACCGGATGGACGGCTGGAAATGATGCGGTGTTATCATCTGAAGCCGATGGACAATCTGGCAATTGTTTAAAAATATTAAACGGGGCGGCTTCGGCTGGGTACGCAGGGCAAACAGTAACCGTAACCTCCGGTGCTGTTTATGTAATATCGGCATATCAAAAAAACTACGCGACGTGTCATTACTCTTACGATAAAGACGCATATGCTTGGAGTGGGAATTACGAAAACGGCGAGTGGAATAATGACTCTTGGGCAACACAAGAAGTTACTTATTTGGAAACATCTACAACTAGTTTATACATCGCCCTTTGGGTCAATTCCACAACTATAGATCATTACACTTTTATAGATGAGGTTTCGGTCAAGTTAACGGCTGGAGCCGCTTTAGCCAATGGCACGGTAACAGGCACTAAATACTATTGGTCAACAAAGACATGGACCGACTCAACCGGCAATCTTCATTTCGATTCTGACAGACTCTATTTCGATTCCGATACCTTGGAATTTGGAGTAGGCCAGGATTATACGTTCAAGGTTCTTCCCAATTCTTTCAAAGTGCCACTCCAAAGCAACCTTTCACAGTACGGGACTTATGTTCCCAACGAATTAGACTTCACCATTGCAAACGCCGGAAACACTTTAACCGCATCGGATTTTGACGGGTGTTCGGTACATTTAAAATTAGTCCTCACCGATGGCCCGACCACTGAAATCATAAGACAGTGGAAGTACATCACAACCAGGGCAAATCCGGCTTATGAAGAAATTAAGTTTGAATGCCTAGATTTTGTGGCTGATAAGATAAACGGCGACTACCCGAATACCCAACTTATTGATGATATATTCTCTCCGTATTCTGATGATCTAATCGACAACACCGCTCCCGCTTATTGTGTAGCCGTACCATTCGGGACTGCCTACATTCCGCTTAGAGTCATATCAGACACCGCTTATGGCAAGGGATATTTCTTGGGGTCTGATGATTACACCTTTACCGTGACCGAAGTTACAAGCCCTCGTTGCGTAGGGGCTGGAACGGTTTGGGCGAGTACGGACGCGGACTTTAGAACCAAGGCCAAGACCGATAGGTTCACACCTTCCGCTGATTGGAAAATACTATATCCGTTTTTACAGAAAATGGACGAAGCGAGCTATTCAGGTACGCATGACGGTGGGGATGACGCTGCAACCCTATCGGATTCCGGCGCAACCTGGACAAATGATGAATTAATAGGTATGAGAATCGTAAATGATACAGACGGTTCAGCGGGATACATAACAGACAATGACGGCACGACTGCCACGGCAATCTTGTCAGGTGGCACGGGTAACGATTGGGACGATGACGATGTGTACCACATTGAGGCATCTGGACTTTGGTATTACAACGGGAAATTCCAAGAGATACTTGCGAAGTTTACCAGAAGTGACACGTCAACCATAACCGACCCCGCCGATGTAATTGAATTTGCGCTTGAAGACATGGGCATAGCGTCTTCTGATATCGATTCAGCCGGAACGTTTGCAACTTGCTCCACGACATACGCAGCATGGGGTTTAGCTTTCAACGGTGCTTTCTATTACAAAAGACCCCGCGCGAAAGTATTGGCAGAGCTTCTAAACTCCTGCCATTCGGTGATTGACGTTGACACGCTGGTTAAACTCAGAACCCTATCAAAGACATCAAGGAAGACACTCACAAATGCGAATATCATCACGCGAAATCCCAACGGCAAGGGGACTTTCGGAAGTACTTTTTTAAGGCCGAGTCAATATGATTCCGGGTTCGTATCCTTTCAAGAATCTGGGATGCCGCAGGATGTTTTCCTTAAACTATTGGTTCCGGCAAAGAGCGCCACGGATAAAATATCAAGCGAAGTTCTCAACATTCCGTTTGTGCAGGATTCTCAATTGGTTCAAGCCCTTGGGATTCTTCATCATCAATGGAAGTATCTAAAAGAAGCGCGCCAGACCTTCTCCACAAAAAGCAACTGTTTAGCTCTTCAACCCTGCGATGTTATCACAATAAACCACGCTAATTACGGTGGTTCTTTCGCGGTGGTCATTGAGCGCATGGTGATCAACCCGGACGGTTCGATAGATTTCACAGTTAATAAATACTCCGAAGACCTGGACGATTTCACGGACATTTCCGAAGGTGCGGTTTCTATTACCACGGGGAACAACGCTTCATTTTGGTTGCCGGTAATATCCGGTCCCGACAATGTGGCTCCCGGAAGTGGCGATGGGCCTCATGTCATACCGGGTAGACTTCGGGTTGGGTCTGCTACTAACTGTATTTATATCGATTCACCTTCTGGATATCTGTCTGTAGTAACATCCGGCAATACAAAAGCGAGAATGGGGAATCTCAACGGTTCGTTTGGAATTAGCTCCGAAAAATACGGATTTGCTGCGGGTGATTCGTCATTATCGGATCACTATGTATTGATCAATGCTACCGATGGTACTGTTGCTATAAAGGGCGGCATAACCATTACCGGGGGTTCAGGCATCGCAAGCCTAACTGACGCCGGAAGTTTAGCCGTTTTAGATACTGTCGGAGCGAGCAATTGCGACACTACGATTATTGATGGTGGAATAATTATTACTGGTTTGTTGTCTTCATCTGATTGGGCGGCGGCAGCGGGCGTGAGATTAGACCTTGAAAATAAATGGCTGAAGATGGGCGGTTCAAATGTTACTGCTGCTGGTGCCGCCGCTGGTGTGTTTCTTGGGCTTGATACATCGTATAAATTCTACGTTGGGGATGGGAGCAACGACTATGTTAAATACGATGGTACAAACGTAGTTATTTCACTAGATAAAACCGGCGCTGCACTTACGTTAAAAGCTGGAGCGGATATGGTTTTGACCGCCGATGATAGCGATCCCTCGTTGATAGTTTTTGATGCTGGAATGAATCAGTGTATTGGATGTAGATCAACCGGATATGCTCTAAATATTTGGCCCGCTACTCCTGGTTCAGGTGCTTTCCAAGTAGGTATTGATAGCGCAGGAAATAGCAGTCCCTATGATATTATAGATATAAGGGGCGACAACAGCGTCAAGATACAATGCTATGTCAGTAGTTCAGTTTATGCTCATTATTTAGCCAATGCTGGATATTGTCAAATGAGAGGAAAAACAGCGTCATACGATCTGCAATTTAATGTTTTTGGAAACTCTGGATATTTTGAATTTGCTGGGGTTGCTACAGAAGATTTAAGAATTGTAGATGCTGGATCTACTGCTGCTACTGAGCAAGATTGGATTGAGGTACAGGTTGGGGGTAATACTGGTTATATAAGGGTTTTTGCAGCTAAGTAAAAAAAATGAATTCACTTTGGATACTATTTATAGCAGCGCAAATCTTTTCGACTGGTCACATAATAATTAACGACAGGGCTAACGGTATGGCTTTAAGGGTGAGATTCTATGGGCGGTTCAAGAACTTGATAAAAAAATAAAGGCAATGAGGAACTAAAATGGAACAACCAGAAATAAACTTAGACCAAGTAATAAAATGGATGGGGGCAGATCGTTTTGATTATAGACTATTACAAGAACAGGTTATTGCGCTATCCCAGGAAAACGCACGGCTAAACAGACTGCTTTCAACGTGTAAATGTGAGAGGAAAGATGATGCTAAAGAGTAAGTATATTCTAATCTGTTTTTTACTTCTATTTATTCCGTCGTTGGCTTTTGGGCTTAACATAGATGCTGACAGCAATGACATGGTGGATGTAGCTTATGGTGGGTCTAATGTTGGTACTTTCGCTTTAAATGGCGTACTCTTTGGGAATGGAACAAGTGCTATCGGTGTAACCGCTATCGGCGCTGCTGGAACGATGCTTCAAGTTGGAGCTGATCCATTTGTTCCGGCATGGTCTGCCTACACATTTCCGGCAACCGTACCAACGGTAGGGAAAGTTTTAATCTCAGACGGAACTAATTTGATTGGGTCAACCGCTCTTGGTACGGCAGCATATGTTACGGCTACTGATTATCTGGCCGTTGCTGACATCGACGACACCCCCGTAGACGCTGAAACCGCCCAGCCGATAAGCTCAAATTATATGTATGACCATATTACTGACGCTGACCAGCATCCTGAATATGCACTTGAAACCATTGTCGGCACATCCCTTGGAATTGGCCTAACCAACGATGGCGGCGTTTTAAAGGTGATGAGTGCCGAAACTTCTCTAACCGATTCAGATGCGCCTGCTCCCGATCTTGATGGTGGTGGATCATACTTTCAATTCACGGATGATGCTACAACCGATGTTGACACGATAGAAGGATTTTCAAATTTCCCTGTCGATACCCTTGTTCAATTTCGTTTTGAAGATGCTTACTGGAAAATAGATTTTTCAGGCACGAACCTATATGGTCATGGTGGGCTGGATTGGGAACCTCCTGCTGGATCATCTATGATATGCCAATCCCATGACGGTACGAAAATAGAGTGTATTGTTTCCCATCCCTCTGCTTTAGCAATATCCAAATACTACAACATACCTCTTGATTCTACCCCTGATTCTGACGATTCGTGGCATGGTATGACAGTAGAACTTGAAAACGCTTCTGCTGTTGAACCCATACCTCAATGGGCGCTTGTTTATGTACGGACTGATGGGGCAGGACAAGAGGGGGGCATATGGCCCTGGGACGCTGATCTTGCAACCTATAAGTCATACAAGCCAATCGGGGTAGTCATTGAAGCTGGTGGGATTGCTGTTGATGCGACTGGTACGGTTGCGATAGGAACAGGAATTGCTCGTAATGCTGGATGGGCGTTTACAGACAACACCGATGAGGGCAAGACGGTTTATGGTACAACTACGGCGGGAGTTATGAGCGTAACTGCTCCAGCCGTGGCAGGGGATATAGTTTGTGCCGTGGGAACTGTTCTTGATGATGGGGTTGTTTTATTCAACTTCGGTCTTTGTTCATCGGTGGAGGTTCCCTAATGATAAAACGAATTTTAATCCTGTTTTTACTTTTTCCTGCTTTGGCCTGGGGAGGATTTTCTGTCGATGGTGTAACCGACCCTGCGAGTGTTGATGGTGTAGTAGAACCAGCGAGTGTGGATGGAGTTACGAGTGACTATACTGTATCATCTTGCCCTCCATGTTACGCTGATGCAGGCGTAGTTTGGTCCTGGGACGGCGATGAGATCAGCGGACATAATTTCGCATGTAATAGCTCTGGTACGGCGCTTGATGTTTTTACTGATGCAGCAACTACTGGAACAGATTATGGTGAAAGTGGGTCAGTCGGGATTCTGGTTGATGCTGCTAACGCATATCTCCATTGGACGCAGACAGGTTCACAGTATGCCAATGGACATGCAGCGCAAACAATCTGCATAAGGATGAAAATAGTAGCTGGTGGTTTAGCAGACGACATTGAAATATTCAAAGCAGGCAATGCTACCGATCAAATAGTAATGATGCAACTTGATGCCGTAGATACAAGAAGCATAGACTATTATTATACAACTGCCGGCCCAGATCCAAGTGCATTTGCATCATCTCCACCTCTCGACGCTTGGTTTACACGGGCTTATAGCTATGACCAGGCAAACGAGAAACATGCGTCAAATCCAGGTGATACGGCAGATCCAAATTGGGGGACTGCCTGGGAAGAAGATGTAGCAGAATTAACGAGCGATCAAACAAATGATCTTATCTACATTGATATTGGCAATCATTCAGAAATCGCTCCCGGCGAAAGCGATTATGTGTATATAACTGGGGTTGCTATCGTAACTGGATATGAGTTCGATTGTTCAACTCTTACAGGATGGTAAAATGAAAAAAATATTAATAGCGATTTTAATTTTCATTCTTATTCCAATGGTATGCGGCGCAAAAACTATTAACCCGTATCTTGTTCGGATTGGTAGCACTTCTGTAAGTGGGCAAACGGCCAATCTTGCAAAATTTGATATTTTGCTTATGCAGAAATTTCATTATGATGACGATGCTGGCGAAGAAGCCACCACCTGGGCGAACATTAAAGCAATAAATCCAAGCTGCGAAATATACTGCTATCAATCCGGCATGACTACATATTCAACTCATGATGCATGGACCTTGGTAAATATAGATTCGTTAGATAGATGGGACGATCCAAGAGATCATTCCCTTGGAGATATTTACAACGATAATTATGGTTTCATACTTCAGGATGCTGGTGGGATGTATCTTGTTACTCCATACACTGACAGGTATTATTTAGATCCTGAAGAAACTGATTTTGATGATTATGCAGCAGAGGCATACATTCACGACCACATAGGTCAGGCGTGGGAGGCTGATGGGATATTTTCAGATCATATATTCGCAAGCCGTCATATTGCACCATTGTCTATAACAGATGACGATGAGTGGAATACGTTAATGAACGCTTGGATTTCGTCTGTAACAGGTCAGCTTCATACTGCTGGAATAAAATTCGGTGGGAACCGAAACTATACAAATGTTGCGGGTGGCGCAAGTGGGTGGGTTTCTCTTGACAGTGTTACCTATCCTCCCGATTTTGTTTTGGAGGAGGCTTTTGCAGCCGTTAAATATGGTGATAGTAATGACGTGCAATTCTTTCCGCCGAGTACATGGCTTCTACAGATTCAAACAATAGCAGCAATCGAAAACTCGGATGTTGGGTTGCATAGTTCAACTGATTTAGCCATATCCGGTTCTGGCACAGATAATTGGGGAAAAGCAGTAACTTATGAGGAAGCATTGTGGTATGCACTTGGATCGTATCTCATGGTTAAAGAGGTCAATGTATTTTTCTGCTTTTCATCAACGAGTTACAATACGGTTAGCGAGAGATATTACGATGAGTACGACTATTTGGATCTTGGTGATCCAGTAGGGAATTATTATACCAAAGTAGTTGATGGCACAACCTTTTATCTACGAAAATTTGACAGTGGATATGTGATTGTCAATCCAGGTCTGGATGATGAAACTACTATTGATTATTCTGACCTGGGAATCACAGAAACTTGTCGTGAGATCACCCATGACAATATGGACGAGGCTGATTGGGATACTATCAGCACATCAACTCAATTCGCCACATTCAAGTCACACAGAGCGAAGATACTATGGGTCAATGCTGTTGGCACTCATACACCCTTGCCAAGCGGAGAGCAAAGCTGCACTGAACCGATGATTGTCAGCCTGCAGGCCAGCACCGTGATGAACGCAAATTGCAAGTATGATACGGATAATGTGTCTTATGCTGAGATGGCGAACACCTATACAACCGGGCAGGGTGGAAAGCTCCACACGAAATCGCTCACGTTGTCATGTGATACGGCATATACATATTATACTCGATGTATTGGATTGTCTGCACAGAGTGATGCCGATTCATCTTCGATCACCCATAGTTTTACAACGGGGGGTGAATCGCCGCCAGACCCCCCAGGTGGTGGGCAGATAAATGTTGAGCTTGCCCCCGGTTCTATCGGGCTATCGCTGGGCGGTACGGTAAAAACAGTAGATATAAGTCCATAAGAAGCGGACCGGCACAGCGCCGACACGATGCGCCGATCCTAACCATTAACCGATAGAGCGGCTAAAGGCTGAGTTTCGATATCAGAGGAAGCCTCAAAATGCAAGGTGGAAATATGAATGATTTATTACAGACTGGTGGAGCAGGCGGAATAGGGGCTATTTTGGGAGCTGTTTTAACGTTCCTTGGATTTAAGTCCCGGCTTGAAACCCTAGAAAAGAACGTGGTTTTTGAAAAGACTTGCAAGGCTACGACTAAGGGCATTACCGATGCGTTGCATACTCAAACCGAACTAATGGCAGAGATGCGGGTAGATATCAAAACGATTTTAAAGAATGACAAATAAAATGAAATGCGTTGCGACCAATGCCGATGTGAGACGTTTGTAATCCACATAAACGACAACCACGATAAACTATGCGAGGATTGTTATAACGGAATGAAACTAAAATATTTCCAATTAAAAGAATTTGCCTGCAAGTGCTGTGGTGAGGTCAAGATGGATAAAGAGTTTTTACAGCGTCTTGATTCTGCCCGGGCCCGGGCAGGGATACCGTTCAAAATCAATTCGGGATACCGTTGCCCGAAACATAACCAAGAGGTTGGGGGTAATCCAAACTCAGCCCATATGAGCGGTCTTGCTGCTGATATAGAGGCAAAGACATCGCGACAACGGTTTATAGTTGACGATGCGTTACACGCTGAAGGGTTCAAGCGCATGGGGGAATATAGCACATTCATCCATGTGGATGCCGATAATGCAAAACCACAGATGGTTAAATGGAGAGGAGTATGAAACACCTCCTAATATTTCTATTTTCCCTAATCTGCATTGTCGGAAACAGCGAAACAGCAACCCACCTCGACATACAAATAAACGGTGGAGTGATAAACTACGCCCCATGCCCATGTGTTGACGGAGATTTCTGTGTGGATTTACCGATAGGTGTCAACGATGTAATCATAACCCCGATGTTCAATGAAGATGAGGGGGCGTCAGTACCGTTCCAAATAAGGAAATTTGTTCGGGAAAACAAGAAATTTCAGTTTATTGAGCATGAGATAATCAATTACGAACCGTATTATTTTAATCCCGATTTATTGTATTTAAAGGAAAAGGTGAAGAAATGAAGACCGTTTCTATTTTTAAAGAGGTAGAAATCTATAAAGAAGCCCTGAAAAAGATTTGTTCGATGATGCACGATCACGACTATTATCCGCCGCCTTCCCCTGATTTTATGTCAGACACGCATCAGCTTGAAGCGTGTTGCCGGATAGCTGGTGAGGCGTTGGATCGTGTTCGGGGCACTGCTCATCCGAAATTTGATTTAACCATAAAGGAGGACTAAGTGGATTTAAAAGAATTTGGTTCTAAAATCGCAAACATAGCGCCCATGCTCGGTGGTGCGTTTCTCGGTCCGGCAGGAGCAGCAGGGGGAGCGTTGCTGAAAGTTATAGCTGGCGCATTCGGCTTAAAAGATGATGCTAAGCCCGATGAGATTTATCAAGCTATTCAGGCCGACCCGGAAGCCATGATAAAACTTAAAGAGCTTGAACTGAAACACACCGAAGTTATAGCAAGGCTGAATCAAGAATGGAGACTCAAACAGCTTGAATCCGATCTTGAAAATGTGAAATCAGCCAGGGGTCGTGAAGTCGATATTACTAAGGCAACCGGAAAGAAAGAAAATAGTCTATATGTTTTGGCCTGGTTGGTGGTAATTGGATTCTTTGTGTCGTTTGCCGTGGTGATTTGTTTTGATATGCCCACAAGTGAAGTTGCGAAAACATCAATT
>Ga0307379_10014855_pt1 | contig 10008 bp, 5 predicted proteins | sample UN2MG_FD_202237 | JGI IMG/M metagenome (GOLD analysis project Ga0307379, IMG submission 202237) | Soil microbial communities from Risofladan, Vaasa, Finland - UN-2 | ecosystem: Environmental > Terrestrial > Soil > Coastal area > Acid sulfate soil | place: Finland: Risofladan, Vaasa | collected... | reverse complement strand
AAATCTTTCGGCGAGAAAGTCCGGGATGCGGTGGCCGTCATCAACAAGTCGGGCCTCGGGGTCCGCGACCTGCGGGCCAAGATCGACGGCAAGGTCGTGACCCTCGAGGGACAGGCCGAAAGCCTGGACGCCAAGGGCCGGATCATGCTCGAGTTCAACAAGATGGTCGCCACGGAAAACACCGTGAACAAGATCCAGGTCCAGGGAGCCTCGGTTGCCCCGCCGATTCCCGGCCCGGGTCCGCTGCCGGCGGGGGAAGCGACCGTGTATGAGGTCAAGCCGGGGGACACGCTCGGCGCCATCGCCCAGCGCTTCTACGGGAAAGCCAGTCTATACCCGAAGATCTTCGAGGCTAATCGGGATATCCTGACTAACCCCGACCTGATCAAGATCGGCCAGAAGCTGAAGATCCCCAAATTGTGATGTTGGGGCTTTTGGCGGCGTCCGGGCTGGCCGCGACGACGGGCCTGAACGCCTACCTGCCCTTGTTCATCGTTGGCCTGCTGGAGGATGCCGACCCCGGCATTCCCGAGTTTGTCGATGCAAAGAAGCGTCTGGCGCAGCTGTGAAATTTAGGAGACACGATACCCAATTCAGAAATTAGGCTCATGTCCCCCGAATTTTTTATCAGCAGACCTGGACGACTTCCAGGCCGAGAAGGGCGGCCAGTTTTCGGATCTTCGAGGCGAAGTGGCCGACACCGATGGCGCAGTGGTGGGCCGGGCCTTCCTTGCTCCAGGCGTCGATGAATGCCTTGACGCCGAGCGGGAATTTGTAGCGGCTGTTGGTGTTCCCGATCTCGAGGATGGGGCCGGGAGCGGACTCTCCTTCGGCGACGAGGAGCTTCAACTTCCCTTCGCGAGTGGAGACGACGGCCAACAGTGTGACTGGCCCATTCTTCACCCTCATCTCGACGGAGAGGCCCTTGCCGGGCTTCCCGTGAAAGACGCCGAGCGGCTTGAGGATGGGGTTGCCCTCGGCGATGGCCAGGTGGCCGGGGCCGTCATGACCCATCAGGATGACGTCCTCGTTGAAGTCCATAGCGTAGAACTCGCTGAACGAGCCGCCTGCGCCGAAGGCGTCCATGATCTTCATCGCCTGGGCGTTCTTGACCTCGCACTCCCCGGCCACCGGGATGTGACGTGCCGTGAGGAGCGAGTTGCCGGCGATGAGCGAAGTGACGATGTCTTCCTCTTCCGACCCGGGAGTGCCCTCGTAATAATAAGCGAGCGAGCCGAGCTTTTTTTCGGCGACCAGCCTGTCCAGTGCACAGGCGGTCCGGGCGGCACGGCGGATCTCCTCCCGGGAGCATTCTGGAAGGACGTCGAATTCCCGGGCGAACTCGGCGATCTTGGCGGCGATCTCCTTCTCCGTGACCCGGTCGCGGCTGAGTTTGAGATCGCCGATCTCGAGGTGCTCGACGTGCGTGCCGAAGAAGACAGACTGCTGGGTGGGGTCGGAATAGACGTCGAGCATCCCGTTATAATAGTGACCGAGGATCCCGAGACGGTTGCGAGCCATGACCTCGGCGACCCGGGCCGCCTCTGTCCATTCGTCGATCTCCTCCCAGGCATCAGGGTCGTCGAGCGTTCCTGTGACCTGGTGGAAGGAGACGGCGGCCCGGTTGAAAACGTTCCCGATCTCGGGAACGGAGCAGGCCTGGCAGAAAGCCAACCATTCTCCGGTCATCTTGCCCCTGTCGCCGAGGCTGTTGAACCAGCGGTAGTCGATCGCCTTCTCAGGCTGGAGGTTGAGGACGATCACCGGGACCTTGGCTTCCTGGACTACGGGAAGGACGGTCGAGGACAGAGCGTACGTCGAGACATAGAGAAAGATGAGGCGCACGCCGTTTTTCCGGAAGAGGTCGGCGGCCTTGCGGGCTTTGTCGACATCGTCAACCATGCCGGCATCGATGACCTCAACCCCGGCGGCGGCGAGCCGGTCATGGATTTTTTTCTGGTAGCCTTCAAGCCGGGGGAGAAGGCCGTCGAACTGCCCCCAGTAGGTGTTGAGCCCGATCCCGAACAGGCCGATTTTCACTGGTGCAGACGACGGCGCAGCCGACTGCACGGCCTCTCCTCTGTCCACAGGTGACGAGTCTATTCCGGAAAGAGAGGGCCAGGAAGATGCGGTCAGGTAAAGCGAAAGGAAGAGCAGAAACGTCAGGCGAAAGAGATTTTTTTTCATAACATACTCCTCACCGGGAATAACCCAGTTTCATTTGTCCTTGGATAAAAAGCGGAAACAGAAAGTTGCGCTAGTGAATCCTTCTGTCCGGAATAAAGGTAATAAAAGCCAAGGGAATATGTCAATTTGTTCCTATGTAGAAGACCGGCCAAAATAGAAAGTGCGGGAAATCAGCAGACCGTGACCACCAGGCCTTCCCGGTTGACCTCGAACTCGAAGAACCGGGCGCGCTTGTTCGGTGGATTTTCGGTGAGCAGGCGGCGGACCGCTCCGGCGTCTGTTCCCGACCGGCAGACCAGAAGCAGGAATCCTCCGCCTCCGGCGCCGAGCAGTGTCGCGCCGAAGATATGTTTTCCGACCCGCTCCAGGATCCCCTCGATGACCGGTGTCGTTGATTCCGGGTCGAGTGCCTTTTTAAGACGCCAGGCGACGTCGATCAGGCGTCCGAAGCGTTCGACGGACTTCTGCGATATCGCCTCAGCTATGGTCGGCGGGAATTCGTGGATCTGCCGGAGTGTCTCCAGCGAGCGCCTGTCCCTGTCCAGATAATCTCCCACCACGTCGGCCAATATATTCTTGGCCAGCCGCCGCAGCCCGGTGTAGTAGAGCAGGGTCTGCCCCCCGTTGGTCCCGGGATTCAGGACGTCCGCCGGGACGAAATGGATGACGGGGTCGGGAACCATGCCCGGTTCGGTCCGAATGACCTTGACGCCCTCGACAACGCCGCCGACCTGGTCCTGCCAGCCGCCGCCCGTGGTCAATTCCTGCTCCAACCTGAGGACGGCATGAAAGAGCTCACGTTGGGACAGCACTCGTCCCGTCATCCGGCTGATGACCGATACCAGGACGGCCCCCATGATGCTCGAGGTGCCCAGGCCGCTTCCGCTGGGAATGGCGGCCAGGGTGGTGAGCTCGATACCGCCGCCGAACCGGCTCAGCATCCTGCTCAGTGCGATGCCCTTCGGCCAGGCCGCTTCGCGGGGTGAGAACCCGCAGAGGGCCAGGGCCGCCTTGGCCAGCCCGAAACGGCTGGCGGGTTGGCGGTAGTCGAGCAGGTCGTCGAGTTCGCGGATGGCGATGCGGACGCCGTGATCGATGGAGCTGATCCGGATCTCGGGCTCGGGGATGACGCGGGCGTAGGCCTGGATCGGCGCTTGTCCGTTGAGGTTGACGGCGGCGTTGATGACACAGCCGCCACGCTCGAGCGAGTAGGGCGGAGTATCGGTCCATCCGCCGCCGAGGTCGAACCGCGCCGGTGCCCGTCCCCAGACGATCTCGTCTTCGCGGAGGGCGTTCTTCGGCGGTTTGATCCGCTCGTATCCACTCCGCACGATCGCCTTCCCCAAATGTTCGAAAGCCGCCTGCCGGGCCCGGTTTCCCCAAGCATCAGGGGTCGTCTCCCCGAGTGAGAGGTCGAGCGAGTCCAGCCAAGCCCGCTCCTTCCGGTTGAACTTTTTCCAAGTGTGGGCCAGGCTGGACCGTGTCAACCCTGCTCGCTTCCGAGCCGGTTTCGTTATGGCCGTTCCCAGGGTATGCAGGATGCGGGACAATCCCAGGCTTTCGACATCGGCCAGCGGAGCTTCTGGGCCATGGCGGCGGTAGGCTTCTTTAAGAATTCCGGAAAGCCAGAGAGGCTTTTCAGCGGCGGGAGTTCTATTAAGGAAAAAGGCAAGGTCGGAGGCAGAGAATCCGCTCTCGGGCTGGAAGATGCGTCCCGGCTCCTTTCGCATCGCCGCAGCGCGAATGGCCAGCCGGCGGGCGTGGAAAGACTCATGGGAAGCGAGTCTAGCCATCTCGGCAAGACTGAACCTGGGGCTTTGCCGCCAGGCGCATTTCTCGGTTTCTGTCGCGGCCGGAAGATTAAACAGCCAGAGCCAGTCGGGAGCCTCGGATGGGCAGTCTATCGCCGGGAAGAACCTTCCGGTCCAAACGGACTTCTGTACTTCAGGGAGTCCCTTGTCCCAGACCTCGTCTTCCGTGGCGCCCATCGCCCGCAGCCATTCGCTGAGTGCCAGGCCGTTCAACCGGCCGCCCCGGTCCCGGGAAAGGTGGAAGAGGTCATCGATGTCGTAGCAACGGACGAAGGAGACGTTTTTGCCGCGGCTGTCCTTGCCCTCGAGGACGTCGAGGCAGGCTTTCCGCGGCAGGGTGAGCAGTTGTTCCACATCGACGCCGGCGACGATGTTCTCACCGCCGAGAGAAAGGACCTTATTTACCCGGCAGCCCTCGATCCAGGCGTCCTTCCCGATAACGGCTCCCCCCGATCCTATCTCGGAATTGAGGATGATCGGCGCATGCGAGTTCGAAACGCCCCTGTCCAGGCTGATGAGGTCGGCACCGCTGGCCATGAGCTGGCGCATCGTGCCGAAATGGAGGAAGATGCAGCGGGGGATGGTTTCGATGAAGAAGGGAATGGTGGAGAAGATACTGTAAAGAGTGCTCAATTCACTGTCAGCCAAGGCTGAGCCGGTCCTCTGGACCTCCGCAATATAGCTTTTGCGGTCTGTCTCCCGGCCCATAGCACAGCAAACCTCCCGGTAGAAATCGAGGCCGCGCCGCAGGATGATCTCGGCGCCGCGGCCGGACCAGGCGAGTTTTCCGGCGCGACTAATCCTGGGATGACAGGAGGTCAGCAGCCTCACGACCGCCGGCGCATCTATGCTCATGACTCCTATGTCGAGGAGTGACCGTCCGTGGCGGTCGATCGCGGCCTGCCGCTTCTGCTCTTTGAGCGAGGGTTTTTGCAGGAACCTCAGCACTTCGCCGTCCCGGCCGGGGCAGAAAACACCGTGCGCCGCGGCCAGCTTGGGGTCGGCTAGGCATCCGATGGCGGTAATGCCCCGTCGTCCGAACCGGACACGGGAGGAGTCGAAATCCAGGAAAACATCACCGCTCGTGACGACGACCTGGCCGGAGCCGTCCGCTGGGGCCGGAAGAGAGAGATAACGGGGAAGCTGGCGGTCGAGGAGTGTCAAGCCCAAGGCGCTGTCGGACTCACCGGGCACGGGGATGAAGATCTTGCCGCAAGGGCTGTAGGCCGGAAGGCGCCGGGCGTCGCCGCCCGCATGGACGATCAGGATGCGCAGCCGGCGCAGCGCCTGCTCCCAGGCTGCGGGCGAAGCCAGCTCTTTCGGCCGGCCCCGGAGTTCCCGGGTGATGACTTCGAGAAGGCAGAGCAAGGTGCTGCCGCCGCTCCCGATGCGGCGCCCGTCCGGGTCGGAGACGACAAGGACTTCCCCGACTCCATTGATCAACCCGAGGTCCCGGCGGATATGGAGCTGTTCCTTGTAGGCCTTGGCCTGGTCTTTGTTAGCCGCCGTGACGATGAGGTAGTCCCAGCCGAATCTCATTTTTTCTTGGCTTCGACCTGTGCTTTGACCCAGGGATAGGTGCGGGAAAGGCCTTCTTTCAAAGAGATCTTGGAGGTCCAGCCCAGGGAGGAGATGCGGTCCACCCGGAAATTCCTGGCGCTGACGCCGACCGGACCTGGGATATGCTTTATCCGGATGCGCTTGCCGGCCACTTCAGCTGCGGTCCGGGCCAGCTCATCCACGGAGACGTATTCCTGGCGGCCGATGTTGACCCCGTCCTCGAGGTCCGACTGCATCAGCAGGCGGATCCCGTCGAGAAGGTCATCGATATAGGTGTAGGCGCGCATGGCCTTGCCGTCGCCCCAGGCTTCGATCTCTCCCTCGTCCTCGGCTTCGGCGACCTTGCGGCAGAAGGCGGCCGGGGCCTTCTCGCGGCCTCCCTGCCAGGTGCCCTCGGGGCCGTAGGTGTTCTGGAAGCGGGCGATCCGGACAACCATCCCGAAGCGGCGGCCGTAGGCCATGGCCATCCGTTCGGCGTAGAGTTTTTCCCAGCCGTATTCGTTATCGGGAAGGGCCGGATAGGCTTCCTCCTCGGAAAGCTCCGGCTCCTCCGGCTTCATGTCCCGGTAGACGCAGGCCGACGAGGAGAATAGATAGCGCTTGATCCCGGCTGTCGCCGCCGCGTTGGTCATGTGGATGTTGATCAAGGCGCTGTTCCTCATGATCTCGCACTCGGCCGCCTGGATGAATCCCATGCCACCCATGTCGGCGGCCAGCTGGTAGACCTCGTCGAACGGCCGGCCGCCGGGAGTCCGGACGGCTTTCTCGCAGTTCGGCCGCTCCCGCAGGTCGAGGATCAGGAACTCGTCCGCCGCCGTCGGGAAAAATTCGGGATACTTGAGGTCGACGCCGCGGACCCAGTAGCCTTCTTTCTTGAGTCTTTTGACCAGGTGGCTGCCGATGAAGCCGCCCGCTCCGCCCACCAAGGCTGGTTTGTTCATGAGATCGTCCTTTCGAAAACCGGTTTTTTAGCAACGGCCCCAGGGCCGTCGATATCGCTTCTGTGATCATCGTTTTTATAACAGAGGATATGGGGCAAGTCAATTGAGGTCACTTCTCCATCCGCGAATCCCTGATCATGATTATTAGATAACCTATCAGGATGGTTAATTCTGATAGGTAGCGGCAGACAGGATAGATTATGAATGCAACCTTGGCGCCGATATCCTGTTATGAATAGTGAAATGCTTAAATTGAGGACAGTATTTATTTTCCTATTTGTATGAATTCGGAAATTGATATACTGTCCTCGTTTTCATTGAGGAGCCAATGATGAGATTTAATCAATTGCGGCGTGCTTCAATTTTCGTGGCCCTATGTCTGGTCGTAATTCTTATGTCCGGCCGGACTATTTCAATGGAAGTGGCGGGCCAGGCGATTCCGCCGGACAAACCGAAGCCTCCGGCTGAAGTGCGGCTCCGCGAGATCTTGGCCGCCGTTGAGTCCGGCGACGAGCAGAGGATGGAGGCGGTGGCCGCGGCTTTTGCCAAGCCGTTCCTCGACAATATCCCGGTTCAGGAACACGTCGCTTTCTTCCGGCAGGTTTATGATCAGCACGGTGGATTCGAGATCGTCCTCATCAAGCTGGAAACCCCGTATGCGGTGGAGGTTCAGCTTGAGAGCAAAAAGTCCGGCGAGATGATTCGCCTCGCGCTTACAGTGGAGCCTGATCCTCCCCACGCGGTGACGGGAATCGACATCGGGGAGTTGAAACCTCCTGAGTTGCCCGAAGCCTTGCACGAGGGGGTTTTGGCCAGAGATCCCGCAGCCGTCGTCAGCGGTCGGGACGGTGAGGCGGTCGATGCTATTATGTCCGATGCTGTGAAGTCCGGATTTTCTGGCTCCATCCTCGTTGTCAAAGGGCGAGAAATCATCATCAAGAAAGGCTACGGATGGGCGAACTATGACAAGAAATACCCCGTCACATCGACGACCCTCTTCGACATCGGCTCGATCACCAAGCCGTTCACGGCAACGGCCGTCCTGGTCCTAGAGCAGCAGGGCAAGTTGTCGGTTTCCGATTCGATCGCCGGGTACTTCGAGAGTACTCCCGACGAAAAGGCCGGCATCACCATCCATCATCTCTTGACCCACACCTCAGGCCTGCTCGAATACCACGACACCAAGGGGGATTTCGAGGAGATGACCAGGGAGGAGGCCGTCCGGCGTATCCTGACCCAAAAGCTCAAGTTCAAGCCGGGCGAGGGCAACGATTACTCCAACTCGGGGTATACGCTGCTGGCCGCTATCATCGAGAAAGTTACGGGTCAGACCTATCAAGAGTTCCTGAAGCATTCCATCCTCGGTCCGGCGGGAATGTCCGGTGCCGGGTTCTATCGGGATGCTTCTTGGACGGAAAAGGATGTCGCCGTTGGATACGGCGATAGAAAGCTTGGGGAAATTAATTCGCCGCTGGGCTGGCCGAAGATCAGCTGGGCGCTCATCGGAAACGGCGGATTGGTCATGTCGGCCGAGGACCTTTATAAGTTCCACCTGGCGCTCCAGGGCGAAAAGATTTTCAACGAGGCAACGAAGAAAAAGGCGTTCACCGCCCATTGGGAGCTGCGGCCTTCCGTGGGGGAGGGATACGGTTGGCTGGTCGCTTTGACGCCGGCGAAAAAGAGAGTCGTCCGGCACGGCGGGGCCAACGACTTTGGCTTTCGGGCCGGCTTCAGCCGCTTCCTGGATGATGACGGAGTGATCATCATCCTGAGCAACTCCGGTCAATTTGCCAAGGTGAGGGATTATTTGGCCAGAATCGAAAAACTCGCCTTTTAAATGGAAGACAGCATATCAATATCCGAATTCCAACAAATGGGAAAATAATATACTGTCCCCATTTCATTGGGGACTATTGTCGGCGTGAGTGTTGTATTATAAGAGGAGCGGGCGGGGCGGCGTTCGTTCGGAGGAGCCGCCGGGAGGAACACATGGACAACCGAAACGTTAACCCAGGACATCCAATAGGGCGGGAGCGCCGGAGGGGTTTCTTTTGGCTGAGGGCGCTTCCGGTTCTTTTGGTAGCGCCATTAATCCTTCTTGCTGCAACCACCCTTTACAAGGTCGAGTCCTCGCCCTCGATACGAGACCTCCCAAATCCCTCATTCTCATCATTCGACGACAACGCGCAGCAGAAGCTTGACCGCAAAGGGATCGACCAGCTCATCGATGAACAGAAGTTCGAGGAAGCGACGAAAGAGGCCGCGCGCCTGCGCGAAGAGGCCAAGGGCGCAGGGGATGACGCCGCCTGGGCTTGGGCGCTCATCAAGGAGGTCCAGCTCCGGACTGCCCTTCATGGTTACGAGACGTCTGTCCGTTTCCTCAAGGACGAGCCCTGGCCGCAGAGTCCCGTCCAGCGGGATATGCTGGAGCTTTTTTTCGCCGACTCGCTGGAGACCTATTACGCCGCCTATTCCTGGGAGATAAACCGGCGCGAGCGGGTCGAATCGAAAGGCCCCGTGGACCTCAAGGCCTGGACCAAGGAACAGATCTTCGCGGAAGCATGGAGCTCCCTCCTGAAGGTCTGGGAGGACCGCGGGCGACTCCAGGACCTGAAGGCCGGGAATTTTCCGGAATTCTGGCACGCCGGCGATTACCCCCCGGAAATCCGCGATACCCTCCGAGATGCTGTCGTCTATCTCATGGCCCGGGTTCTTGTTGATACCCGCTCCTGGACGCCGCGGCAGAGCAACGAGACTTTTTTGCTCGACCTGGAGAATCTCGTGGGAGAGCCGGCCGCTGATAAATCAGTCTCTGATACACTCCATTCTCCCTCCGCCCATCCCCTGGAGAAGCTCAATGCCCTCTTGGGGGACCATGAGACCTGGTGCCGCAGTTCCAGCCGTCCCGAAGCCGCTCTGGAAGCGCGTCTGGAACGTCTTCAGGCCCTTCACAGCTCATTCACCCAGGAAGAAGACCGTGCCCTTATCCGCAGTCGTCTCTCCGAAGTCCTCCCTAAATACCGGAAATATCCCTGGTGGGCGATGGGCCAGGCGGTCCTGGCCGAGTTCACCAAAGCAGAGGGCGCAGCCGACGCCCTCGTCGATGCCCGCAAGGTTGCTAAGGCGGGAGCCGACGCCTATCCCGACTCACCCGGAGGCCGCCGCTGTCTCCACCTCGTCAAGAGCATCGAGGCTTCCGGATATTCAGTCGATATCATGAAGACCGACGCCCCTGGAAAGAGATCCATCCAGGTGACCCATCGGAACCTGGACCGGCTCTTTTTCCGGGCCTTCCCGGTCGATATTCTGGAGCGCGTCCGGACCTCTAAGGATTACAACATCCTGCCGGATTGGCGGGAAGCCCAGACGATCCTGGGAAAGGAGGAACCGGTCGCCGAGTGGGAGACCGCACTTCCGCAGACACCCGATTTCCGCGATCACCGGACTTTTGTGGATGTTCCTGAGGACATAGCGCCCGGTCTCTACCTCGTGGCCGCTTCGGCCCGCCA
>Ga0307379_10014854_pt1 | contig 10008 bp, 13 predicted proteins | sample UN2MG_FD_202237 | JGI IMG/M metagenome (GOLD analysis project Ga0307379, IMG submission 202237) | Soil microbial communities from Risofladan, Vaasa, Finland - UN-2 | ecosystem: Environmental > Terrestrial > Soil > Coastal area > Acid sulfate soil | place: Finland: Risofladan, Vaasa | collected... | reverse complement strand
AGTCTGCCAGATTTTCTCCGATCTGCTTTGCGATAACACGGTGTTCTGCCTGAGTGTCAGGGCGTGCACGCAAACCTACGTAGAAAATCCAGTCTCTTAAAGTTCCCTGCATGTGCAGCCGGGTCGGAGAGCACATCGGCAAGATGTTGCGGGCACATTCCTTCGCAAACCCAAGCTCAAGCATCCGGCTGTACAAAGCATCAATGGAGTCGTACACCTCGCGAATCTCTTTCTTCATATCCTTCTTAACGTCTTCGTTGGGATACGGAAGACTGTTCTGCCGATTAAGAATGTCTTGAGCACGGAGATCAAAATCCCAGCACTTCTCAGAGAGCTTACTAAGTACGTCTGTGGGGTCTGAGTACCGCTGTGAAAGTTCTTGGTAATGGAAGCTTCTGTGACGAATTATCTGCGCACTAACTGCCCTAGATGTGTAGATGCTAAACGATGCGCATACCTGCTCGTAAACAGACCAGTGGCCGTGCTTAATGCAGTACTTCAGAAGCTTTTTGTACTCCTCACGCTTGGGTTCCTTGGTGCTGACGCGGGCGTGCTCAGCAACCACGGCTTCAGCGTGGGGAGTAATCCAGTCGAGTGAAACGAAATGAAGATCAGTTAATTTGGTCGGCACCGGTAGGCTGCTCGGATTCCGACTGCAGAATACCAAGACCAGCCACGATGCGGTCAGCTAAACCAGGGTTTTCTTTGACAACTTGACCTGCGTAACGGTCGGTCACGTAGGGCATCTGAGAGGGATCGATTTGAATCTGTGCGCCGGAGAAACGCATATCAGGAACGGGGGAAAGTCTGCTGGTATCTTAAGCGGGATGTCACTTCACTAGGAGTGATGCGAGCGAGGCGCTGAGAGTCGAGCCCAAAGCGCTGCCCAGCTAAGCGAATAGGAAAGTCGTTATCCGTCATCATGACTACTTACCCTGCAGTTTCTGTTTAGATAAAGCAAGCAGGTTGTTCATCATGTTGTGCGTCATCAGGGGATAATCCTGCTGCACAAGCTGCGTGTTCAGAAATCCCTGCTGCGTGGTCTGAGTCAGCTTCTGCAAAGGCATCCGATTCTGAGGGGCCATCTGCTGAAGCCCCATCATGTACTCAGCCTGACTCATATCATCAGGACTGTCAGGCAGAGGCACATTACGTTGGTTATAACCTGCAGGGCCAGTAACCGCCGTAGACTTCTTGATATTACCTTCGGAGTACTCAACAGGACCAACCGCAGGACGCCCATATAATCCGCGATCTCGGGCAAATTGGGTTGCCACGCGGCTGCCGCTGTCGAGCTGCATCACGCGACGAATACCTAAGCCAGGCTCTTGGTTCAGACCGACGGAGCCGGGAACCATAGGAAGACCGCCGCGATTCTCTGGCTCTTTGCCTGTCTGACTTGACCCAGGGAGGATTGCCATTAGTCCTTATCTCCGCGATTCGCGGCTCTGCTTCTAATTCTAATGTTACCGGAAGAATTATTTAACGGGTTCCCGTCGCGGTGATCTACATCTTTGCCGTCACCCTTGCGAGCGCGACCGTTACGCTCCATGTAACGCCGAGCGCGATTACGCGCAGCCCGACGCTTACGTTGCTCTGGAGTACCGTGGTAGGTTCTATATTCTTCTTTGTAATCCCTAGCCATGCTAGACGGCGACGCTATCTATAATTCTACGCTCTTCGTTGAGGATATTAATCTTGTCGACGACGGCCTCCATGAACGACTGATCTTCGTTCAAGTTGTTACGTACAACATCAGCCAAGTCCTGACCAAATTCCTGCCACAGACCACTGTATAGACCGTTATTACGCTCATACAAATTGTATAAGTAATCTAAAAAGTCAGCGCGACGCTGCTCAGCGTCAACACTCCAATTAGCGAGCAGTTCGCTGTAATCGACGTCAGCCTTCATTGGAAACCAGTTTGGGTTCCTAGTTTAGCGTCAGTCTCCGACGGTTACGACGACGCGAAGCGACTTAATGTGCTCATCCGCCAAGTCACTGAGATCCACATCGATATCGCTCAAGATATCCCACATCAGATTCACGAGCAGCGAATCCCGATAGGCCATCATATTCGCCATCTCCCGAGTCTGTAAATCACCCAGGGGATTGCACTCTTCGTCCCAATTAAACGTACGGGCTTGTGCGCGGTCGTTCGCACACCGGGCGATATTCGCCCAAGCTTCAGAATTCATGAGAAATCAAACGTTGGCTTTGATGTACCACCCTGAGGTGGGGGACTCCACGAGCCAGCGAGGCGCGAGGTTCTGCTTAGAGTACTTCAATTTCGCTCCGTTGGTACCTGCATAAGTACCTCTAATGAGATCTAGATCACCAAACGGATCATTTACATACAGTGCTTTCTTGTCGGCTGTGACACCAATGACTGTTAGCCAATGCCCGCCTCCACTTGGGTTGGATACCGGTCCTTTGTGGAGGATACCGATGGGCACTGGGATCCCACGCTGCAGCAGCTCCTCGATGTCTTGCCAAGATCCGTCCTGCCTAAACGAAGCAGACACCCCGTAATCTTCCAGGGCGGAAATTTGAGCGCTGGGGCTGGTGGTATCCCCGTACTTAAAAACCGTGCTGATGTATTGGTCGTCTGACTTAATGCTGTTCGGCTTTAGGGTCTTTAAAAGCATGGCACAACTGCTACTGAAGCAGGTGCGCATAGGGTCCTTCTGATTATCTCGTTGCGAATAATAAGGTACGTTTAAAATAATATCTTTAGGCTTAGCTGGTGTCGGCTCGCTGCCTGCGGGGTCGTTAATAATTTTGAAGTGCGGAGGGAAGAACCACCACTCCTTATCCGGCTGAGCACTGAGACTAACCTTGTAGTGAGTCTCACCTGGGAACATCGAGATCTCATCCCACTCGTGGGCTGATCCCTTCGGCACGAATAGCTTTTCCTCAGCAGCGAGCTCAGAGCTCTGGACGGGGCGGCGCTTCAGCCACGTGTCCCGATTCGCAAGGATCGAATGTGCCAACAGCGGGTGCCGAGTCTTCTGCAAAAATAGCGCCTTCTCAGCCTGGCGTCGACGAGTCAAACCTTCCAGAACCTTATCCCCGCCTTTATTCCAACGAAGAAACTCAGCTGCGACGATTGAGCGGTCCGCTCCGTCATTGAGCAGACGCAACAATGTGGAGTTCTTAAGTGCGTTTACACCAACGTTGAACGAAAAAGATACGAGCGCGTCGAACTCGTTTTGATTTAAATTGACTTTAACGTTATTAAGTACACCCAGCTCAAACCGGCGAACATCCTGAGCCAGGATGTCTTCAGCTAGCTTCTGGGTAATCGTTAAGCCCCGATGAACACTGGGACCGGTGTGCCCATAGCCGACCGTCCAGATGCCCACGGCGTCCAGATACGCCGTAAGCACACAGCCTTCGAAACTTTTAATAAGCGAGAGACCCGCTTCTGAGATCTTCACCGTTCTTGAACTTCGATCCCGACGCGATACTCAGAACCAGTGCGGCCCTTCAGCTGGATGTAAGCAGCGTAGGAACCGGAAGCAGCGATGCGCTGTTGGGTCACAGTGGCATTACGGCTGCTGTACTTCGAAGGAGAAGCAGTCATCACCTCGGTACCAGCCGAGTTCAGGATGATGACGTCGCCACACTCGCGCTGGTTGCGAATGTCAACCTGCAGGATGCCCGTGGCGTTTACGGTCAGCGGGTAATAATCAGAAATGCCATACAGGCCATCAGCGATATATTCGCGAGCACCAGCAGCAAGAACAACGACACCGCTTGCGTTTAAAGACCGGCGTTGATCATAATGAGTGGAGTTCGAACGCTGACTCGTGGTCGAGGTACCGCTAGCCAGCGTACTGTCCAGTTCTAAGTTCTTGGCGAACTGAGTCATCACTGAGCCCTACATTAATTAAATTATAAGCGTTTGACGCCTAAGCATCTGAAACCTCATCGACTAAAATTTAAAAGTGGCGAATCACCTGATGGAAGCGCTTGTAGCAGCTGCGGGGGTTTTCGCCGCATTATTTACGTGGAACCACGAGCAGCGTCAGCGCGTAATTAACGAGCGGTTTAACTCCATCAAGGCTCGCCTACAAGAGTCAGAAAATCAGTTAAAAGAGCTACCAGAAAAGTACGTTCTTAAGTCAGATCTAAACGCTGAGTTAGATGACATTCGAGTCTGGTTAAGGTCAATTAACGATAAATTAGATCGTCTCATTATGACTAAAGTAGGTGAAAACAACTAATTACAACATTTGGTACGCTCTACTTTACGAGCTACTGAGATCTTTAGGGGAGCACTACAACAAAGTGCGTTCCAATAAAATTGTCAAAATGATTCTCAGCTACTGCCACGAGGATTGGGTCCTCTGGAAGGTAGAAAATACTCTCAAATCAGTTGACCGCGACATCGAAAAAATCATGAAGGATTGGGATAAACAAGAGCCGCCTAAGTTTGAAGTAATCGAACACGAATCTGACGGATCGAAGGCGCAGGAGTTGTTGGGCGGCGCGATGGAGATTAAATCGACGTGGCGGCGTGATTGACTGAGTAGTTTTATAATGTAAGTAACCGCTCGAATACCATGACCGCCGCTATCGCTTTCCTCGCCGCTCACTGGATTGATATCGTAGCTATCGCCGCTGCAGCGCACGGTTTAGCCCTAGTTATCGTAAACACTACTCCTACTCCTAAAGATGATGAACTGTATGGTAAGTTCTACAAGTTTGTCGAAGTCATCGCCGGTATCGTGACCAAGATCGCCAAGAAGTGATCTAATCCTCATCGCCTGCTGGGAGCTGTAACGGCTCCTCGCAGGCTTTTTTGTACGCCACGGCGGTCTCGGACGAGTTTGGATCAGTAGCTAACCACTTTAAAATTCTCAATTCTCGCTCTTCGGACCAGAATGTCTGGCCTCGATAAAACTCCATGAAGTCAGTATCTGACTTACTGAGATTGCAATCGGCACAGCTTGCTACCAAGTTATTTCTAGTTGTCTTACCGCCCTTAGCTTTTGGTACGACATGATCTAGCGTAGAAGGGTTCTCTCGACCGCAATAAGCGCACCCATCCCAGGAATCTAAAATATCCCTTCTGAATCGCTTTCGAGCTGTTCTCCGCTGCAAACACTGGAGCGAAAACAGGAGCTCATTTTCAGACATGCTGCTCGAAAAAGAGCCGCTTTAGATTATTTTAGAAAATTTAAATCAAGCGATGATTAAAACAAGTTGTATTCTGCTTAACACTGACTCTTACAACTCTTAATTTGGGGGTTTTAGGAGGGAATTAGGAGTTCCGACCCAAAACATGTGATACACTATGCTTTTAAGACTAATGCAGACCCTCCTAGACGCATGGAATCAGTTCGAAACGGAGAGATCTGTGGTGTTATGTCCTACAAGTTTAGTGAGCGACTACGCCCAAACCCGAAAATGGCTGACTAGATGCCCAATCCAGGATTTTAAAGAAGGGAGAAAAATAATCACCTGGGTGCTTCAGCAAAAACCAATCAAAACCAGCCGTAGGGTCTGTATGTACCTGAAGGGACTGTACAGGTGGGCTGCTAGCGAAGATATCGCACTAATCGAGCGCAACCCAATTGCCAACTTTAAAATGCCGAAACCTCCGCAAGAGGATGAAGATGTAATTGTTATTCCTAGGAGCGAAACAGCACTCGTTCTAGTGGCCCTGGAAAACCCACGCGGAGCCAACTGGTCGTTGTACGCAGAATTCATGCTTCAGACCGCCATGCGGACAGGTGAAGTCAGAGCGCTCAAATGGGACGACATCAAAGACAACAAAATCCTTGTGCATTCGAATTACACGCTTACACACGGTTTAAAAAATTCAACTAAGACAAATCGCAAGCGTTGGGTGCCGTTGAATAAAAAATGTTTAGCACTTCTGTCTGAAGTAGGAACAACTGACGAATTTATATTCCCATGGAACCGCTATGCCTACCAGAGCTACTTTTACGACCGCATGAAAACCCTACATCGTGCCGGATTAACCGAACATCGCTATCGACCGTACGATTTAAGGCATACAGCTATAAGCCGCTGGCTTGAGGAAAAAATCCCCGTCGCTCAGGTAGCCAACTGGGCTGGAAACAGCTCAGAAGTCATCTGGAAACACTATGTAAACGTGACTCAGGAATACGAGATGCCTGAGTTGTAATTACAGGATTACTGTATCAACTCCGGTATCGCCCGACAGAGTAGAGGTGCCGGTTACGACGGCACCACTAGTTACACCGCCAGTGAAATCGATAACTTTCGGAACTCCGCTCGGTGCGGGAGGATCGATTGGGGGCCACACGGGGTACTCGGGACCGGTGATGTACGACGCCAAATCCGGAGTATCCAGTGTGCCTGCGATTGTGACAACTTTAGCTTCACAGGAAGTGCGAATTTCTTGTCGCAACTGCTTAATACCGCTGGGCATTGGGGTGCCGTTATCTAACTCACGAACAACGGTCCAATCTGTGGGGGTCAGCAGAGTGTTGGCGGTGGTGCGGGTTTGATCCGTCCAACCAGACACCAAAACACCGTGATCTTTAGGAATCAGTGTGCCGGAAGCTGTGTAACCCCAATAAAAACGCTGATCGTAAGTAGGAGCGTCAGGAACTTCAGTAATCCCAATAGCTTCACGTTCAGCAGGTGAAGCCAGACGAAGCCAATTAGCAGGGTAAAGAGTTCCGTTAGCCTCAAACGGCCGATCTAACGCCAGGGGTTTCCCGTTTAAGACGAACATGTGCGGCCCTTTTTTACGAATTCTAGTCGATCTTTAAGCTCAAGAACTAACCGACTTGCTTTACGCATACGGGACGTTTATCTGAATCCCAGTGCCGAATAACACCGGAAATGATAAAGATGTTCGTGACGAGGTAGCTAACAAATATAACAGTGCGTACCCACGCAACGGCGTCGGATTCTTTAGAGCACTCACTGGCCTTTTGACCTAGTGCTTTAGCCCAAACTCTCCACACTGTCCGTGTTCACTACTCACCTGGCGCGGGCGTATTGGAATGGGTTTTCGGCGAAGGCGGCGTAGATGTAGGTGCCCCCCGATCCGTTCCATCCTGAGTTTGTAGTCCTGATCTTAAATCCATTCGATAAAATATCTAAATGTTCAATTTGATATTCTGCTGCAGATAAATTCACCCAAATAAGTTCATTTCTTATGTTATATCCAAGTCTTGATGAGTCGGTCAGAAGCCAATCGTTAGTGGCATCTGAGCGTTTAATTAAAATCCACCTCGGCCTAAACCCGGTATAAACAAACGGACCATCTGTGCTGCCATTACCGGTGTAGCTGCCGAAAGAAGAGTACCCGGCTACTGGGGCGAAGCAGTAGGCGACGTAGGCTCCTGAAAGACCATTAAAGCTTGTTGAAACAGTAAACACTGAGGAAGTTGGCGCAGTGTTATTGAATGCGTTTGAATCTGATGCATACGCATTTGTTGAGTTTAAAAGCGTATACCCACCGGCTCCAGTAGACGCATGGTAGACAACCCATCCGCTTGCATTTGCTCGTGATTTTAAAATCACCAAACTAGGTATATCCCCAAGACTATGACCTATTGTGTTTGTACCACTAGACGGCATCGTAAAGCCAACAACCGAGAACCCCGCACTAGCATTCGCCCTCACCTGAGAAGTGATGCTGCCTTGTGTGTTGGTGACGGTTGAGCTGCCGGCGTCCCAGGTCCAGGCGACGTAGGTGTTGCTACTTCCATTGACGCCAGTTCCCGCGCCAATGGTGAATCCATCGCTATTGAAGAACTGAACAGCAACAGAAGAAGCACCTGTTCCACCGCTGGTTTGGTCGGCATTTGTCAGGTTGGTCGATAGAAAGACGCCAGAACCTCGGATGATGTCTTGAACAACATGATCACGACTATTGTTGCGCTCTTTGATCCAGATTAGATCCGGCGAGAAGTTCAGCCCACTAATGGTCTGCGTTGAGCCATTACCGGTATACAGCGCCACATCCATCGCCGTGCTGCCGTCAGCAATCGTTGGCTCCGGCAGGTTGGTGGTGCACAGTGCCTTGAAGCCACTGGGGGCGGTGTAGGCGAAGGGGCGTTGGCCGAAGTTGACATTGGCCGTTGCCGTATCGTAACAACTGATTCCAAGCAGCCAGGAGGTTGCCGAAAGCGAAGAAAACGCTACGCCTTGTGAAACATTGTTTTTGTAAAATGTAAGCGTTCCGTTGTCAACATCAAAGGCACAACCTATGACATCATTGGTAGTCCAAGTGCTTCCGTAAGCGGTTCCAGCGGGTCCGCCATTAAACTTCTGTCCATTGAGATTGTAATAACTATATCCATTTGCGTCAGATCCAATATTTCCACTCGTAGATCCACTAGTCTTCAGTATGCCAACAATTACGCCGTTGCTCATATTTGCAGTGCCTACACATTCGAAATACCACTTACCGGAGGATACTGCAATAGTTGAAAGTCTAGAGCCCCAAGCGGAGCCCGTGTTAGTCATTTGCAGGTTTCCATCCGAAAGTATCCCTTGTCCATTGAATAGCGGATTCAACGTCGCATAGTTACCCCTCACCTCCCCACCAACGCCTGTATCGGTGCCGTAATTAGTGGGGGAGTCTACGAGGCTGTCAGCATCAACAAATGCTGATGTAAAAGTTTCGGTTCCTGCGGTAGCCGAAGTAACGATAGAACTACCTGCCAGGCTTAAACGCAGGTAGCGATTTACTGTTGCAGTGGTGTATGGCGGCGACACTCCGTTTGAACTACTTCTAGTCCAAGACACGCCATCGCTGGACCACCAATAACCAAAATACGGATTACTGCCAACTCCACTAAAGCTGTTAATAGTAAAGCTAGCCGGATTGGTTAATGAATATGTGTCGATAGTTGTAAGGCTTGGGAAGCTCGACCAATCTGGTAGTGTGTCTAAAGTACTTGACCATGCCATGCCCACCACAGTGGACGAAACTGGGCCAGGGGCAATGTTGTTAACCGTCCACGTATTCCCATTCCCACTAGTGTCCGTCCCTAGTGCGGCGGCGGTGCTGTTATCACTGAAGGGCAGGTAGAACCCGTTGGTGCCGTAGGTGCCTTCGTATGCCTTGGGTTGCCACACGCCGTTGGTGTCGAACTCACCGAAGCTGGTGGGGTCTAGGGCTTGGCCGTCGATGAAGTGGACGTCGGCTAGGTAAAAGTTGCTTGAATTGATTGCGAAATATTGGCCGACTTTATGGGCGACTGTGTTGTTAACAGCAAAATCTCTATTCAGTGAAGGATAAAGATTTCCGGCGTATGCTACCTCTGCGCCATTCACATAAAGTTTTACTCTGTCGGTGCTGATTGCTTGTGTTGAATCAACGGAAGCAAGAACGTGATACCAGGCCGAAGGATCACGGTGAAGGTTTTGAGAGTTTACAGGACCGCTAAAGGAATTGTACCAGTGAAACCGATCAGCTACAAATCCAATAATATCAGCATTTCCCCCATCTACTGCTGCAAACAAGTAATAGGTGCCCGTTCCAAGCGCAGCTCGCTTTACCCAAGTTGAGTATGTGTAGGTACGTCTGTTGCCCGCTGATGCCGGCGTTCTGGACAAGTAGGCACTGTCACTACTATTGAATCTCAAACTCCTAGAGATCTCATATCCTCCTCCGCCACCAGCGGCAGAGGTTAATAACAGAGGATTGGAACCGCCAGGAATCGACATTATGTTAAATCAGACGCCGGAAACAGCAGCAATCAAGTTCCCTACGATTGCGGTAGGTGCTGCTGCATAATAAGCCAAAAGATCGGTACCGCTCGCAGTTGTCGTCAAAGTCGGGGCGGAACCATTAGCGAAGGACCAACCGCCGCTATAAGCGAGAGTCCGACTGCCGACGCTATCCTGACGAATAAAGATGCCCCCACTTTGACCTCCGCTAGGTGCCACGCTGGGAGCTAGGGTTGAGTTGCCTTCCAGCGTGATATCGAAGTTGTTAGCCGCCGCAAAGTTGATAAGAATAACGCCAGAGCTTACGGTAGAAGATAC
>Ga0307379_10014851_pt1 | contig 10011 bp, 8 predicted proteins | sample UN2MG_FD_202237 | JGI IMG/M metagenome (GOLD analysis project Ga0307379, IMG submission 202237) | Soil microbial communities from Risofladan, Vaasa, Finland - UN-2 | ecosystem: Environmental > Terrestrial > Soil > Coastal area > Acid sulfate soil | place: Finland: Risofladan, Vaasa | collected... | reverse complement strand
TAATCATGTTATATATGATGCAGGAGAAGTGGGGGTTGATGAACAAATTAATCTGAACTCTCCAGTCCATCATATTTATTTGGGTTCTTCTAAGCTGTATGTCTCAACTAATGAATATTATCGTGGATATGGTTATGGTTATTATGTGAATGGCAGGGCTGATATTGGAAACAGCAATTCTGCTACAGAAACTATTATCGTTGGTAACAATTCTAGTGGACAAATTACACTTGTTGATTCAAATGTATGGGCTACAGAATCCTATACTGGAGACATTAAGGTTTTAGCCAATAACAATGTGTTGAGTCTAGTGACGGAATATAAGGGATTGGATGCTCCTCATAAAATACTTAAATCCAAAGCTCATAATACTTATTTTTGTGCTGGTACACATATGCTTTGGAAGTTAGAAGATGGTGCATTCTCAGTTGTACACCAAGCTAATGATTATACTATTAGTGACTTTGCTATCTCTGATACAGGAGAGATTTGTATTCTAATGGAAAGTGAAAGTGGCGATGATGTAATTAGAATCCTACACAAAAACCTATATGATTTTATCCTTGACAAAAGGTTAACGGATGAACGTGTTAGGTATTGCAAGTATTGTGGACAAGGAAGATTTTATATTTTGGCAGAAACATTTGTTAGTTCTGTTATTTACAAAGCCAACAATTATGTTTACAATTTATTAAGTAAAACGTTAGAAAGTGAGGTTTTTGAAGGTGATATAGCGACTACTACGACTACTACTACTTTAGGAGAATCTTCTACTGCTGTGACTGTAACTAATCCTAATGGGTTTGAAGAAGTAGAAAGGGGTAGGCAATACGAAATAAGATGGATTTCATCTAAGTCCATAACAGACCTGATTAAAATTGAGTTGTATAAAGGCGGGACATTTCATTCGACTATAATTAATCCTGCGGTTAATACTGGTATTTATAAATGGAATGTATCTTCTGATTTAGCTGTTGGGTCTGACTATAAGATATATATAACATGGTTATCTGCCAGTTCTGATACTAACAATATAGATAGTAGTGATAACAATTTTTCCGTAGTGGATGAAGGGACAGAAGTAACTACTACAACTACTACCAGAGATGTCACAAATGAAGCTATTGGTATTGATTTTGATGAATATCATGATCAAATTCTTATTGTATTAGAGAATGGAATGTTTGCCATATTTTATCTGGAAGATATGACTTTCTATGGAGTATATATGTCAGGACTTAATGATATATTATCAATGGCTGTTGAAAATAATTCAATTGCTGTTTTTGGAACACAAGAAAAGGTAAGGGTTTTTGTTGGTTCTGCACCCTATTTGAGTGACAAGTGGGATTCAGGAATTGTAGAAACCAACTTAACGTCTATGTATTATGGAGGACGAAAGAATTTAGAGGCTGGAACTAAGTATTATGCTAATATACAGACGTATTCAGAATTAACAGGATGGAGTGATATTCAAACTAAAGAGTTTATCATTCCTAAATAAGGAGAAAGAAAAATGCCTAACATTACTTTAAGAGAGTATCATCCAGAAAGTGGAGCATTGTTGGGGAACGTTTCTGTTCTTAACTTTGGGAAGATCAAGGCTGGTGCGAGTAGCAGAGTTAAGGTCGTAGACATTGCGTTTAGCGATGTTTCCTCAGTTAGTAACATTAAGCTTGGTTTGATAGGCAATGCAAATTTGTCAGTTAATCCTAGCCCAGATGCTCAAGATGGAAATGGAACAACAGCTAATGGACATTTTGGAATAGAAAACACTGCTGCTTTTGATGCAGCGAAGGCTTCAGCACCATTGTCTAGACATTTTGCTGGGGTAAATACTACAATAACAGCAACCGATGTTAATAATGTGGCTATCAGTAAAAGAAGTTCATTTATTACTAATTATATCTATCTTGATATAGAAACAAGTTCTACTAATGTAGATGCTGGAAATGGTGCATACAAAATATTCTTTGATTATTCATAATGACTGATTTGCTTACAAATGGGGACTTTGAACTTGGTAATAATGGGTTTAGCTCATCTTATACTTATTATACTGGCAGCTCAATTCCTGTGGGTTCATATTCAGTAGGAACTGACCCTGCTGATTTTAGTTCATTATGGCCCACTATGGGTGATCACACCTCTGGTTCTGGCTATATGCTTATGGCTAATTCGTCTAGTACAAGCAATACAGCGTGTTGGACTGATACCGTAACGGTGTCCCCATATTCAAATGCTAATGTATCTTTCTTCACTTTTGGCCTTTACAATGGCTTATCTGATAACAATGCCCAATTGGATGTTTATATCAATGGGGAAAAGAAAACAGGTGGACCATTTGTAGTTGATGATGGGGTTTGGAAAGAGTTCACATGGACATCTTGGTATTCAAACATTAATACTTCTGCGACTATTGAGATTACTCCTATATTTGGAGATGCTGACGGACGTGATTTTGCTATTGATGATATAACGTTTGATGGGCAAGCTCTTGAGTTTGCAGATGCTAATAACGCAACAACATATTTAAGTTATTTCAAAGATGTTTCAGATATACATAACCCAGAGGTAAGCAATAGCGCCAGTATGCAATATACTGGAAGTTTTGAACAAAATTGGGATTTCTCATCGGTTGAATACGACTCATTTGGTTTTGGCCTTGAGAAGACAAAGTATAACCATGGTTCTATTTTTTGTGAAGACTCGTCTAAATTGTTTAGTATGAAACGAGGGTATGTTAAACTAATCCTTAGCTTCAAACATGCAGTTGTTAATGGTGTTCATGAGAGATTGTCTAACTCTACATATCATAATGAATATATTCTCTGGGGGGTTAACATGGGTGAGCTTGATGTTGAACAACCAGGGATATATGCTGCACTCACAAATCAAGGCCTTGTTTTCAAAATTAAATCTGCTAAGCAAACATCTACTGTTACTTATAGTAATTTTGATATAGAAGCAGATGAAGATACGGTTTTTGAGTTTATGTGGGATATAGATGGAATTTCTAATGATATTGGAAGGACTTTAATACGCATAGATGGAGATGATGTTGGCAGCTCATATGATGAATTTGCTCATAATAACGCATCAGCAGATTCTTTTACTGATGTTCCTTTCCACTGTTTGAACACTTCGACTGGTCTTAGTGATTTAGAATGTACCATTAAACATTTGAGAATTTCAGATGGTTTACCCGCAGATGTTATGGACGAATTCTTTAGCAGTAGTTCATCATCAAGTTCTAGTTCAAGTGATGGTGGTGGTGGTGGTGGTGGACCCATTATTGGTGTGAATCAGCCAATAATTATATTCGGTTTTATTGACGAATGTATAAATAGTGGTTATGATGATCCAGCGGTTAGAGCTGCTGACATTAATACGTTTAATAATTACATATCGACATACCCTCCTTTATCTGGGAGCAGATTTGTATGTTTCTGTTGCAAACCTCCTGGCCGAACACAACCTAATGGTTATGAAGAGTGTGAAAATATATTCCCAGGACCTTCATCAGTATTAGAAGATGAAATACAGAAGAACGATGGAGATGAATGGACTAAGATGCAGGCACATTTTGATGCAGCAGTAAGTGCTATGTATTTGACACCTCTAGATACCTTCTATTTGTTCTTTTCTATTGATAATTCGGGTTCAATGACTGATGGTAATGTAAGGGCAGCAGTTGATAATATGATAGCATATGCATTATTCCATTACCCTAATTGTGTTACTGATGATACATACGGCTCTGAACAAGAAAGATGGATTTTGGATATGCTTGAGGCGTATAGTTCATTAGAAGGTGATTAAATTATGGCAGAAGGAATATCAGATTTTAATTTTAATGTTGAGATTGCTAAGTCAAGGCATGTGCCGTATTTAAAAAATCCTACTTTGTGTGTGGTTATAAGAAAGAAAGTTCGGGCAAATGCTATTGGTCCAAATACGAATGCTATGCAGAATATAGGTAAAGATGTAGGACGACATGATTATGTGGATGCAGTTCCAGAAGCCCCATTAGATATGCCGATAGAATTTAAGGAACTATATAGGAAGTCAAATGGCAAATAAAACAATTCCATTTATAATAGATGCCGATAGGTCTCAGAGCGTATGGTGTTTTGAGACTTATGATAACTATATTTTTGCTGGAACAGGGCCAGAAGGAGTTATTCTAATTAGTGATACCAGAGACTTTTGGCAAAAATACTATACACTAGATGATGTTAATGTTAGTGCATTATATGCCTACAATGGGTTTCTTTATGCAGGCACTTCCTCTCAAGGCAAAGTCTATGTTTTTGATCTTTCTGATGATTCTTTAAAAAGCGTTAACGGGCTTGGAAATGCGGTTTCTGGATTTGCATCTTTAGAGGGTGTTATTTACGCCATGTCAGGTGAGAATGTCTATGTTTATGATAAGGTTGGACTTAAATGGGACTTCTTATATAAAGCTAATGCTGATATAAATTGTGTTTATGTTGGAATTAGTAAGTTTTACTTAGGTTTGTCAAGTGAAAATGTCATATCTTTTGATGGTTCAAATTGGGTGATGGAAAACAATGGTGTTGATAATTTCTCCTCTTTTAGAAGATCAAGCAAAGAACCGTTTTCACATGTCACTTATGGTTCTATAACAAGGAATACAATAATTGATTCGGATAATATTGACGAGGAAAGCGTTTTTGATATTTTCCCGAAGGATTATGTTAGAGGCATTTCTAGTTTAACTCAGGATGGATCTACTGTAATTTTTGGTGCTTCAAATTATGGCAGAATCTTTAGGTTTGATGATAATAATTTTGACATGATGTTTCAAACAGAAGGTGATTCTGTTTATTCATTGCTTACTGTTGATAGTGGAATAACATTGGCCTCTATAGGCAATAGGGTTTTCTTGACTAGATGTTATGATGAAGCCGAAGATAGTGAGGTGACAACCACCACTACAACAACATCTGGTGATACTAGCACTTCATCTAATTTTACTCTTTCCTCTCCTAGTAGTGGTGATGCATTTGAAATAGGTTCAACGGTTAATATCCAATGGACATCTCAGAGAGGTGTTAATGAGGGTGTCAAAATAGAACTCTATAAAGCTGATGAATTAGATCGTGTTATCAATGCAAAAACATCAAATGATGGAGAATACGAATGGTTTATTCCATCTAATATAGAAGCAGGCAATGACTATAAGATAAAGATAAGTTGGGTTACAACAGGTGCAGTGTCTTCAGAAGATACTGATATGAGCGACTCATTTACTCTTACTTTTCTTTTAGTTACAACCACCACAACTACAGAAACCAGTACGATTTCACTTCCCCAAAATTGTCAAGGAATTCCTATTTTAGTGTTAGATGCAAATGATTATGTAACGTGTATGAAGGAAGATGATAAAGCTGGACATGTTTTGTTTGGTACATTTTCTGGGAAGATTTTTTCATGTAGTTTAGTGGCGGTGAATGGTTATTTGTCTTCTGGAAGGAGTGTATACGGTGAAGCGGTTGATGGTTTTGGTCATGTTTCTAAGACCACTTCAACTGAGGTGCTGTATGGTTTATATAAGAAGGTGGCAGAGATAAGTGTTGATAAGGCTATTACTAGGTGGAAATTTGTAGAGAATGGTGTTCCATTATCTAATGAAAGGATATCTGGTGTATTCACAAGTCCTATACTTTATGTGAGAGAGGATTTGGGTTTTTGGAAGGATTTTTCATGGACTGAAGACAAGCCAGACAATACAGCTATAACAATATGTATAAGATCTGCTGATACGACAGCCGAATTAGCCCTCAAGGATTATGATTATTGTTTTGATTCTACAGGAAAAACAGTTCCTTATGTTGAGTCCATAGATCCGTTATTAATAAATGGCAAATACCTACAGTTTAAGATTACTATGGAGACAGATGCTATAGGTGTGACACCTGTGGTATTGAGCACTGGAATTAGTTTTTCAACTAAACAAACTTTATATTTCTTTACTACCAAGTTTTCTTTGGAAACAGATAGTAATGCTAGAACTGGATTAATAACTGCAAATATTACTGAACCAGAAAATACGGAAATAACTTTTGGTATTTCTGATGAGAATTCTGATGATTGGAATGACTATAAAGTTGTGGATTTGAATAGGTTTTTCACCCTAGACAATTATGAGAGTTTAAAGGTGGGCATTAAATTCGTATCTTATGATACAAATATACCAGAGGTAGCTGAATTTGCTCTTATGATAGGGGCAGATGAAGATACGATAATTGAGGCATAAAATGTATGTAGCAATGGCAACAAGAAGATATGGTGAAGGCAATATAATTGTCCATACTGACAGGATCAGTGGTGTAAATACTGGTCATGGGGAGAATACTATACAATTTTGGCGTGGAGTTTTAGAATTTTGCACTAATAAAAACACTCATGACACTTTGAGTGTTGGTGTTATAGACAATCTTGGTCTTGAAGAAACATTCCATTCTATTGGTTCTATAACTGGGGTTGTGGTAAAAACTATTAGTTTGCCATATATATCGCTTCATGGATTGGGTGAATTTGATTGTTTGTATGTATCTGGATTATCTAGTGACATATCTAGTGATGTCCTGAATCTGATAACTCATTTTGTAGATCACGGTGGGGGACTTGTTATAGAAGACCCCAATCTAGCAGGAAACATCAATTTATTAGAGAATATTGACAGTGTTGAGGTAACTTCTATTCAGCCACCTGTTTTGAGTAATGGTTATTGGACTATTGCTGGAAAGAGTCATTATACTTTTGATGTGAATGCTAAAGTAACGTTTATGGTTGAGTTACTAGAGACAAGTTTTTCAAGTAGTTGGACTATTTTAATTACAGAGATAGAAGTAGACGATTCAGTAGAAGACAATTATGAGGAAGCACTTGTATCTTTTGAGGCGAACACCTCTGCTGAGGTATCTGTTAGTTTTATTGTGGGTATGCAGAAGGGAGTAGTTATTATAACTGAGAGTTAATTATGGCAACAATTACATCAAATGACGTATATGTTTTTAGCAAGACAGTTAGTGGGGTAGCTGCTGTTGATTATACTTATCTTGGAGACAAAATGTATGCTCTTCAAGAAATTGAGAAGGTTGTTGGTGTTTTTGTTTCTGATTTAATTATTGGGGATGCCAATATTATTTCATGGAATGATCTTTCTGTAACTATAACTAAGTATACTGATACTGACGTATATTTATATGTACGGTCATCTACCGATACTTCTTTTGAGGGTGTAGATTGGTATGGCCCTTTCTTTAATGATTCTAATGACATATCATCTATGAAGGGTCAATATTTACAGATAATGGCAGTATTATTAAATAAGAATGCTAGTCCACCTGATAATACACCTGTTATAGAAGACATTACTGCTAGTTTTTATGCATCTTCATCTGCTGTTGAATTTTATACAAGGTCTTATGATATCGGGTTTGTTCCAAAACATATTGTTTTAACATATAATGGGACGATTCCAGATGACGCTATGGTTCAATTTGCTGTAAGCGGATTTGATTCGGTTGATCCTAATGATTATCAGGTTGTAGAGGCTAACAAGGTGGTTAAGCTTGATGAGTTATCTGTTTTATCTGACAAGCTAAAGGTTATGTTATCTTTGTTTGGTTCTGGTGGTGTTGGTGTGACAGTTAGCGTATCTGAGTTTGCCCTTTTGGTTTCTGGTGATAGTCAAGTATATATTAACGCTGATGAATCATCATCTAGTTCTTCGGCTTGTTCTGGTTTGCCAGAGATGGCAATTACTCTTACATGGAGTGGTAGTGGAACGAAGACCTTTTTGGGTGAGGTATTTACAAATGGTGAGACTAAATATTTTTGTCCAGATACATATACGTGCCATAAGACTGGTTCTGGATTTGAACAGACTGCTGACTATTGGATATTTAGTCCTGGCTATGGTGACAAATTGGTTATGAAAGGGGCTAAGCGATATCTAACAACAGTCTATGATTATCAGATGTTGAAATTGTTTTATGGTTATGGCAATTCATATGTTGATTATTATTGGCAGAATAATCCAGCGGCCACTTTTTCTTATTTTATGGCAAATCAGAATGTTCCTACCTATAATTTTGCTGCTGGAACTGGCAGTTTTATAGCTGATAGTATGTTTAGTGATATCACTACTGCTTCTGGTGTAACGATAGCTTGGCAACGAGTTAATCCCTCCGAATGGGGCTGTGTCTAGCCTTATTCTAATTTCCCATCAATTAATTGCAGGATTTTTCTAGGTTTTTATGAAAAATTACTTACGATTTTAATTGTGGATCTATTCATATTAAATATATAAAGGTAAAGGGTTTTATTCTTTGGAAAGATGATGGATAGATTGTAGAACCACTTGCTGAATGGCTTAGAAAGAATTTGAAAAAAGAAAAAGGTGGATGAACATAGGTTTTAGAAGTATATGAGCAAGTTAAAAAAAATAACTTATTGGAGAATGTAAAACATGAGCAGTTTTCAAATTTATCACGAGGAAGAAGACAAATTTTATAGTATAACGATTTCTTTAGAATCTAAAGTGTTGTTAGGAAATGATATAGGTGGTCCTGAAAAGAGTACTGCTTATAAATACTATATGTTGCTTTCTACAAGTATCAAACAACCTGATGGTACAGCTTACCCAACTTATCTTATTGAAGATTTGACGGATATAGCGCCAGGAGCATCTGCTGCTACAACATTTACAGAGTTGGTGGATGGTTATGCTGAGTATTTCTTGACAAATACTGGACTAGGCGCATCAAGTTCAAGTTCAAGCTCTAGTTCAAGTTCAAGCAGTGACGGTTATAGTTCAAGTTCAAGCAGCTCAAGTAGCCCAGGTGCATAATTTAAGGAGAATGAGAAATGGCAATTAGTATAAGTATTTATAGTAACGGCAACACAACGTCGAAGACGGTTACATTTGATGTTCAGTCATCGATCTTGGCTTCAAGTTATGACTTGCCCGTTGGTAGAACAGCAATGGATCACTATATTGTAGCTAAGAGTTCTGCTCGAACCTCGGATAATAGCTTGCTTCCAACTCAGACTATCGTAAGTTTGGCAGATTTGGCTTTGCTTGGCCCAAGTGGAAACTCTCATAGTAGGACAACATCTACAACGGCTTATAGTAATGTAACTGCCCTAGTAGAGGATTATCTTTGGGATTATGTCTACGGACATACAGCTAATCAGTCTGGTACGGGTGTTGTGGTGCAGCTACCAATGAAGTTTACTTAAATTTAAGAAGGAGTTTTAATTTACATATGTGAATTAATAGTGTTAGAAAAGGAGAATAAAAAATGGCAAATGTTTTTCCAGGATATAGAGGTACGGCTAGTATCGAGGGTATTGGAGCAGTAAGGTTTAGTGATGCTAATATTGCTGCTACGCAGGAAATCAATGCCCCTGACATAGTCATGGGTGATTGGGACCATGATGCATATAACTACGGTCCTATTACCGTGGGTGGAACAATCAATGGTCCAGTAACTGAAACTTTCGTTGCGGGTACTGTTGGTGGTGGTCTTTGGGATTGGGGTGTGAAGCGTACAGGTGACTGCGGTTTACTTTCTCAAAAGCAAATTGACTTGTATTACTATTGTGGTACACCAGACTGTGGTGTGGATTCTAGTAAGAGTCATAGGCTTTTCGAAGGTATGACTGTAAATAGTGTAAACTTCTCAGTTACGGCAGGTGATGTTGCTAACTTCTCAATTGATGTGTTAGGCAGAAGTGCAGGTTTATGGGATAATGATGAACCAACTCACTTTACTGCCGCAGAGAAGTTGCTTACATGGGACAAAGTTAATGTCACAATTGATAGTAAGGCTGCTCATGAGGAAGCTCTAAATATAGCTTGCATTAACTATCAGGCGTTTGATTTTACAATTTCAAACAATCTAGAAACCGTGTACTCGTTGGCTCAGACTAATCTGTTCCCATATGAAATTGTTCCAGTATTGAGAACTATTA
>Ga0307379_10014850_pt1 | contig 10011 bp, 6 predicted proteins | sample UN2MG_FD_202237 | JGI IMG/M metagenome (GOLD analysis project Ga0307379, IMG submission 202237) | Soil microbial communities from Risofladan, Vaasa, Finland - UN-2 | ecosystem: Environmental > Terrestrial > Soil > Coastal area > Acid sulfate soil | place: Finland: Risofladan, Vaasa | collected... | reverse complement strand
TATGCTGCGAATCAGGCAGCCAGTCCGGCGTACAGTTGTAGCGGTTTACTTCACTGACGGCATTTACTTCGCCCGTGACCGCGTTGACCCGGCCGATGGTCCAATACTGCCCTAAGCCGTTGGCCGTGCCGGCAAACCATTTGCCGTCCGGTGACCAGACAAGCTGTTCAACTATGCCCTGCCGGCCTGTTCGGCTGATGACCTCTTTTGTGGCCAGGTCGATAACCTGTATGCCTTTTATGGAAAGGCAGGCGAGTCTCTTACCGTCAGGTCCCCACGAAGCCCATTGGTATTGGCTTCCATAACAGACGGCGTTTGTACCGTCTGAATCGGCGATAACAAGCTCATAGGTACCGTACTTATTATTGTCCACCGCCGTGTCTTTGGGCATACGGTAATACAGAATCTTTCGACCGTTCGGTGAGAACCTTGCCGCAGCCTCGTTGGACTGGGGGGTATTGGTGATGTTTTTACGTTCGGACCCGTCAGGCCGCATGAGAAACAGGTCCCAGTTGTCCGTTCCAATCTTAGCACTGTACACAACCCATCCCTTGTTTCGCACTTCTTTGGCCAGTTGGGCTGCACGTTCATCCTGCACAAGCTGCGGCCCGGCCCAGCAAAATCGCGCGGCAGCGGCTAAGAAAACCCACGTCCAGACACGTCTCCTAAACATAATCTTACAGCCCTTGCTGATATGTCAAACACAACGCGCACAAAGACTTGCCTGCTATTTTTTAGATTGACCAGGCGTTAATTCTAAGATACATTTTAAGCGGCGTCAAGACAAACCCATAAGCTTGAACAGGCGGGCTTAAACAACGCAGGGCACAGGAAAGACCCGGAAAGATGACCCTATGAAAACAGTGATTATGTTTGCGTGCTTAACCGCGGCCTGGACAGCAACCGCCGCTTATGGACAGAATATCTCTGATGCAAATGAAGTTCGAGAAGGTATCAATCTCTCCGGCGAATGGGAATTCCAGATGGACCCGTGCGATAAGGGAGTGACTGAGAAGTGGTATGAGCAGAAAGTATCTTTCGACAGAAAAATTACCGTTCCGGGGGCCTGGAACGCACAAGGGATAGGGTATGAATCCCAGCAGCTCCTGCGCGAATACGAGCGCACAGCCACCGGTGACCGACTTCTTGGCACAGACCGAGAATCGGACAAACTTTTTCACGTTTACCCCGGGCCCGGGTGGTATCGGCGCAATGTTACCATCCCGAAGAACTGGCAGAAGAAGGTGATTTGGCTGAAGTTCGGCGGCGTTCACCGCTATGCCGATGTATGGGTCAACGGCAAACATGTCGGCACACATATCGCATATATCAGCCCTTTCAAATATGACATTACGAAATTTGTTCAGGCAGGTAAAAAGGCCCGGATTGTCGTGCGTGTTGATGCCAGGTGGAATAAAGACATCGACCCGCTGATAGGATGTTTTGATACCCTCGATTTTCTGTTTGTTACCTGGGGCGGAATCTACCGGGATGTCACGCTGGAGACCACGTCTGGGCGGTGGATTGAAGACGTTTTCGTGGCTCCGCAGGTTACACAGCGCTCGGCCAGCGTGCAGGTGACGACGGCCAACCTGCCGGGCGCCGAAAAATCCCGTAAGGATTTGCAGATTATCGTCGGTGTTTACGACCAGGATGGTATCCAGGTAGCTGCCGCAAGCAAGGCGGTTTCACAACAAACCAACACAATAACGTTGCCGGTGAGCATTGCCCAGGCAAAACTGTGGTCGCCGTCGCAGCCTTACCTTTACACGGTTCGCACGACACTGGCAGACGGTCAGGAAAAGCTCGATGCCGTGACGGTACGGTTTGGGATGCGCGAGATGAAAGTGCAGGACGGCAAGTTTCTGCTCAACGGTAAGCCTATCTTTCTGCGCGGCTACGGCGATGACTGTATCTATCCTAATACTATCGCACCACCGGCAGACAAGGAAGAATACCGGCGGCGCTTCAAAGTGGTTAAAGACTACGGCTTCAATTATGCCCGACATCACAGCTGGTTTCCACCGCAGGAATATTTTGACGTGGCGGACGAAATGGGTATCCTGCTGCAGCCGGAGTTCCCGATTGCCTATCGCTGGAACCTTGCTGTGACGGTACAAGGTAAACAGCTTTATCTTGACCAGTGGAGAGAAATTATCAAAGCCAGTCGTAATCACCCGTCCATCGTCACGTGGTGCATGGGTAACGAACTCTACGACAGTTTCGATATGGCACCAGCGATGTATCGCCTGGCCAAGCAGATTGACCCGACCCGGCTGGTCATTGACTCGGACGGAGTGGCACGCCGGCCAAGAGAGACACTTGACTTCTGGACCTGGCAGTTCAATGAATCCACTTCGTTTGCGTACCGGGACGGGAAATACCACCTGGGCGATACAAAGCCGCAAAGGCCTGTCGTCGCCCACGAAATGGGCTATTTTGTGACGTTACCGAATTTGGAGCAGTTGCCGTTGTTTCGGCAGGGGATTCGGCCTTACTGGCTTTACGAGGCACGTGACTTGGCGCATCAGAAAGCAGTGACAGGATTATATCCGAAGTGGGTGGACAAATCCAATCGTCTCCAGGCATTGTGCATAAAGACAAATATAGAAGCTGTCCGCCGAAGTATGCTCCAGGGCTATAGTCTCTGGCTGTTCCAGGACTACCCGTATTGTGCCGAAGGCACCGTGGATATGTTCTACCGTCCAAAAGCCATCACCGCCGCCGACTACCGCAAGTTTAACTCGCCCACTGTCTTGCTGATTGACAGCGACCAGCGTAATTTCCGCTGCGACGAGACGGTAAAGATGACTCTGCTGGTCTCGCGTTATGAGGACCAGCCTTCAGATAATGCTGCCGCCAGGTGGCAGCTCCGTGCCGGCAGGGAAGTATTGGCTTCGCACAGCGGCAGCCGGCTGCGGGTTGACAGCGGCGGACCGCAGGAATTGATGCCGATTTCTTTTACAATGCCCCGCCGCCCGAATGCGGAAAAGCTTACACTCGAGGCCGAACTGACTGACCAGAATGGTACTGTGGCAAATAATTGGAATTTGTGGTTATTCCCGCAGCAGTTTCTGCCGGCAGGCAGGCTGTGTGTCACCGGCGACGGGTGGATAAGAAAGCTTTATCCCTGGGCCGACACCGCCGGGCAAAACCTAAATCCTGCAGACTGTGACTTGCTGGTAACCAACCGCCTTGATGGAGATATGCTCAGCTACCTGCAGGCAGGCGGACGAATACTGCTGCTGAATCCCGACAAAGTCTTTCCATCCGTGAGTGTCCGCTTCCGCCCTTCTGGCTGGGACCCTGGTGCGGTCGAGTCGCATTTAGGTTCCATTATCAACCAGCAGCACCCCGCGATGTACAATATGCCCAACGAAGGATGGTGCGACCTGCAATTCCATCAGCTTATCCAGGGCGGCAAGACGGTACTGCTTGATGAGCTTGCCATTAAGGTCAAACCTATCGTGCGGTGTATCGATATGCCGCAACGTTTTCTGGATAAAGCCTATCTGTTCGAAGTGGCGGTCGGCAAAGGCAGATTGCTGGTCAGCGGTTTCAATTTTACTGCAGCGATTGAGGGCGATGACCCAGCCGGCAATTACTTTTTGGACCAGCTTGTCCGGTATGCTTTGAGTGCGAGCTTTAATCCCGACCAGAGTCTGCCGCCCGATTACTTCAAGGGTTAAGCCGGCTTAGAACATATAAGGCTTACCAACAAACAGAGACAGTTCCCTCCTCTGCCATATACTGTTCACCTGCTCTGTTGGCCGAAGGCCAACGGAGACAGCAGAGTTCGAACCCGCCCTCTCTTACATTTTAGAAAACAAGGGTTTGGTGTTTCCTTTATGCACAAATGGCACAGGTTAACGTATTTGGTTAGGACAGAGTATCAAGCAGTTTCCCAGCGGTGGCAAGCTGTTCGAAATTATATCGTTCTTTACCAACAAATCTTCACAGATGGTACCCCATATGAGTGTTCTAAAATAGTCTACCTTTAGTGTTTTGTTGAAACAGGAAAGACTTTTTGCCGTTGTCAAACCAGCGTAAAAACCTTACAATTTTCTTATGGTAAACCTTTTTGGCTAAAGTCAGCGCCACATGCGCCACAGGCTGCAAGAAACAAAGTTATGACTGTCGGTGTGATGACAACTCAATTGCATCTGCACGGGATAGTTTCGCTGAAAGAAAAGCGAAGCATCATAAAAAGTCTCATCACACGTTTGCGGAACCGGTTCAATATTTCCATTGCCGAGGTCGACCATAACGACAACAAAAATATGGCGGTGCTGGGCATGGCGATTGTCTCCAACGACGGTCGCTTCATAGACAAACAGCTTGATGCCGTCATCGAATTCATGCAAAAAGACGGGCGATTCTATCTGGGCAGGGTCGAACGGGAAATTCTTTGACTGTTTGCCGTGCGGTATAAGGGTCGGCTGCTGCAGGTTTTTGCCGGTGTAACTTTTATGCTAAAAAAGCCTGCAGACAATTTCCCCCGCACTTATAAATATATCGACCGTCATGGCTGTGCAAAGCACGGCCCATCGCAGCCAGAGAACACGGACCTTCACACATACCATTACGAATATAATAAAAACTGCGATGGCCCCCAGGCCGTACATCGCCGCTGTCTTAAAAAAAGCTTGAGCATATCCCGGGCCAAAAACCGGCAGCTTCTGATATTTTGTCGCCAATAACAGCATCCCCGCCGAAAGTACGGCCATGACCACAGCTATTGAAATAAGCCACTTTCTGTCAGCAAAACTGCTGGACACAAGCGCCCCAGTGCCCGCCCCCGCCAGCACAGCAGAACATAAAACCGGAATTGCCAGCCAAACAATCGGATTTACGTGCAGAAAAGATTTGCCAAAAGCCAGACCTGTACCTGATACGAGTATGATAATTATGCCCAGTCGTCGAACCGTAAACAGCATGGAAATGCCAATAATCAGAGCCGCCATTGGGACGTGGTATATGCCGAGGATGGCAGCATTTCGCCTGGCGGCAACAAGCGGACTGAAAAATCCGGCCAAATCCGCCAAATTCACTTTGGCCTGGGCCGGTATTGTGAACAAGCGAAACGATGCCGCCAGCCAGGAAAACAGCAATACCGCCAAAAAGGGCAAGGCGCACAGTAATACAACCAGCCGGCGAGGCTTTGTTTTATGCAAAAACACCGCAGGTGCAAAAAGCCAGGGTATGACTGCTGTGATAAATCCGGCAGCCGGATGTAATGCAGCTATTCCAAGAGCAAAAGGTCCGAAACCATAAATCGCTCCTGAAAAAAACGAACCGGCAAACGTGCCCACCCACCGCCTGCTTAGGACATAACAACCTAAAGCCCCTAAACAAGCATTCAGCAAAATTAAATAACGTAACACGCCGAAACTTTGGAAATACGGCTGGTACAGATAGACAGCGAAGACCGCATACATAACCGCCGCCGCGACGAACCTGCTGTATTTCATATCTCGCATAACCATAACAGGCTTTTCAATTTTCGTCGGCCGCTATTCGTTCCGAAAACTTGCGCCAGGCCTGCATTGAGCGATTCAGGTTGTTGTATGTGTCGCCTTTTATATTATAGCACTGAAGTCCTATCGGGCCGGTGTACCCCAATCTCTTTAATGTTTTCAAAAGATTGTAAGTGTCGAATGACCCGCGGTCCAGCGTCTGAATCAGATTGTCCCACCCTTTTTTATTATCTGCGCCATTGATGCTGACGACGAACAGATAGGGTATTGCCGACTTCAGCACGGATTCCAGATTTTTTTCTTCATCGACCGTTGTTTTTGCCAGCCAGTGACACAGATTGAAAGTCACTCCCACATTTCTTCTGTTCACTTTCTCGGCCATGCGCACTGCATCCTCCACCCGCTCCACCAGGTACCCAAGATGCGGGTAAAGGGCTACTCGCAGTCCCGATTCGTGTGCCATATCAGCTATTTCACGAATCACTTCCACCACCGGCGGGTCGGCTTCCAGACAGGAGGGTTTATATTTCTGACTTGTGACGTAGAGCCAGAGAATTGTATCCCGGCCCTTCAATGTCCTGACGGCTTCTTTCAACGCCGGGTCATACTTTTCTTTGTCGCCGTTCATACATACCTTGATATAAACGGTGAACATCTTCAATCCGTTTTTGTCTAGTTCTTCAAGCATCTCAGCGATTCCGTGCACCCCACTATGTTCAATCCCTGCGTAACCCAGTTCTTTCAGCACCCGTGCCTGGGACTTGGGTGTGCTGTATTGAGGCCCTTTCATACTGCTCTTGAACGCAAAGAAAGGGTTTGTCAGCCCTTTCTTTGCTGATACGCCTTCCGTTGCCGCCGGGATTAAACATAAGCAGCCAATTATAATCAAAACAACTGCGAAAACTTTTGTCCAGCTCTTCATAGCACTGCCTCTCATAAAAAAATCGTTTGGGTGGGGAGTAAAACACGGGCCAGGCTGCCTTGACGCATCATCGCAGCCATCTGCCCCAGAAATTCTCCCGATCGTGGGCACTTACCCGCCGGCCTATTTCTCTGCGAGTTGCACCCTCATTGAGCAGCTTTTGCACCTCCCTGGCAGTGGTGATAAATACCTGCACTTTTTCGGCGGTGATTTCATTGCACATTACTGCTTCAATAAACGTGAAAACATAGCTGGCACCATCCGCGACGGCCTGATATACGAAGTCTTCGACATCCCGACAGCTCATAGAGCTGTAGCCGAACCCGGCCAATCGCCAGCCGAACGGAACCGGTGTGGCGGCATTGATAATCTTCGGGCTCAGTTTAGGCGATATGCCGGGGTCGTAATCGATTATTGATATGCTTTCCAGGAATTGTAATTGCTCTGCGTTCATATCTTCACAATGGACGATTCTTCCCGGTGCGGGGCCATTATAATACATGTCCCAGTACGGCAGGACAAAATTTTCCCACATCCGTGCCGGTATCATCGCGGCAATATCGTCACAAAGTTTGCCGTGGTCAGGTTCGCTATCGAGAACGGCTGTGTTCTCAACCTTACAGAAGAACCGGCAGAATTCCACTATGCTTGCTGCGGCGAGCTTGAGAAGCCGGCGGACAGTGTCCGGCCTGTCGAACAAATCGTACATAAAGCTTTCGCCCAGCAGACCCCACGTTGTCGTGATTGGCCCTTCCCATTGCCAGCCGAAATATACTCGTTCATCCGGAAAAGCATGCTGCATTTTCTCGTAAAAGTCCAAATAGAAGGGGGTCATTCCGGCAGTTGCAAAATCGACTTCTCTTTGCAGATGTTTAATTCCCTGCTCGGCCGATTCGAACGCAAACTTGTGATGCGGCTCACCTTCCTGCGGAAAAGTTAACTGTGCACCGAGAGTATTCAGATGACCATACTTAATCATTGGTGTACTGACAGGTGCAGGGCCAACATCCGGCCCAAAGAGCTCTCTTAGCAGATGTCTTCCTTTGCGATACGCTTCTATACAGGCATTGGGATTGGTATAGAAATCTTTGACGGGTATACCTGTCAGTGTCCATAATGAACTGCCCCCTATGGCCACGTACCAGTTGAATTTTTTCTGTTCTCGAAGTTTCTTGTAATCCGGTTTTTCCATCACGGCACGGTCGTATTTATTGTCTCAGTATCAGCACCAACATTGCTATCAAGGCCCCGACAGCAGCCCAGCCGGCAAGAAATCCGACGACGCCCACCAGGGTCGGCTTAGGGATTTCAAAGTCCGGATGGTCGAGCCAGACGTTTCTCGGGGCCGGTTCGACTGCCTCGGGTAATGTGAAGGGTTCAGTTTCACCCTCACCCGGCCTTACAGGGGTCCGGATGCACTGGTAAAACTTATCGAGTTTTTCTTTCTTTTGGGGTTTAGTGAACACGCTGACCACAATAGCAGCAATCAGCCCCACAACAAGATAAATAATCATCTGCCAGGGCAGGTAAAGCTTCCCTTCCCATCGCATAAACTCAGGCAGCCTGTCAGCAAAGACAGCGTTGAAGTCCCATAGAACTTTGTCGAACATATTGATTTTACTGGTGAACAGCAGTGCGGCGAAACTTGCAATAGTGCTGACCCAGGCCGCTGCCGAAGTAGCACGGCGCCAGAACAAGCCCACGAAGAATGGAATACCCATCATTGCCGCCACCTTCCAGAAAATTTCCAGTCCCTGTACCACATTTTCGAGTTGGTATGCGAAAAAGATTCCGCACAAAACCACCAGCCCAGCAACCACTCGTCCTGTTCGCATATAGTGCTTATCTTGCCGGCCGGGTGCTATCAGGGGTTTATAGATATTCTCTGTGAACAGGGCCGAGGAGCAAACCATAAGGGCGTCGCACGAACTCATCACGGCAGCCAGCATTGATGCTATGAACAAGCCCACCAGCCCCGGCGCAACTTTTGGCAAAAGATTATGAGCCATCAGACCATAGACGTGGTCTATGTCCACATCTTTGCCCATATACAGTCCGACTGCGCACAATCCTGTTAGCACCCAGGCAATGGTGCATACCCGTTTGAACAAAATGCCGCACATCACACCAACTCGCCCCTCCATCCCCGTACTTCCGGCACCTCCCAGGGCCATACTTTGCGGCTGAGTGACCCACCCAATCAGGGCATTTAACGAGATAATAGCAATGTAAAATGCCGTAATTTCACCGGGGGCGACGATTTCAAACATGCTCTGCTCGGCGATTGTTTCTCGTAATCCCGACAATCCTCCCACCTGGGACAATGCAAAAGGCAGGATAAGAAATGAAAGGACAATAGTCAGCACGCCCTGTATGAAGTCGGTGACGATGGCCGCACTTAATCCTCCGGCAATGCCGTAAATAATGAACATTACGGTCATGGCCCAAACGGCTGTGTTCGGATTGATGTTTCCGCCGGACACTGCCGTTATCATTGCGCTGGAGCCTTTCAGCATCACCCCGATACTCACCGTCAACTGCAGCATACCTACCAGGGCATACAGAACACTAACCCCACGGCCGTAGCGTGCATTGAAAAAGTCGCCCGTAGTGACGGCACGCATTCTGCGGAACATTGGCGCAAGCAACCAGTAGAATGGCGTACAAAACAGCCACAGCCACTGGTACCAGATACCCGAAACACCCACACGGTAGGTCTTGGCTGCCACGCTGACGGCCTGGTCGGAGTGTGTGCCTGTACCGAAAGCGAAGAACATCATCATCACCTTGCCGAACTTGCGGTCGCCGATAAAGAAGCTGGTGCTGCTTTTTACTTTCTTTACCGCCCGGATTCCGACCAGCGTTATACCCACAAGATAGCCGATGATGACCAGCCAATCGACCCAGTTAACCCCTAACATACTTTTTTCTTACCTTTTTGCTTTTCGTAATCGAGGCCTTAGTAAAAATCGTTTTTATTATATCTAACGAAATGACTTGTGCCAGAAGCTAAAAGGAAACTTCTGCCGATTCCATAGCCCGCTGGCTTATAAGGGACAATAAGGCCAACGGACAAAGTATCATCCTTTTCCGGGATTTTTTAAGTTTTTGGTATTACAAACTCTATGGATTTGGAATTTTTGTGATTTCACACGCTATTTGGGCTTTTAGCTGCAGTTCGGTTGTACGGTTTTCGGTCCCGAATCACCGCCACAGGGTTACCGTATCGGGCTTGCCAAAAAACGTTAAATGAGATAATATGTGAACCGCTTGTGAAATGGTAAAATAATAAAAAATTGTATTCAAAGGATACACATATGAAAAAGAAAATTAATCGTCGTCAATTTTTAAAAGGCACACTGGCAGTTGCCGCTGTGTCATCAGCCGGTTTAATTTTACCGGATAGTGCTTTTGCTCAAGGAAGGGTCCGCCGGAATAAAGGAACAAAAATCAAGCTGAGCCTGAATGCATATTCTTTCGATAAACCGCTGCTCGCCGGTGAGATGTCTCTGGAAGACGTCATCGATTATTGCGCCAATCTTCATTTTGACGGTCTGGATGCGACGGGTTACTATTTTCCAGGTTACCCTGACGTGCCAGGCGATGAGTACA
>Ga0307379_10014848_pt1 | contig 10013 bp, 13 predicted proteins | sample UN2MG_FD_202237 | JGI IMG/M metagenome (GOLD analysis project Ga0307379, IMG submission 202237) | Soil microbial communities from Risofladan, Vaasa, Finland - UN-2 | ecosystem: Environmental > Terrestrial > Soil > Coastal area > Acid sulfate soil | place: Finland: Risofladan, Vaasa | collected... | reverse complement strand
TGTCCTGGAAAGACCTCTCAAAAGTTCATTGTCAAGACGTGCCTGCTGATACGTCTCGTCGATTGCTTTCTCAAGACGAACGACTTCTGCACGCGCCTTAGCAAGACGATCTTCGATTTCTTGCTTCTGCCTATCAACATCTGACCGACAGTGCTTAACGAAATCCTTCCTACACCCCTCAAGAATCTTGCTCCTCTCGTCAGTAGTCTGAGTTCCAGACTTCGAGGCTGCTGACGCAAGACACCTGGCCAGGATTTCACGGGCTACGAGAGTAGGATACCACTCCATATCGAAGCCACCACGTATGGCTACGATGTCAAATGGAATCCAAATTCTATTACCCTGATAGACTGCGATTGGGAGATTGTCGTCATCCTTAATGACAGTCTCTGCATGTTGAGCAGTCTCTTTAATCTGGGTAAAGGAAAGTTTGATTGCCGTCGGAACTTTGACTTTGACCTGACCGAAGCGCATAGCGCTACGACCTTGCCTCCGCCCCCTCATATTCTCCGGTGCAGAATTTAATAGGAGGAATAGATTACGCTGGTTCTGTCTTTCTGTAGGAGACAGCTCTTCATATAGCTCCTTATTAACTACATATACTTTCTCGTAGTCAAGAAGAACTGCCACCTCTCGCACTAGCTCTAGAAGGATAGGGACTGCGCCTGTCATCCCCTTCCCGAACTTAACACGACTGTTATCCTTATAATCGAAGCTGCTCCATCCCGTGATTGCGTCACCAATGAGGCTTTCTATCACCTCTTTGTGAGAGGCAGATACCCAGACTCCATCAGCATCTGTAATGCGTGGGATCTTACGAAACTTAATGAGGTCCTCAGTATCAAGCGAGTTAAGGACATCAGCAAGCTTCGCTTCGTCTACCTCTACTTTCACGAAGTGCATAGCTCTCCTTGTAAAAAGAGAGGAGCAGCCATGAGGCTGCCCCTCTCATCAGTCGCATAGACGTCGATACTAATTGTTCTCGATGTTCTCTGCGATCTGCACGAAGTCGCCGGGACGCACAATAGCGTCCAGTCCAACGCGCCCACCCTCTCCACCACTAGTGATGGAGACTTGCATCCCGTCCCAAATGAGGCCCTTGGTCTGTCCGAGGTGCTGAAGCAGCTCGATCACGGGCTTACCGACGGCATCAAAGCCTTCGACTGTCATTGGGGAGACACCGAGCTTAGCGAAGAGAACCGGGCCTGCGTTCTCTACTTCCGCTGCTTGGGTTGCGTTGACCTGCTCGGCGCCGAGCTTGTCGTTTGGCATGTCTCTGTACCTCTCAAATTTGTGAAACTGTGCCTGACCACACCGGCCAAGTCATCAATAATAGGAACCTTTAAGTCAGCTGCCCAAGTTGGAACCCTGGTTCCAAAATTTGAGCAACCGCTTCCATCTTCTTCGAGCCTAGTGTATTCGAACTGATGCTATCTGCCAAGATGTTTCTGATAGGTTTGTGGAAAAATGCCAGGCTCTTGCTTACGTCTCTCTTCTGTCCGTTGATCTTCGCACTATCGATTGGTAGGCCGAGGTGATTTGTTACAACACGTCCGCGCGACGCACTCACCTGTTCAACTGCGATCTTGTCCTGCCTAATCCAGTAGAGAGGAGCAACGAATGTCATCTCTGGGAGAGGCATACCCTGAAGATACAACTGACTCTTCTTGCCATACCCCTCGGCGATGAGTTCCTCGAAGGATAACCCCTCCGGGATATCCCACTCCGGCACAATGATCTGGTGCCCCTCGGCTATTGCCTTCTTCGCGGCCATCATCTCCAGATATAGCGACATCATCCTGCGTTTAACTACGGAGATCGGAGAGAGACAGATATCTACCCGGAGGTCTAGCCCTCTCTCGGTTCCCTTCAGCAGTGGCATGTCCCTGTCCTCTACGATCCAAGCAATACCCTTATTGCCGTGACGACCAGCGATCTTGTCTCCGTCACGCACGGGCATCGTAGCCTCGAAGGTAAAGATGTATCGGAAACCCTTCTTCCGAAACTTCGTAGTCGATCTTACTTGTATATCGACCAGCTTGGCAGGGTAGTAGAGTTTGTCCGCGTGCACCCCCTCCTCTCCGTCCTCCGTCTTGCCAAGCAAAGCCTTGGGCTGATAGACGTTCCCAATCGGGGCCTGGATAACGAGAGGCTTGTGTCCTACCCAGGTCTGCCTGACTGTACGAACGCATGTCATTGCCGCAGCTGCGGAGCGAGAGATTGCGATGGCATCTTCGAAGGTCGTATTGCCAAGATCCATCAACGCAGTTAGGAGGTTCTTGCCCGAGAGCTGGTTCTTCTCGTTGGCAACAAGAGGTTTGTCCTCTACTAGTTGAGGGAGGTGGCGCTCGTAAGTAGTGCGAGTAAGGAAGGTACGACGTGGATTGGCGCGCGTGAAGATGCCGTTGTTCCCGATCGATCGGCAATGCACGCCATTACGACGACGGAATACGCGGTTAATCTTGTCGCTCTGTGAGGTAGAGTCTGGATCAAGCCTCTTCCAGTCTTCCTCCTGGAATTCACGCCAATCAGTCTTAGTAGGGTTGCCCTCAGGTCTGTCGAGACGAACCATGTCCTCATAACCCGCCTTCTCAAGCGGTGAATTAGGAGGGGTATCAACAATGAATGGACTTCGTGCCACGATAGCTCGGAACTCGGCCATAATGACTTCAGAGCTTGGGATGGGCCCGTCATGCTCTGCAAAGTCACACATCCCACGCTCCATAGCCTGCTGAAGCATGCTACGGAGTGTCTCAGTCCGATCACGCACGCCACACTCAGTAATGATAGGAAGCACAGTCCTTTCTACCCCGTCCATGATGAGGTGTGCGCCGGTTACTCGTGGCAAGTCGATCTCCATACGGAAGGGAGGTCGCGTGTGCTTCTGGTGTGTAAACTGGAGCCCTACCCTCCAAAATTCACCACAGTCCTCACAGGACCGCATAATGAGAGAGTAGCCGTAGGGATGAAGTCTTTCGATATCACGCTTCGACAGCATCTACCGTCTCCTTCGTGCCCAAGATGTCGATAACCAGTCTTCCCAAGCTTCCCGCTTCAGCTTTCTTCCTAATAAAGAGAGTTTCGGCGAGGAGCAATGCCTGATCCTTATTCTCTGCTACCTGAGTCGTAGCTGCGAACAAGGGGAACTCGTCTCTCATGATAGCGGATAGTCCTTGCCCGCGATCCCAAATCTCCTTAATGATTGGGCGTACATCGGATGGCTTCAATCCAAGGCACGCCGCCAACCCATTAACAGCCTCATCTTCATCAACATCTACCCAATCGTTTCTCATCTGAACGATATCAAGCGCCGTGGTGTGGCTGAACCTGTCGCCTGCTTCCTTTGCTCTCTTGGAGTCGAGTAGCTTCTGCTCAATTCTCTCAGAGATTAGGGATGCGGAGCGCCTGACGCGCGGATTGTCGCCGGCAAGGATTCGTACTGCCATTGCGGCAGCACCTACTGGCCCCATGCCTACCTTCATTCGAAGTTGTGCGTCATTCACCTCAAGAGTGATCCTCTTCCACTCATCCTTGCTAAGGCCGAGCGCGGTGCTACGACACTCATCCTTCAACTCCTTCCCAGTGATCCTCTCTACTCTATCGAAAGCTTCGCTGTCGTTGAGAATGTCTTCCGGTCCTACCGAGAAGCCACTGGGTGCAGCACGATAGGTCATGTCGAACTCTACCCGGCCCCAATCTACATCACTTCCTTGCTCGTTGTAGGGCTTGGGCCACTTAGCCGTCCTCTTCATGAAGGAACCGAGTTGATTCTTTGCTTCTTCTCTTAAGCTACGAGGAACAGCTAGTACCCAGACTTGGTCGCCATCGCAGTCGGCCCCAAGCTGTGCGAAGACAAGTGGGTGAAGGCGGATGACATTACTTTCGCAACTAATTGCCTTCAGTATCTCGATGCCACCCTCCCAGATGGTCGGGTCGCGCCCCACTACTACGTAATCACCTTCTTTGAGCTTGAGTGCGGTCATCATCCACGCAGGGAGCTCGCAGTATAATGGATCTCCACCTGCTCGTGGCAGAAGTACCGCCCGCCCACTCCTCTTCATCCGGGAGGACATGACATGCTTTGCAATCATGCCTCTACGTCCGAAGAGTTGGTTGATAGCAGTGTGCTGATAGGAAATGAGTGCTCGTGTGAGCTGAGGTACTTCAATGTCCTTGGACTTGAAGTTCTCAATAGCCACGAGAAGGGACTGGGCTGATCCCTGGATAGGATTTAGTACTACGACCTCGCCTTCTCTGATGGCAGCTAGCGGAGGTAGCCAAGTCTCCGTAACTTCACGATTCTGCCAGTCCAAACAAGTTGCTGGCAGTCTAATAACTGCTCCAAACTCCTCAATCTTAGGGTCGAGTGGGGTTCCTTCCAGACAGGCTAGATCTGGAAGGGCTAGAACTCCGTTCGATGGGTACGTACCGTTGGTGTATCTGATGGGTAGCATTTGGCTCTTTTCTTATCTCGAAGTTCTTGTTCCAGCCTGAAGATACGGAGATGCTCCTCTTCCATGAGCTTCTCCTTAGCCAGCATATACTCACGCCCACAGGTCTCCATCACCACCTTACCGGCCCCATAGAAGAGACCAGTTAAGACGATAGACTTACCTGTTAGGAACCCATTTACTAGCTCACGTAGCACCGGCGGTTTCCCTCGCATTCGCCGGGTCGTGAAATGGGAGCTCGATGAAGAGAATAGCTTTCGACCCATCTGCAACCTTCACTTCCTCTAGAAGAGTCATGTCCATGAAGCCCACGCTAAACCGCATGATCTTCCGGCCATCCTTCTTCGTCCTATCAATGGTCACGCTCCTCCCATGCACCTTGCCAACCATCTCAGTTCCCCGAAAGAAACTGAAATGGTCGACAATGATACGTTCCAGCTGCTCAGATTCCAAGTGCTTGAAGTCCTTGGTTCCTTCTCCAGTCATTGGGAAGAGGTAGACGCTAGTACCGCCATACTGCGTAGTGCGGATGCCTCCGCGCAAGCAAAGTCGGTTCATCGTCCCTCCCTTTTGTTAGCTACGCTTAACTAGACGCTCGTAGAGTTCCTCTAGGCGAAGCTGTGGGATCACGTCTTCCCAGAAGGCTTCCTCATGAATGTTAAGATCCTCTTCTATTGTGAATACGTGCGCCTCTTGCCTGGAGAACGTGATTGTTCCCTTCCTCGGTCCCTCCACTCTCATCCTGATATTCAGTCTCGCAGCTGCTGTCGTTCTTCCAAGGTGTTTGACACCTCCACCGAGATCATGCTCTGAGTGGACGCGAGAGAAGCCAGCCACCACGTTGTCATGGATCAAGGCAAAAGCATAGCAACCAGTCAGCGCACGATTCTCATCGTAGGAGTACCGGAACTCCACCGGGACACCACAGACTCTGAACCCATGGTCTGTTGCTTCAATAATGCCCTGCGGATCTTTGATGCTGTTCATATTGTCCTCATGTTAGTTTCTTCAGGTATTCTTCTACCTGATCTTCCGAGAAGAAAAATGGGAAGAAGAGAGTGAAGAAACTCTTCCCTTCCACATGCACCTGGAATAGCATTAAACGAATTGCCTCGGCATCTCCCCACCACTCTGGACGAGGTAGTGCATCTATCTCCTCCCGAGTGATCCGGACCCGAGTACCATCTTCCTTATTCGTGAGCGTTACTGTCGGAGGTCCTTCGATTGCTTCTAGAGGTTCGAGCTCTGCTTCGTAGAAGAATTGCACACGCCCGTCAGTCAGGCGCACCTTCCACCCCTCCTCCATGTAATCGTTCATCGCATATGATACGACACGACCTTGGCACCCGATGAGCATGGGATCTACGCTGTTAAAGGTTACGCGAGCATACCACTCTGCTGGGCCATTGATAACCCTGACAGCTTGACCTACGTCCATACTCACCTCCAGTTTACGCAAGTGGGGCGCACCCAATAGGATACGCCCCACTTAATCGAGATCTCGATATTGCTATCTAGACTTCGATATCATTGATCACTCTCACCCAGTGCCCGGGCTCCCCACCCTCTACGAATGTGGAGATGACTTCGAACACACGATCCGAGAAGCCTGCGATCTGGAGCACGTTCGGATCGAACTTACCCTCGACCTGCGCATGCCCCTCGTTCGCGGCCAGGTTGACCGTGATGATCTTGACGTCAGGGTTGACTCTCCTGCGGTACTCTGCGAGCAGCTTCTGCGCAGACGTGCTGCCAGCGTCGTACCAGTAACCATGCTTTGCTGGGGCCCTCATGCTGTCCAGGTTGGCCTCCATGTCAGAGAACCACATGATGGCATCGAACTTCACGCCCTCTTGAAGCGCCCAATGAATGGCAGCGTCCCAGTTCGTGGCACCGTGGAACCCAGTACCCTTGATCTTCTTCGCGATTGTCGCGAGAGAGTCACGCGAGTTCAGAGTTGGGTGGTAGAGCCTCTCGGAGAAGGCCGTAACCTTCGAATCCGGGTTGCCCTTGTAGACCACTGCCCCGAAGAGGCACGCCACATCGAGACACGAGGTCTGAGATCTGTAGTCACCCGATACAGCATGCGTCATGGAGCCGGAGATATCCACTGTCACCAGCACCTTACCGGGAACCGGTGGGACATTCTCGACGGAGACTTCGAGCGCATCCTGGAGCGCATTTGTAAGCGCGCGAGGCATCTCTTCGTTCATGTAGTTGAGAGCCGTGACGAGCTGATATGGGAAGCACTTAGACTTCCTCACGTTGTCCGGATCGCTGAGCACCTTTGCAGCGTGAGCCACTAGCGCCTTATCTTCCAGGCACTTGTGACGCATCAGCGTGTTCAGGTTCATGCGCAGCGTAGTCCAGTTCATCGTGAACCCAAGCTCCTTCCAGTGCTCGTCCGTCATGGTCGGGAGACCATCGATGAGCCTGAAGTTGACCTTGGGCAACTCGTAATCGCTACTCTCCTTGAATGCCTCATACTCCTTGAAGACGCGTGGGAGATGATCGTAGTTCCACTCCTTGCCTAGAATCCAGGCAAACGCGTGCTTCATCTCGTCAGCAGTCATATGCTGAGTGGGTACTGGCCTCGGATGAGCCAGCTTGATTACATCAGCCAATGACGGGTCGTTGCCCACGCTACCATTAAGTAGCTGTGTTGGGTGGAGTCGTTGGATCGCTTCCTGCACCCTCTTCTTGGGTGCTGATCCCAGAGAGTTCCTACCTACCATGCCCGAGCGCATGATCTGGACGAAGCCACGGATCATCCTTACGTTGTCGATCACACGATGGAAGACCTGGTTAAATAGGTTGGTATCCTTCGTGGATAGCAACGCCAGGAAGGCCGCAGGCATATCCTTCATGTGCGCTTTCTGACGAGAGTATACCGCGACCTTGGCGAGGAACTCCGGCCACTCCATAGAGACCTCTTCTGCCAAGGACATCATGGTCTGCAACTGCGTCTCGGCGCTGTTGTAGTAGGTGTTGTGGAATGTGCCCACACACGCCAGCTCTGCGAGAGTCTGCTCAGGGTGCAGGCTATACGCCTTGTGCCCCTCGCTCGTCTTACCTGTTGCTGCGGGAACACCTCGTCCCGTCCTCGTAGTCTTGAATACCTGCTTGTTTGGCATGCTTCTTCCTCCTAGAAGCCTAGTTTCCTGAGCGAAGTACTCCGTCAGCCCCGACAGTGCCCAGGTTCTCGTCGGGATCTTCCTCTTCATCATCGAGACCCAGGTCAGAAGCTAATGACTTCATCCTCTCTGGGCGCTCAGTTTCTAGCTGCTCACGGTGCTTCTCCTTAAGAAGCATCATGTCTTCTTCAGCGTTAGCGAGAATCCATGCCGCCTCACCTGCTACGAAGCAGAAGTGCAGCCACTCTCCATTTGGATCTCCATCCAAGTTCATAACCTCTTGGTACAATGAGTAGCAGAGAAATGGAGTTTGCGGGCAAGCATTGTCCACAGAGACTACGATGGCTTTGCCAACGATCCCTCTGTGTTTCGAGTCATGCATCTTCTCGCACTTAAAGATGTGGTTGTCCCAGTCCTCTCGATTGAGGACTGTGCCTACTACCAGGTTTTCCATGTCGCTCCCTTTACTCGTCCGCGTCTACTCGTGGCTTCCTGCCAAGGAGCCCCGAGAAGGTCATGGCCATGTTAACCCAGCCAGACTCGACCATGTTATTTACGAGATTCATACGCCATCTAACAGCGCGGCGTGCTGCGAGGCTAGCTTCTTCGTAGCTCGCTTCTGGATCGAAGAGGGGATAGAGGTTGTTGTCCTCCATCACCAGGTCAAAGCGGTCACCCGTAAGTTTCATAAGATACGTACGAGCTTCCGCTACCGAATCATTGTACTCATCTACGTGAATGCTACTGCATCCTGCGCAGACGACTAGCAATATGCTAGTCAGGAGTAGGGTCGTTCGTGACATCCTTGAAGAATTCCCTTAGTTCAGGGAGCAAATCGCGGATGAAGTCGATGGCCTCTGGATTCGGTGTTCCCTCGCGCTCCTGGAACCTCTGAATGAAGTCGGCAATCATCTTCGTGTCCGGTGGCAATGCAGCCATGGACAGTCTGACCTCGCTACCCCAGTTCTCACCAGTCTGACGAGCGTAACCGCCGGTCACACCTAGAGATACATAGGGCGCGAAACCTACTTCAAGCTTGGCGCCAACTTCGAGGCTCGTGCGGACGTTTACGTCCCCACGAATAATCACCTCGGCAGCAGCAACACGCATCGTGCGTGCTACTAGGATGTTTAGGATCTCCATCACCTGTGCATTGGTGATACCTAGATCCTGTGCGAGGGCTGGCCCTGCCTCTGCCATTGCTAGGACAGTTTCGAGTCCGGACTTGGACATCTCTTTGTCCATCTCAGCGATGGCGAGGGCAAAGTTCCTGAGAAGAGCAGGCAAGCCCCTTAGGGCATCGACAGCTTCTCCAGCCATTGTACACCTCCACTAGCTAGTGTTTGGGGAAACATTCCCCATCAATAGTAACATCGCATAAATGTTACAAGCTAGTCAAGGTTATTCTTCATCAGGAATGAAGTAGTCGCCGCCGACCCCTTCAATCCCTCTCGCTTTAAGCTCAGCCTTAATATCTGCTTCGCTCTTCCTACTAATCCTATCAATATCGTCCATGTTAAGAGGACGAGTAACGATGGGGGCGCGGATAGTTACTTCAATGCTAGTGGTATCTGTCGCAGAGCTACCACTTAGAAGCTTCACCTTCCCGTTAACTTGAGTAGCACGACACGTAAATGTGATCTCAGCCTCAGGATAGTGATACCCGCGCGGCCATAAATCTCCTCCATTCTTCATGGATTCTTTAGCCTTTGATACGGTGACACTCTCTAGATCTTCGTTCACTTCCACGAAACCTGAGGCTAGATCTAGCAAGACCTTACGTATCGAGCCCCAGATCACTTCGGTGGGCATCGTTTACTCCTGGGCACGACGAGGAAAAAATATTCTCCATAGCCGGATCGGCCATGCAAGAGCTGGCATAATCACTTCGGCCATCTCTCCATCTAATTTCGCATTCAGATCATTAACATTAGTTGCGATTTCCCACCTGAGGTTATCGAACTCTGCTGTTTCTTCCTCCAGCCTACGAAATCGAATTACACTCATTGTTTACTCCTCGCCACGTCATCGTGGCGTTAGATAAAAGAGAGAACTGACAAGGAGTGTAGAGATTTAGGGTGGAGTCGAACCACTATCTCTGGGCTTTGGACCCAGCGCATTACCAAATGCTACCCGCTCGAATATGGTGGGCGATGTAATCCCTACAGCATTCAGACTCTCTTTTCAACGAGACTACTCGCTCCCTGTTTTCGTTAGCAGAGGCTGCAACCCCCTCGGGTGTCAGAGCTTTCTTCTCTCGACCTTGCTGGATCGATAGCGCTAGGCTGTCGTTGCATCAGCAGTTCACGAGTAGGTCTTCTCCCCGACATGTTAAGTGAACATGTACATTTTACCCTGCCATTGCAGTAGGAGGGTAGTCAATGCAGGCATCTCACCTGCTTGGAGGTTGTAGTTTTTGGAGAGTATC
>Ga0307379_10014845_pt1 | contig 10014 bp, 12 predicted proteins | sample UN2MG_FD_202237 | JGI IMG/M metagenome (GOLD analysis project Ga0307379, IMG submission 202237) | Soil microbial communities from Risofladan, Vaasa, Finland - UN-2 | ecosystem: Environmental > Terrestrial > Soil > Coastal area > Acid sulfate soil | place: Finland: Risofladan, Vaasa | collected... | reverse complement strand
GCTCATGAACGCCATCGGTGACATTTGTAATCTGTTCACTGCTCAAGAGTGCTGGAATTACCTGAAGGCGGCCGGTTATGCTCCAACGTAATCTCGAAGTGCTTTAATGCTTACAGACGGGTCGGAGTTTAAGCTCGATCTCAACGAGTTCGGCGACGCCTCCTAGAAATGGCGAGGTGATGAGGCGCGATCAATCGACGAAACTAAGCGGGTTTGACCTGCATCCCTTGGCACGTAGTTGACCTCCATATGTCGATCCGCCATGTCTGCTAAGGGCTCGATCCCGTCATTTGACTGATTTTGTCAGTTGTCCGCAATTTTGCAAAGCGGACACCCCCCCTGCAAAACCTCCGTGGCTTTCTTAGGTTTCTGACGCCGCTAGCCATGACCACAGGCCAAACACACCCGCTACCGTTTCACCGACTGCAACACATAGACCCGGATTGCGCTGGCGAGTGAGGCGGGTGGGGTGCGGTCTGCGTCTAATTCGGTCGCCAACTGGTTGACGGATTTGCCCTGCGCCGCTGCCAGCCGTTGGAACTCAACCCAGAACGCCGCCTCCAGGCTGACCGAGGTGCGGTGGCCCTGCAGGGTCAGCGAGCGTTTGACGGGGCGGTCATTCGGTGCGGTCATTCGGGCTCATCGCTGCCATCCCCGAGTTTGTGGCCATCAAGGCGGCGTTGCTCCAGGTCATCCTGCACTGAGCACAGCATCCGCGACGCCTTGGTCTGACCGTGCCGGGCGGCGTTGGCATCGGCCTTGTCGCGCGCCGCCGCGCGGCCCTTGCGCTTGCGCGCGACACGCAGGTTGGTGACCTTGCTGGTCATGGCCTCACTTCGGCCCCAGCATGTCTTTCGGCTGCACCACCCGGTCAAAGGTCGCCTCGTCGACGAAGCCGAGCCGGATCGCCTCCTCCTTCAGCGTGGTGCGGTTCTGGTGCGCGGTCTTGGCGACCTTGGTGGCGTTGTCGTATCCGATCTCGGGGGTCAGTGCCGTGACCAGCATCAGGCTTTCCCACATCAGCTTCGAGATCCGCTCCTCGTCCGCCTCGATGCCGGCGACGCAGTTATCGGTGAAGGCCAGCGCCGCATCGCCCAGCAGCTGCATCGACTGCAGCAGGTTGTAGATCATCATCGGCTTGTAGACATTCAGCTCGAAATGCCCCTGGCTGCCTGCAAAACCGATGGCGGTGTCGTTGCCGAAGACATGGGCGCAGACCTGGGTCAGGGCCTCGCACTGGGTCGGGTTGACCTTGCCCGGCATGATCGACGAGCCGGGCTCGTTCTCCGGCAAGATCAGCTCGCCCAACCCACAACGCGGCCCGGAGCCGAGGAAGCGGATATCGTTGGCGATCTTGAACAGGCTGGCGGCGATGGTTTTCACCGCACCGGACATCTCGACCACCGCGTCATGGGCGGCCAGCGCCTCGAACTTGTTCGGCGCGGTGACGAACGGCAGCCCGGTGATGGCGGCGATCTTCTCGGCCACCATCTCGGCAAAGCCGATGCGGGTGTTCAGCCCGGTGCCGACGGCAGTGCCGCCCTGGGCCAGCGCGTAGATGTTGGGCAACGCCGCCTCGATCCGGCGGATGCCTTGGGCGACCTGGTAGGCATAGCCGCCAAACTCCTGGCCCAGCGTCATCGGGGTTGCGTCCTGGGTATGGGTGCGGCCGATCTTGATGATGTGCTCGAACGCCGCCGCCTTGGCCGCCAATTCGGCGTGAAGCCTCGCCAGGCCGGGGATCAGAACCGTAGTCGCGGTCATCGCCGCGGCGATGTGCATCGCGGTCGGGAAGGTGTCGTTCGAGGATTGCGACATGTTCACATGGTCGTTCGGATGGACCGGTTTCTTCGAGCCGATCACCCCGCCCAACAGCTCGATCGCCCGGTTCGAGATCACCTCGTTGGCGTTCATGTTCGACTGGGTGCCCGATCCGGTCTGCCAAACCACCAGCGGGAAATGGTCGTCAAGCTTGCCGGCGACCACCTCGGCGGCCGCCTGGGCGATGACCTTGCCCAAGGTTTTGTCGAGGATGCCCAGTTCCATATTGGTCTCGGCCGACGCCTGCTTTATTACGCCCAGCGCCCGGACCACCGCCACCGGCTGGCGTTCCCAGCCGATCGGGAAGTTGATCAGGGATCGTTGGGTCTGTGCCCCCCAATAGCGGTCGGCGGGCACCTCAAGCGGGCCAAAGCTGTCGGTTTCGGTGCGGCTGGCGGTCATGGGGTTCTCCATCGGCTTAGATCTTCGGGCGATCTATAGCGCTCGGGCTTGGCGCTTGCCAGTGGCAGATGGCGCTCAAGATTGATTGCTCAAGTCTTGCGGAAGCGATCCAGGTTGACGACATCGCCGGTGCCGCGCGGCTTGTCGTCGGTCGGCTTCGGCAGGGTGTCGTCGTCGTCCGCGTCGCCGCCGGTCTCGATTTCATTGAGGCTCAGGACGATTTCGTCGCTCTCGTGGTCGTCGAATTTCAATCCGAATTTCGCCGAGGGGTCGATGAAGGTTTTTACCGCGTCGAAGGGCACCACAAGTGTCTCGGGCCTGTTCGAGAAACTCAGCTTCACGGTGAAGCGGTCGCCCATCACCGCGAGATCGTCGAATTCTTCCTGCAGCACGATCATCATCTCGTTCGGATAGCGCTCGCGCAGCCAGTCGGCCATATCGACGCCTGGGTGGCCGGTCTCGAAAGTGATGTAGAAATAATGCGCGCCGGGCAAGCCGTGGCGGGCGACATGGCCCAGCACTTCGGCCATGACACGGCGCATGGCTTTTTCCATGTAACGCCCATAATTGAGCGTGTCGCTGTTGGCTATCCGCTTGTCGTCCCTCCTGATCTACGCGGAACATAGACGATTCGCGCGCGCAGGGAAGAGGGTCTCGCAATTCACCGTCACGATGCCGCGGCGAGAAGTGCAGGCTTCTGTTGCCAGGTGCCTGCGGACCCCGCCTGAAACGGCTAAGCTCCAGGACTTAGGTTTCGGTTTGCTTACTGCTTACGCAGCAAGGGCCACCGGAGCACGGTTGTCATTGGCAACTGTACTTTTCGGGCCGATAACGGTGGCACCCAGCCGAGCAAAAGCTAACACCTTTAGACGTCCGTCGATCCTATTTCGGCCCCACTGTCCCCCAATGAAGGGATTTCTGGTGGAGCCGCCGGGTACCGCCCCCGGGTCCGAACCGCTTATTACGTGCGCGTTTATCGCCATATTCCCCGAGGGGACAAAGTGTATATATGCTTTCTACAGGCTGGATGGAAGAGGGTCATATGCCGGGGGAAAGCGCGACGCGGTGGGGCCTTGGCAGATTTGCGCCCACAATTATTGATCTCGCGCTAATCGTCGGTGCCGCAATTGGCCTGATGCTTCCATCATTGGTTGCCGGAACCCCGACCGGGCACAGCTACCACATGAACATTGTCTGGGTAGCGGCTTTCACCGATCAGTTCCTGGCTGGTGATCCCTACCCCCGCTGGCTCGATGCGCTGTGGATGGGTGCGGGAGGGGCGGATTTCTTCTTCTATGCGCCGTTGCCATTCTGGATGACGGCAGTCTTGCGGCCGGTCCTTTGCGCCACCTGTGACGCGGATCGTTTGATGGCGCTGTCCGGCGTGGCCTGGTTGGCTATTTCCGGGCTTGGATTCCGGGCGCTGGCCGGCCGCTTTGTCGCCACGCGTTGGCCGGCGATGGTGGGTGCCGTGCTATATATGGCGTTGCCATATCATTTGGGCGTCGATTGGACCGATCGCCAAGCGTTGGGTGAATTCGCCGCCGCTGCGATCATTCCCTGGCACATCGCGGCCTATCTGGATTGTGCCCAGAACAGACGTGGGGCAGGACTCAGACTGGCTGGGTTAACTGCCCTGGTCATTCTCAGCCATCTGCCGTCGGCGATGATCCTCGCGGTGGCCTATCCTGTATTGTTTCTTTGCGGCGGGGGGCAGGGGAGATGGCAGTCATTCATCCGCCTCCTTACCGCCGCCGTGAGTGGTGCGGGCTTGGCGGCAATCTACTGGCTCCCGGCAATCATGCTGCTCGACAGTGTCAGAACCGATCTGCTCGCGGTGCCGCAGCTTACCTGGAGCGTCAATATTCTTCATCCGATCAATTTCGGCCGCAGCGCGTTTTTTGATTCGATCTGGCTCCCGTTCGCGCTGCTCAGCCTGTTATCACTGCTGGCGCTGATAGTCGCATGGCGGAGTGGCGGGGCGGCGGCCCGAGTGGTTAGCGCATTGCTCGTGCTGGTTTGGCTGATGGTCACGCCGCTGTCGGTACCGATGTGGGAATCGACGCCGATGGCGCGCATCCAGTTCCCATGGCGGTTCCTGATTCTGGCCGACATTGCCTTTGGCCTAGCGGCGTTGATGCTGGCCCAGGCCATCATTGGCCGCGACAGCAGCAAACGCCAACGCGGTGCCGCGACAATTTCGTTGGGTGCCATGGTGATCGTTGCCGTCGTATTCGCATTTCCCGCGGTCAGGGGTATTCACCGCACCGGTGTTCTGCCTGAAGACGTCATTCCGATATCGGCCGGTGCGCTTGAGTGGCTGCCGGCCGAGACTGCGCGAACGATCGAAATACGCTCATATCGTACGGTCTTCGAGATGGCCGGAGCTCTCTCGACACAGCCGCCGATCCAGCTTTCCGGTCCGGGGCAGGTCGAGATCATATCGAATGTACCCCGGGCACTGGTATTCGAGGCCGATTTGCCAAACGCCGGGACAGTTGTTCTGCGCCGCACATACTGGCGGCACTGGCGCTTGCTGGACATCGGGACCGGGCGCCAGATTGATCTGGAACCGACGACCGAGTTCCCATTGATAATGGCGCAACTGCCGCCGGGGCAGGGGCGCTATGAGCTTACGCTCCCGGCGCCGGTGGCCGAGCGGCTGGGCGCGCTAATTTCCGCTTTGGCGCTCGTATTCCTGCTGTGCTGGTGGTGGCTCACTCGGCGTCGGACAGAATCATAGGCTGGTCGATCTCGCGCAGCAGTTTTCGCAAAATCGCGCGCGGGTAGTCGGCGAAATTCGTGGCGACCTCGACAAAGGCTCCGGGTCCGGCGATCACTTGAGCACGGAAATGCGCTACCGGATCCGGGTCAGCGCCACGGATCACCAGGCCGTTTATAATGTAGCCCTCGGCCGCCAATGCCGTGGAGACAATCGAGGGCGCCTGGCCCTCGTTCGAGACCCCGTCGCCAGAGACATCGATCACCCGGCGCCGGCAAGTCTCCGGCGCGGTACCGCTGACCTCGGCGGCATGGACCAACGCCTCGCCGATAGCGGTGGAGAAGTTGCGCCAGGCGCGCCCGGCACTGCGCGCTTCGGCGGCGAACGCAGCCATCGACCGGGCGTCGGTCAGCCGGTGCCAGCCAGTCATCTGGCGATGGCGGGTCGAGCCGGACCAGTGGGTCACCGTCGCCAGGATTCCGCCTTCAATCTCGCTGACCGCCGCGATCAGCGACGGGTTCTCGAAAGCGTCCGCCAGGCCGTCCGCCTGCAGATTGAACTCGTTGGTATCAATGCTGCCCGAAACATCGACCGCCAGGATCAATTCCAATGCGCAGGCCGTCGCCGAGGCGGGCGCAAGAAACAGGCCGACCGTGAGCGCTGCCGCGGTCAAGTGGCTTCTCACCGCACATCTCCCAAGATCATTTCCTGATCGATTTCGCGAAGCAGCTTGCCTATCATCACCGAAGGGTAGTCGTCGAAATCACGCGCGCGCGCCAGGAAGGCATCTGGCCCCTGGATAACATAATTGCGGTAGTAGGCCACAGGGTCAGGCACCGCACCCTCGACCACCAGCCCGTTGATGGTGATGCCGACTAGCTTGCCCTGAGCACGGTAGAATTCCGGCCCGACGCCGTCATTGTTCTCGCCGTCACCGGATATATCGATCACCTTGCGCCCGCAGGACGGCGCCCGCCAGAACATCATGGCGCCATATTCCACCGACTTTCCCAGCGCCGTGGTCAGGTCCGAATAGGGTCGCCGGTGTGCCGCGAGGGTTGCGGCGATATCGAGGATCACCGCTTCACTGTCGAGCATCGTCCAAGGAATAACGATGTCCTGCTGGTTATAGCCGGACCACTCGTACACAATGGCGGCGATGCCAGCCCCGGCAGGGGTGAGGATCGCCTCGATCACCTCAGGCGTGCGAAAGGCCTGAGCCAGACCCTGGAGCTGGATATCATACTCACGCTGATTGACACTGGACGAGATGTCGAGCGCCAAAACCGAAGCCAGCTTGCAAGCCGCCGCCCGATCGGTTTGCGCCTGACCGGTTTGCGCCTGACCGAGCAGCACAAGACTGGCGCCGATTGCGACCCAACGGGAACGCCAGTCACCCATCTCAGCGCGCCGCCACTTGTGGGATAAGTTCGCGCAACAACTTGCGTTTGATGGCCGCGGCGTAATCTGAGAAAGTCGCCGCCGTTTCCAGGAATGCGCCGTTGCCGCGCACGACGTTGCGCAGATAGAACTCCGCCGGATCGGGCCAGGCGCCCAAAATCACCAACCCATTCACCGTCACTCCGTTGGCGGCAAGTGCCTCGGCGATTGCGCGGGCTGGCTGGCCCCTGTTGCTGGCGCCGTCGCCCGAGACATCGATCACGCGGCGCTTGCAACGCAGCGGATTGGTGGCGCTGAGGCTGTTGGCGTGGGACAGCGCCTCGCCGACGGCGGTATAGGAGGCGAAAAAGCTCCGCTCCTGACGTTCGATTGCGGAGGCAAATGCGGTGGCGGTGGCGGCATCGGTCAGATGGAGCCAGAGTACCGGCTGGGTCTGCGATTCGGGCCCACTCCACTGGGTCACCGTGGCCATCACACCTCCTTGGATCCAGCGTATCGCTTCAACCACCTCGGGGTCACGGAACGCGTGTGCCAAGCCACCCATCTGCAGGTCGAACTCGGAATTGACCACCGAGCGCGACACGTCCATGGCCAGCACCAACTCGAGCCCCCATTCCGCCGCCCGCGCCGGAATGCCGACGGCCAGCAAACCGGCCACTATCAACTGGGCAGCACGCGGCCCGGACATTCCGCCCGGCTTGCGCCGATCATGCGTTGACCGCCCGTCTCGCATCCTCGTCTCCCGGCTCCACCAAAATCCGCCCAAAGCGGCGTCATTGCCAACCACACCAAGGATGGCTCAAAATTTGCGAAATCCCAACGACCAAATGGCAATCGAGCAAATCGTCAATCCGGTTATATCGCACGCCGGAGTTACCGACGGCCGAGATTGTCTTCACCGCGACCCAATTCAGTCGCGAAACGGAGAGACAGCGCCGACAGCGCCGCTTGCCGAGGCAGGGGTACATCTTTCATACTGCGTCGCGGACTCGGGATCATGCGACGACGGTGATTTTCGGCCGCGCCGGGATGGTCTTAAGGCCCAATGGAGCGTTCAGTGATGAAATCACCCCCGATCTCGCGCAGCAGCTTGCGCTTCATGGCGCGCGGGAAATCGGTGTAGTCCCGCGCCACCTCGACAAAGGCGTCCGGGCCATAAGCGACGGCAAATTGGTAGAATGAGATCAACTCCAGATTCGCGCTGCCGATCACCAGACCGTTGACGGTCACACCATCGAAATCGAACGCACGATAGGCCGCATCAGGCTCGAAACCGTCGTTTGAAAGGCCGTCGCCCGAGATGTCGATCACCCGGCGCAGGCAGGGCGGCGCATCGCGCATCAGAACGGCGCCGTAACCCAGCGCGTAGCCGATTGCGGTTGGAAACTCGTCATACTGTCGCTGGTGGTTGGCCACACGGGCGGCAAAGGCGTCGAGCGCCGCGTCGGTCGAGACCATCGTCCAGGGGGCGATCATGACCTGTTGCTGCTGTCCGCTCCATTCGTAGGCGGCCATGGCGATGCTGCCGCCGGGGCCGATGATTGCCGCCCGGATTACCGGGTCATTCAGCCCGGCGGCGAGGCCGTCAAGCTGCAGGCTATATTCGCTCTCGTTGACGCTGGACGAGACGTCGAGCGCGAAGGCCAGCGCCAGTCGGCACGGGCCGGTCTGGGCCGCTGCAAGTGTCGGCGCCGCGGCGGCAAGCATCGCCGCGACGCAAAACGCTTTCATCGGGTGCCTATTACCACGACCCGACATTTGGCATACTGGTCCAGGGTTCCGCCGGCGGCAGCGAGCCCTCTTCTTGCAGAAGTTCGATCGACACGCCGTCCGGCGATTTGACGAAGGCCATGCGGCCGTCGCGCGGCGGGCGGTTGATGGTGACCCCAGCATCCATCAGCTTCTGGCACATCTCGTAGATGTTCTCGACCGCATAGGCCAGATGGCCGAAATTGCGCCCGCCAGTGTATTCCTCGTCTGAGCCCCAGTTGTAAGTTAGCTCGATTGGTGCATCATGTTGGCCCGGAGGGGCCAGGAAAACCAAAGTGAATTTTCCCGCCTCGTTGTCGTAGTGCCGGGTCACTTCCAGCCCCAGCAGGTCGCAATAGAACCGTTTCGATTCGTCGAGGTTCCGAACACGGACCATTGTGTGGAGATATTTTGTCTTCATGTTGCACTCCCTTTGGTTTTCTATACAAGATGTTGATCAAACGACTCGCCTATCGAGAGGGATGATATGCCGCTGACGCCGGAACAACAGGCCGAAATTGAGGCGCAACGCGCTGAGCATCGAAAAACCCGCCGTGTGGTGGCCGAGGGGATCGAGGATCGGCTGTATGAAGCCGTGCCGGTGCTCGATCACGGTTTTGTCCGGGTCGTCGATTATATGGGCGATGACAGCGCCATCGTGCAAGCGGCGCGGGTCAGCTATGGCCAGGGCACCAAGCACGCCCGCGACGATGCCGGGCTGATCCGCTACTTGATGCGCCACTGGCACTCGACCCCGTTCGAGATGTGCGAGATCAAGCTGCATGTGAAGCTGCCGGTCTTTGTCGCCCGCCAGTGGATCCGCCATCGCACCGCCAATGTGAACGAATATTCCGCCCGCTACTCGATCCTTGACCGCGAGTTCTACATCCCGGCGCCGGACGCGCTGGCGGCCCAGTCCGCCGTCAACAATCAGGGCCGCGGCGCGCTGCTGGAAGGGGCGGAGGCGCAGCGGGTGCTGGAAACGCTGAAGGCGGGGGCCTCGCGGTGCTACGACGAATACGAGTCGATGCTCAGCCAGGTCGGCCAACAGGGGCTCGCCCGCGAACTGGCGCGGATGAACCTGCCGATGAACATCTACACCCAGTGGTACTGGAAGGTCGACCTGCACAATCTGATGCACTTTCTGCGCCTGCGCGCCGACGCCCACGCCCAATTCGAGATCCGGGTTTATGCCGACGCGATCTGCGAGCTAGTGAAAGCCTGGGTCCCGGCGACCTGGGCTGCCTTCGAGGACTACCGCCTGAACGCCGCCCAATTCTCCGGCCCCGGCATGGCGGTCTTGCGCCGAATGCTGGCGGGCGAGAAGGTGACGCAGGAGACTTCGGGGATGTCAAAGGGCGAGTGGCGGGAGTTCGAGGCGGCGTTAAAGGGGTAGGAGCCGAGCCTTTTCCATTGATCCCGCGGCCGCTCTGTGGTGAACCTCTCCGTTGTCTGGAACGAGCGCGGGAGCGGCAGCACCATGAAGAACGCGGCGATGGTATTGGGGATTATTGGCGGGGTGGTCGGCATGGTCGTCGGCTTTTTCGGTTATGGCTGGACCGAAGTTGCGGGCTGGTTCTCGGATGCGACCAACGGCCTGTCGGACAGGGCGATTGGTGAAGTCGAAAATGTCGACCGAATCCGATTCGTCAGCCTGTTTGCCCCGATCCTCAGCATCGCCGGGGGCGCGATGTCGCCGGGCAAGCCGACGACCGGCGCGATCCTGATGGTCCTGTCGGCGATTGGCATGTATTGGGGCTTCGGCTTCGATGTCTTCACCATGTTCCCGATCGCGATGTGCCTGACCGCGGGTATTCTGGGACTGACCGGCGCCTTTTCGCGCGAGCGGTGAGGCGTTTCGCGGTCGTTCTGCGCGGCGTTTCCTTGTTAACCATAACACGCGTCACACGCGTCCAAAT
>Ga0307379_10014843_pt1 | contig 10014 bp, 15 predicted proteins | sample UN2MG_FD_202237 | JGI IMG/M metagenome (GOLD analysis project Ga0307379, IMG submission 202237) | Soil microbial communities from Risofladan, Vaasa, Finland - UN-2 | ecosystem: Environmental > Terrestrial > Soil > Coastal area > Acid sulfate soil | place: Finland: Risofladan, Vaasa | collected... | reverse complement strand
CGTCCGGGGTCGACAATATCTCGCCCCTGGTCTGGGTAGCGTGTCGGTCCACCCGTTCGGTCATCAGCATCATGCGCCGACACCGCCTCCTGGTCGAGCACGACCTCCAACTGCGGCTCATCGAAATGGTGAGCTTCCGGCAGCTTCCCGTCTTTATCGACCGGCGGTTGAACGCCGACTCGCGCGCAACCGTTGAGGTACTCGGTGCGCGCAACCGCAACCCCCTCGAAACCCGACACGGTATCCCGAACGTGGTCGCCCAACTCGACTATGTGCTTTGTCATTTCGTCCTCCTGTCCTTAATCCACGCCCGCCAATAGCGGCGCGTCGTCTATCTGTGGGAAGTTCATTCTCTCCCCTTAATAATCCAGTCTCCTGGTTGTGGATGACAGGGTGCTGCCCATAGCCACCACACGAACATGCCGAATCGCCAAGCAATCAACACTGCGATAATTATGAGAATAATGGCAACACCTCCTCTTCGTGTGGGGAACCCTTTCCCCGAATCCACCAGTCGAACATCTCATCCCCGTTAGCCCATCGGTCTACGCTCGGGTTGCCATCGGCTTGGCGTCGTGCGTAGAGCTTACGAAACGCCCATCGAAACGCTTCCGTGAAGCGCGGATAGCGTTCCATCTCGACCTTGTGCCGGTCCCATCGGGACATGGGGCAAAACAGGCAGCCGATGCGACTCCACCCCGCATCGTATAGTGAGCAGTACGGCATCTGCTGTTCGTGGATGAAGTTCCAAACGTCGCCGTCAGACCAGTCTATGATGGGATGCAAGTAGAGTTTCGTGCCGTCTGAATAGCACGGCTCAAACATCCGGCGTCCTTTGCGACGGGCAGATTCCGCCGACCGAATGCCCGTGACGATTACTCTGCCATGACCTCCACGCTCCTTGTACTCCTCGCAGCACCAGCGGGCCTGTCTCCTGGGGAAACCCATGTTGACCATCCGCCGCAAAAACGGCACCTCCGGTCTATTCCACATCACATCCGGGTGATGCGCCCGGATGAAGTACATCAGGTCCGGCGGGTCGATGGTCGTGACGTTGTAGTATGCTCGGAAGGGCACACCCGCCATCTCCGCCAGGCGTTTGATGCAGATAGAGTCCTTGCCGCCGGAGAAGGCGAGATAATAGCCCTCGGGATGCTTGGCAAGAGCAGCAGCGGAAAACTCCCGCAGGCGTTCTACCGCGAGGTCTACCATCGTTCTACCGTCCAGCAGTCGTCTCATCATTCTCCCGCCTGCGCATCGTACAGCCAGCTAAACAGCAGGTAGGTTTTGACCCACGCCCAAGGGAAAACGCTTTGAGGCAACAACGCTACCAGCGCAAACGCCATGTCGCGCACTCGCGTCAACCAGGGCACATGCCTCTCCGGGATGATCTCGCCCATCATAAATGCCGAGCCGTCGAAACCCCAGCGCCTGATAATCCGCAGCATTTCAGGTGTGCCCATGTAACCCGCGTAGTGGTGGTCGATGCGCCGTCCATAGCATTCGTCGGTTCCCATGTTCTCCACGCTGATATACCCGTGGCGGAAGCGCACGTAGTAGCTGCCGCCGTCCCTATCGGCCAACTCCCACTGCGACGGGCAGACTGTTCCGAGATTGTCAACCGCTGTGAGCTTAATCATCTCGCCCCGCCAACAGCGGCGCGCCGTCGTCAGGCTAAAGGACATGTGTCTCATGGTTTGCCCCCTAAAGCCTTGGCAAACACGCCAAAGACGGTATCAAAAGTTGCCGTGGGATCTTGGATGGCGAATTGCGTAACGAGGGTTGACATGAAGTGACGGTAGGTGGCGTTTTCCGTTGTCGCGTCCGCAAGCTGTTCGCGCAGACCTGCGTTTTCGTCCAGCAACGCCGTGATTCGTTCGTCTGGGTTCATGGCTTCTTCTGCCTCCTCATTCGTCGCCGCACAACCCGTCGTACCGGCCCTTCAGGAACGCGACGATTATGTCTTTGACGTTCATGCCGGGCTTCCACACGACATCGAACGGCGCGTCAGTCATGCTCGGCCTCCTTCCCCTCCAAAAGCCTGATAGCGCCCCTTGCCAAATCCATAGCGTCCTCCCAGTCCGCTTGTCGGCGAATCGATGGAGGGCCGTTTTGCGCGTTGTACAAGCGAACCAACGCCTCCAGCGCCTTCGCCTGGTTTGCTTGCAGCAGCTCGATTTCAGTGCACTTCCGCGTGTTTGCCCTTTGCACACTGTCCCAGTGTTCGTGCAGCCGCGCGATTTCTGCCGTCAGCCGTTTGATTTCGTTGTTTCGCATCACGACTGTGTCACGACGCATATCGCAGATGCCGTTCAGTCGCACAATTTCGGCGTCCCTGACGCCAACAATCCTCTGCACATGAGCCACTTCAGATTCAGCGCGTCGGCAAAACGCTTCTCTACTTGCTGTCATGTTCGGCCTCCTCCTCCAACAGTTTGATGGCGGCGTGGATTAGCCGGTGAGTCGAATAGGCGTGCCTGTGGTCCCGCGCCGCCTTCAACGCCTCCAGCGCCGTCGCGTTCAGGGACACATGACGGTTCACGGCGTCCGTCAGTCGCTCCATCTTCGTTTCTGCTTGACCACGCCATACTTGTGCATCCGCAAGAGCCTCCAGCGCCTTCGCGTTGGCCGCTCTCAACAGAAGATACGCATTCTTCACCCGACAATACGCACACTGATAGCCTTCAGGCACTAGATGCCAAGCCCTATGCCAGCACAGTTCACAAGGGTCTTTTGGATATTCCTTGTATACAGGCAGCTCCTCGACCTCTTCAATTCCTACCCCCGGAAACAGCTTGCTCATGTTCGTCCTCTCGGCGTTTTGGGCATTGAGTGCTTCCATCTCAGCGGATTTTAGCGCCCACTCGCCTCGGTTCTCCAACCGCTTGATTTCGTCAGCAACCTTCTTCCATTGCTCTTTCACCTTGGCGTTGTCTGCCGTCAGCCGCTCGATTTCGGCGTCCTTGTTGTCAATAATCTTCTGCGCACAAGCTATTTCCCGTTCAGCGCGTGGGCAAAATGCGTCTCTACATGCTGTCATGCTCGGCCTCCTCCCTCCGCTCATGCCTTCTCCGCTCGCATTTCCTCCACGGGTGTTTCCGTCGCTGGCGCTTTCTGCGATCAATGCCGTATTCGCGCCATTCCTCTGCTCTGCGCCAAGCACAGTATGCGCGCACACAGTCGCCGCATAATCTATCGCTGTCCGATATTGGACTGAACCGGTTGCCGCAACGCTTACAGCGCCTGTTCATGGCGTCCTCCTTATGAGGTAGTCCCACTTTCCAGATGCCCTGGTGATGACGGTCTGGTAAACACTCGACCCAAAGCAGTTTGCCAGAAGCTCGACGGCTTCCTCCGCGTCGCTGGCACGCGTATACTCGTTCAACGATTGCGCGATCCTCATGCCGTTGGGCGCTATCAGCACCCAGCGATACGCCTTGCGCCCCACCTTCCGAATCCAGAATCTGTACTTTCGCATTAGAACTTCCTCCTCAATATCCGTCCGGCAACATCCCAGGCAGTCGACCCCCCTGGGCAAATCCAGTTATCTCGTCCATCTCCCTTAATGCCGCTTGTACATCAGCGCTCAGCACCCGCTGGTGCGGACCCTTCGGCCCCGGCTTATGCTTGGGATACTTTGCGCGGATCTCCAGATGGTCGTAACAAGTGTGACATAAGCCCCGAGCGCAAATGTGCGTGTCTCGCTTGCAGTGCAAGCATCTCCCCCTACACATGTCTATCCCCGATCTGCCATGACAACATAGCCGTGAATCTCTCTACGTCGAAATCTTCATACGCGATAGCAAAACCAGCACCCGCTGCACGCCACTCGCTAAGCCGATGCTCCTGGAGCTTGGTCGGCTTATTTTTTCCGACCTTCACCTCCATTACGAATGCGCGTCCGTTGTACGCACCGATGATGTCCGGTTCGCCGACGCGGCCGTAAGGGCCGCCATGCAACTTTATAGCCTTGGTGAACGGTGCCGCGTTCAACTGTTTCAGGATTCGTTGTGTCAGCGCGGATTCCTTTATCGCCATCGTTTATCTCCATCAGCTTCTTGGCGAAGCGTTCATAATCATAGCCCTTGCGCTTCATCCAGGGCTCCACATCATACTTGTTTTTGCTTTTGTTGCAGGTCGAACAGGCGGGCACGATATTCCCCGCTTCAAAACCGCCGCCTTTTGACACTGGGGTAACATGGTCTTTGTGGAACCGGGCGTGCTCGCAGCCGCAGTAGGCGCAGCGGTGGCCAAATATAGCAAGCGCCGCCTTCCACTCTTCGGCGGTGAGCGTAGTAGAAAGTGCTTCTTTGCGAGATCGTCGAACAGCTCTGGCGCGAGCATCGATAATGCTTGATTGTTCAGGATTGATTTTGCACCAATGACGGTGATACTCCTGTTCCTCTTCTTGGTGTGCTTCATAGTATTGCCTTCGAGCAGCTCGCATGTCTTCAGTGTGTGCTTTATAATGTCGCTTCTTGGCTGCCCGCATTTTTTCAGGGTTTGCTTTTGCCCAGCGAGCAATTCGCTGCCGCTCCTTCTCCGCGTTTGCCTTGCGATACTGAATCCTGTATTTTGCTTCACAAACCTTACACCAGCAGCGCGGACGGTTTCTTCTTTTCTCCCAATAAAATTTTTCCAGTAGTTTAGCTTGTCCGCACTTGGTACAAACAGTCAACTCCGCTGTTGTCATGTCTTGCCCCCACATAGAAGTAACCCCGGATGGTTTAATATACATGCCATGGCAAAGTCAAGTTGCTTCAATATCACATCTGCCAATTCCAAAAATAGGCCCCACTCGGTTGACATAAGTGTAAGGTCTTGCGTGAGCGGGTAAGGGCAACATAAACCATTCTGGTGAGTGCATCCCGCGCTTGTTGCGGTTGCTCGGACAGCGCCCGATTCGCCTTGTAACTGAGATCGGGAAATATGTAGACATCGCCCGATTCGCCACCCTTGACGCTGTGGATCGTTCCGACGATGATCCCGGGAGTCTTCTCGAGCGCCTCCGGGCCCTGCTTCCGGATGACCTGGCAGGGGTACTTTACAGCATCGGCGAATCTCCCCGTCGCATTCTGCGACAGCCAGGCAAGGTCGCCCTTGTGCGCGGCAACGATGCCCTGCTGGTCGCGCGTGCCGATAACTGCGGCCAATGGCCCCAGGGCCGCGCTGGCGGTTTCCTCGGCTCCATGCTCCAGAAACTCGTTCCAATCGTCGCCTTGGCCCTCCTGGGCGTCCCGTGCGCCATAATCGAGCAGCGCCTTGAACCGTTTCTTTGGCGCCCGCCCTTCGAGCGCCCCCGCCTTTATCATCTCCACCCACTCCCACCAGGTGGAGTAGGGGGGCAACGGCAGGCTTTCGCGAAGCGCGCGCCCACACTGGAGGAATGCCGTTACCCGCTTCGCCGTGTGCCGGAGCGGGTTCCAGTCGCCCCGGTTGCGGCGGTATGGGTTGTGAAATGGTATGCCCGCTTCCCGGAGTTCATGCAGCAGGTGCTGGAGCATGTAGCCGCAGGAAGCCAGGACCATCACCTTCCCTCCGCCGCGGGCCTTGTCGGCGATCTCCGCGATCATCGAGCCGAGCTGGGTGGACGCGAAGGTGCGCCGGTCGACCTTGCCGTCGTCGTCGCGTGGCTGATATGTTTTCGGTTGGCGGCGGTCCTTGAGCCAGGCGATCCACTTTTCGGCTGCTTCGTATATCCGCCGTGGCAGACGGTAGCTCTGGTGGAGTACGCGGATATGGTCCTCGGGGAGCGGTTTCTGGAACTCCGCGGCGGAGGCGCCGATGAACTCATAGAGCACCTGGTCATCATCGCCGGCCGTGATGAACGTTTCTGCTTCTTCTCCCCATCGCCGGACCACCCGCAGCTGCAACGGTGTGAGATCCTGGAACTCATCCACGAACAGCACGTCCGCCCCGATCGAAGCGGGGGCCGAAAGCAGAAGGTCGGTGAAGTCCACCGTGCCGGTGTCCGCCTTGAAGGCTTCCCACTTCTGCACGATGCCCGCCAGGCGCGCAGGGATGGGCTTGAACGTGTTTCGCAGCCGGTTGTAGTGCATCAGGAAGTCCTCGTTGTCCTTGAACGGCTCATCGAGCGCGACGGTTCCGGTTATCGGGCACGTGTGATGTGCCTCGTTCCACTCCTTGACGAGGCTCGCGGAGGTCTCCGTGATCTTGGGGCAATTGCCGGCGTGGAAGCACAGGCTGTGGATGGTTCCGATGTTTCGCCGGGGCAACGGGAGTCCCCGGCCGGCAAGCTCGGTGGCCGCCGCCCGTGTGAAACTGGCGCAGAAGATTCTGGCGCCGTCGTATTTCCGCAGGGCGCCATGGACCTGCTTGGCAAGCCAGGTCGTCTTGCCGGTGCCGGGGGGACCAAAGCATCTGTATTCAGTCGCCATGCCGTTTCGCGACCCCTCTATACAGGGAGAATTTTCGCTTGTCCGGAAAAAGTTCGTTGAAGAAAAGACGAGTTGCTGAATAACTGAATAACCTGAATAGCGTAAAAAGCTGGTTATTCACAATGCTATTCTCCCTAAGTCGGTACTCCATAGCGGTTTAACTGCGCTCTGAATAACTGAATAGCTGAATAAGGCGATAGTGGCATAGGCCGAAAATTCTCTGTAGAAGGGGGAAGCGCGATTCGGCTATTCTGTGTGCAGGTTTTGAACACTTTCGCCTCCATCTGTCTGCTCTTCGGTTTTTTTAAGGATAGGTTCGATACACCACTTGCTCCGGCATACCCGCTTATCCCCTTGCTTGATGTTGAATATTTTTCGCCAGCAGCCCCACAACGCCAGCCGCTGGGCAAGCGCCCGGTGCCCGATGCGCGGGTCATACATGCCATGGACGTAGGCCAGGAAGTCCCCCAGGTGAATGTAGCGCTTGCCGTCCGCCAGCTGGGGGTCTTCCGCTCGATCTAGGTCCTCGTCGCCGCCCGGGTCTGCCGCCGGCCGCTTCTCCAGGTAGCTCTCAAGCCACATGGCGACCTGGCCGGAGAGCGTCGCTTCCTCCCCCGGCTCCACGTCCCGCGCCACGTCGAGCATCCGCTGGAGCCACGTATCCCAGTCGACCTTCGCCTTCTGGCCGATTCTGCGGGGCACCTGCCCGGTAGCCTCGATCATGGCGTTGCGCCAGGCATTCTGCGCGCCGATTTTCAGCGCCTGGATCAGTATCGTCCCCTGGCTGGTCTCAAATACATAGACCGGGTTCTCGCCCTTCCCCCGCAGGATCTCGATTATCCTGCACTGATGCCCGGGCCAAAACACGTCGTTCATGGCGTCGAGAATGGCCTTCCGGTCGTCGTCATTGGCGTAATCGAGGCTGTTGGATGCGTCGTGCTTCGCCCGCTCGCGCTTATGGATGCTGTCAACGACGCGAGCCAGCTCCTTCGGCTCCAGGGGCGTCGTGTTCCGCTGGTTCCACCCCGTGAGTAGAATCAACACCTCCTCGTGGTTCATGCCCAGGGCGAAGTATCGGCCGGCGAGACGGGCGGTGGCGGCGTTCCGCCCGGGCTCCGCAACACCGGCCAGGAGGTTATCAAGTGCATCTCCCGAGCCCGCGGATGCTTGTGCTGGGGTTTCGCGCAAGAGTTTGATCATCTGCTCGGGGCACGGCGGTATCGCCACGCCATCCCAGGGGGCATCGTTCCAGATATACTCCTTGCCGCTCGGATGTACTGACGGCGGCGCATAGACGAACCCTCCATCGCCCTTGATCTCGACGCCCGGGGCCAGGGCCCCCGCTCCCGTGCGGTTGCGCACGCAGAAGCCGGGATGCAGAAAGTAGAGGTGCTGGCCGTCGCCGCCGGTAACGACATAAGGCCCGGTTGCCTCGAGCCCGAACCGCGCCTCGGCGACGGCGATCCCGTTCTGTTCACCATGGCAATCGAGATCCGCAACGACCAGATTCGAGATTCCCCCGGTGACAATGGCGATGCCATAGTCCGGCCAGCGCTTCCACCAGCTCAAGGCCTCCTCGAGGCTTGCGCGCCGTTCCTGGTATTCTTTCCACGAGAACGGCGCGCCGCCCTTGTTGTGGCTGTCAACCGGGATGATTGACCAGCCGAGATCGATGTAGAGTTTGACATAATCGAGTAGGTTCATGCTTCCTCTCCGCTTTCCGCTCTATAAATCCGGTTGTGTTGTTCCTCGCCATGCCATGCCATGCCATGCCCTGCCCAGCCCCGCCAGACCTTGCCATGCCTAGCCGCGCCTTGTTAATTTCTGCGGCGGTCTTGCTCCCTGCCCTGCCCCGCCGTGCCACGCCCAGCCGCGCCAAGCCTCGCCAGGCCTGGTTAGTTCTTCCTGATACTGACCTGATACTTCCCGTGACTTCCCATCTTCTCCGGACGCCAGTCACCAGCGCCAGCCACGACGCCAGCCACGTTCCACATCTCCTGAAGGTTATTCCGGTTCAGCCAGTGTTCATCGAGCATCACCGGCAAGTCGCACGCCCATGACCTGACCATTGGACGGCAGCGCCAGATTCTCGACGACCCGATTCGCACCGGCGCTACATGCACCTCGTACTTCGTGATCTTCTTCCCGGTATTCGAATCGTACAGGCGGCACTCGGATTCCATTGGCGTGACGGCAGCGCCGATAACATCGCGCCCCGTGAACTTTCCGAACTTCTTTCCCTTTGTCCCCTTCACGATCAGACCCTTCAGGAAGGCGGCTGTCGGCATGTAAAGCTGCTTGTCAGGCAGACGATAGACCGAAGGCTCCGATTCGCCCCGCGCCCAGTCGCTCTCGGGGTCCGGCCGCGTGCTTTTCTCGTCCACGGGCCGCTCCGTCCTGGGCTTGCCCATGCCTTCGATGTTGTGCATCAATAGCGGCGTACTCCCGACGATTTGGAATACGATCAAGCTGATCTGCTCTGCCTTGTCCGTTTCGATTTCTTCTGCCATCGTCTTGCTCCTTAGATTTGGATTCTTCTCCTTGCCTTGCCTCGCCTAGCCATGCCCAGCCACGCCGTGCCGTGCCTCACCTTGCCTTGTCAATCTCTGCGGCGGCATTGTTGCTCCCTGCCTCGCCATACCGCGCCTGGCCACGCCTTGCCCCACCTTGCCAAGCCATGTCAAACCTCTACGACCAGGGATTCGAGCAACTCCGCCAGGTGCGCCAGCCGCTCCATGAGTTTCTCGTTCTCTTTGTCCAGCATGTCGTTCTCGATCAGCAGGATCACCTGGTTGACATAAAACTGCTGCTGCATCCCGCTGAGCTTGCCGTTCGCTTCACACTGCGCTTTCGTCAGGACTCGGTTTGCCATGTGCGCCACGGTCCGCTTCAAGGCCACGGCATTGGTGCCGTAGGTGCCCACGGACCGCATACGCCCCACCCGCGTTTCCTGCATTCGATCTACGCACTCCTGCGTCATGTGCAGGGCTTCGCCAATCTGCGTCATGGTCAGTCCGAGGCTCCCCCCGCGCAGGATGCAGTGCGTGCGGTCGAAAGGCGCGAGCGCCCGCCCATGAGCAGCGTTAAGCTCCATGGCCATCTTGAAAGCTATTCCAGGTGTCTTGCATCGCTTTTCGATTACCTCGGCTGTCGCCTCATCCCCATAGACCCGTCTCAGCGCGCGGGCTCGATGGAAGCCGTCGATGATGCGGAGGCTTGGCGTCTCCACCACCAGAGGCGGCAATGTCGCTCCCGCCACCAACGCCTCGGCAATCTGGCTTACATGGGCCGAATCCACGCGCGTTCGCGGATATAGGTCGAAGTCCTCGACCAGCTCTACCACCTTCACCGTTCTCATTTCCTTGCCTCCAAATCGGTTCCGTTCTGTTATTCCCTGCCCTGCCCTGCCTTGCCGAGCCTCGCCTCGCCGTGCCTCGCCTGGCCTAGCCTTGCCCCGCCTCGTCATAGTTTTCTTCATTCGGTGCCGCTTCGACGGCCGCGCCGTCAGTGTCGACCGACATCAAAAATAGCGGCTCGATCATCCGCTCGTATGCGGCTACCCGCGCGCGCTCGGGCCGGCTCAACTCGCGGCCCAGCGCGAACGCTGCCACGGCGT
>Ga0307379_10014841_pt1 | contig 10015 bp, 9 predicted proteins | sample UN2MG_FD_202237 | JGI IMG/M metagenome (GOLD analysis project Ga0307379, IMG submission 202237) | Soil microbial communities from Risofladan, Vaasa, Finland - UN-2 | ecosystem: Environmental > Terrestrial > Soil > Coastal area > Acid sulfate soil | place: Finland: Risofladan, Vaasa | collected... | reverse complement strand
GATGATAGACTCCGCCGTGGGGTCCGGCAGTAGGACGAGGGTGCACCCGAAGGAGACCGCCTCGTTCATGACGACGAGGCCGTAGCTGTGGAAGAAGGGGACTGCGCAGAGGATGAGGGGCCACCCAACAGGCTGGGGCTTGGAGCTGTACCCCCACCCCCTGAGCCAATGGTAGGACTGGAGGGCGTTGGCGACTGGGGAGAAGTGGGTGAGCATGACCCCCTTCGGCTGGCCCGTGGTTCCCGAAGTGTAGAGGACGACGGCGACGTCCTCCCTTGCGTCGACCTCCGGGAGTCCCTCGATGGGTGGCCCCCTGGTGAGCTCCTCGAAGGAGACGGCGTCCCCGGGGACCCCGAGGTCCCTGTACCTCAGCCTGCTAAGGATCCTGAGGTGGAGGGGGGCGTGGTAGGCGGCCTCAGCGACGACGAGGTTGCCCGGACGCTCCTCCGGGAGCCTGTCCATGAGCCTGTCGAGGGTTATCAGCACCTTGCAGCCGGTCTCCAAGAGTTCCCTGCTCAACTCGGCGGCGGGCAGCAGGGGGCTGAGGGTGACCACGACGCCTCCGGCGACCTGAATGGCGTTGTAGGCGATGATGAACTGGGGGCAGTTGAGGAGCAGGACGCCGACCCTGTCGCCCTCGCCGACGCCGAGGCGTTGAAGCCCCGAGGCGAACCTGAGCGTCAGGTCCCAGAGCTGTCCATAGGTTAGACGTGCGCCGAGATAGATGGTGGCGCCCCGGTCGGGGAACTTGCGGGCACTGTTCTCCAGGAAGCTGTAGACGGGCATCTCTGGGTACTTTATGCTCACCGGGACGCCGCGGGGATAGCTGTCGGGGACCATCATTCCACCCTGAGACAGAGAGAGGACTATAAGAATATGGGCTGGGAACCGTTTTAACTTAGTTGACCCACTTGAGGGTGATCCAAGTTGAAGCTTGAGGGCATCCTCGTACCCAACGTTACGCCATTCGACGGAAAGGGGGAGATAGTGTGGGATTACCTTGCAGACCTCGTCGAGTACTGGTTGGGCGCGGGGGTCTACGGGCTGGTGGTGAACGCAAGCACAGGGGAGGGCCCCCTACTGTCCAGGGAGGAGAAGAGGGCCAACATCGAGTTCGTGAGGGAGAGGGTCGGCTCCCGTGGGAAGGTCATCGCCGGAACCGGTGGAATCGGGACCAGGGAGACCATCGAGCTGACGGAGGACGCCAAGAACCTCGGGGTCGAAGCCGCCCTCGTGACGACGCCCTTCTTTTTCAAGCCCAACGAGGAGGAGATCTACCAGCACTTCGTGGCGCTGAACGCTGTGGACCTGCCGGTCATCCTCTACAACGTCCCCAAGTTCACGGGCTACACGGTCTCCCCCGGGCTCGTTGACCGTATCGTCGACGAGTGCAGCAACGTCGTGGGCATCAAGGACAGCAGCGGGAGCCCCGGGGCGATGGCGGAGAACATCAGGCTCTTCGGAGACAAGATCAACGTCCTCTCAGGGGCCGCCGACATGACCCTGCCCACCCTCTCCATGGGCGGAACGGGGGCGATACTCGCAGTGGCGAACGCCATCCCCGAGGTCTGCGTCGACCTGTACAAAGCCGCCGTGAAGGGCGACCTGAAGGAGGCAGGAGGCCACCAGATGACCGTCTCATACGTGAACAGGGTGCTCGTACGCGAGAACCCCCAAGTGGCTGCCGTCAAAGTGGCACTGAAGTTGAAGGGGCACCCGGCCGGGGTCCCCAGGGCGCCCCTCAAGCCCCTGACTGAGGACGGGGAGAAAACCGTACTCAGGAACCTCAAAGCTCTGAAGCTAGTCTAAAACTCCACAAGGCAGTCCACCGTCTTAACGGCGTTGTACCTCAGGCGCCCCATGGGATACTAGAGCTTTGACCGCGTTCGTAAGATGACGCTGAAGGTTCACCCCCTCAGCGGACAGTGAACCAGACAACGAAAAACCCAAGCCCTTTACACCGCCACCACAACCCCACAAAAAAAACCTTATAACCACCCACCGACGCGCACCCCCAAAGAGATATAATCATGGGAAAACCCCGTAAAACCCATGTCAGGACCCACCAAAGGCCAGAAGTACGAGAGCCTCGTCATCAGGAACGTCAACGTCGTCAACGGCAGGGGAACACCCGCCTACGGCCCCGCCGACATTGCCATCGAGGGCGACGTGATCACCGACGTCGTCAGCGTCACCCCGGGAGCCGCCTCCCGCCCCGGCTTCAAGCGCCCCCAGGGCGACGTCGAGATCGACGCCGCCGGCATGTATGCCCTCCCCGGCCTCGTCGATATGCACGTTCACGTCCCCTTCAGGGAGGCGCAGTGCGGACCCCAGTCCCCAGAGTACGCCTACAAGCTCTTCCTCGCCCACGGCGTCACCACCATCAGGACCTGCGGCTTCGGCACCGACGAGAAGCTCATCGAGCACAGGAGGCTCAGCGAACGCAACGAGATGGTAGCCCCCCGCATCGTCGTCATGGGCACCACAGGGGAGATCACGACGGGAGACGAGGGCCGCGAGGCGGTTCACAAGCTGAACAAGCTGGGAACCGACGGCGTCAAGATGATCCCCCGCTCCAACATCACCGCCGAGATCCTCGCCGCCATGGGTGAGGAGGTCAAGGAGTTGGACATGAAGGCAGGCATCGCAGTTCACATCCCCCAGAGCAGCGAACTCGACGCCGTATCGGCCTCCCAGGCCGTCCCCGACTACCTCAGCCTAGAGCACACATATGGCATCCCCCAGGCTGCCATCCCCGGCAGCCAGAGCCTCCCCCCCGACTACAACTACTCCGACGAGGTGGACCGCTTCCGCTGGTCAGGCCAAGTCTGGACCGAGGCCGACCAGTACCCCGACGACGTCCTCTACGTCCTCGACACCATGATCGAGAACGGCACCGTCTGGGACCCCACCATGGTGGTCTACGAGATCAACAGGGAGTACGACCTCATCAGCCGCTGGAAGTGGCTGGACAGGTACACCGCCCCCGGCCTCCTCAAGGGATGGGAGCCCAACCCCGCGAGCCACGCCACCTACCACTTCAACTGGAGGACCGCCGACGAGATAGCCTGGAAGCAGAAGTACCGCATCTGGATGAAGTACCTGAAGGCCTACTCGGACATGGGGGGAGTCATCACCGCCGGCACCGACTGCGGCTTCATGTACACCCTCTACGGCTTCTCCATCGTCAGGGAGCTGGAGCTCCTCCAGGAGGCCGGCTTCCACCCCATCGATGTCGTCAAGATGGCCACCACCAACGCCACAGCCTCCATGGGCCTAAACCAACTCGCAGGGGGCGTCCAGAAGGGCTTCACCGCCGACATCGCCATCGTCGACGGCAACCCCCTCGACAACTTCAAGGTGATGTACGGCACAGGCGTCCCAAGGTACTCCCAGGATAGGACCAAGGTGGTCTACAGAGGCGGCGTCAGGTGGACTATCAAGGGCGGCGCCGTGTTCGACTGCAAGACCCTCCTAACGGAGGTCGAGGAATACGTCGCAGAGCTGAAGAGGTAACCCACCCCAATTTCACATGCGAAACGATCAGGTTCCAAACCAGGTAGAGAAGGCTTTTTCAACAGAGATACCAAAAATTTCTACATGAATACTCTCGTAGTCTACTTCTCAAGAAGCGGCAGAACGAGGAAGCTCGCGAAGGAGGTAGCGGAGAAACTCTCCGCAGACCTTGATGAGATCAGGGAAGCGAGGGGGAGGTCCGGCCCCATCGGGTGGATCAAGTCCGGCATGGAGTCGACGAGGAAGGCGCTCCCCAAGCTCCTACCCCCCGTAAAAGATCCCGCGAAGTACGATCTGGTGGTCCTCGGCACCCCCATCTGGGCATCCAACATGTCCAGCCCCATGAGGGCGTATATCACCGAGCACAGAGACGCCATCAAGGAAGCCGCATTCATCCTCACCGGAGACGGCAACGATCCACAGTCCGTATTCGAGCCCATGGAGGAGCTCTTGGAAAGAGCCCCCGTGGCGACCCTCAGCCTCATCGGCAAGGAGAGAGAAGGCGACGCAAGGATCGAGAAGATCGAGGGCTTCGTCAACACTCTCGCTACATTAGGAGCTCCCTGACACTATCCATGAAATCCCTTAAACCCGCGAACCTCAGTATTTGACGCATGTATAAGGGTATACGTCGCTCTTACACCCTGCTCGTCCTATTCTTCATCGAGGTAGTGAAGGAGCTGGGCACTGACCCAACCATCGAGATGCTGGAGAAGGCCATCGAGGGCCAGGCCGACGTCATCGAACGTGAGCTCAGGAGGGAGATTCCCGTAGGGACGCCCCCCCTCGAGGCAGGCGTACGGGTGTACAGGGCGTTCATGGAGGACGCAGGTGCCGAGGTCGAGGTCCACAGGAGGGACGAGACCTCTATCACATTCCGCGTGGCTCGATGCCCATTCTACGAGGCTTTCCTGGACGTCGGCATCGACTGTGGATATTTCTTGGGCGGCCTGTGTACCAACCTCACCCTCCCCGCCATTAGGGCCACCCTCGCACGCTTCGACCCCAGGCTCAAGCTGGAGACTGTGGTCGTCAGGGAAACAGCCGAGGAGCTATGCCTGGAGAAGATCCACCTGGATGAACCCTGACAGCCTAAAATCTAAAACGGGATCAGACTCCTTAGTCAATCATGTCCAAGTCTAAGGCAGATCCCCCCCTCAAAGGGATAAGAGTCCTCGACCTCAGTAGGGTCCTCGCGGGCCCCTTCTGCTCCATGACCCTCTCCGACCTCGGAGCCGAGATCATCAAGGTCGAGATGCCCGGCAGGGGAGACGACACCCGGGCCTACCCGCCCTACGTCAACGGCGTCAGCAGCTACTTCCTCTCCATAAATAGGGGGAAGAAGAGCATCACCCTCGACCTCAAGAAGCAGGAGGCTAGGGAGGCGCTGCACAGGATAGCTGGGAAGTGCGACGTCCTCCTCGAGAACTTCCGCCCCGGCGTCACCGAGAGGCTGGGAGCCGACTACGAGACCCTGAGGAAGGTGAACCCCCGCCTCATCTACTGCAGCATCTCCAGCTTTGGCCAGACTGGCCCCTACGCCAAGTGGCCCGGCTACGACCTCATCATACAGGGGATGGGCGGTCTCATGGGCATCACAGGGGAGCCAGACAGCCCCCCCGTCCGCATCGGGGTCGCCATCACCGACATCGGCGCCGGGATGTACGCGACCATCGCCATCCTCGCCGCCCTCCAGGCCCGGAACGCCACGGGCGTCGGACAGCACCTCGACGTCTCGATGCTGGATGGCTCGATCTCCTGGATGACCTACATGGCCGGAAACTACTTCGCCACAGGAACCCCGCCCCCCAAATACGGATCAGCCCACCCCAGCATCGTGCCCTACCAGGCCTTCGTGGCAGGGGACGGCAAGGGCATCCTCATAGCCGCGGGCAACGACAGGCTATGGGGCATGCTCTGCGATGGCATGGGATTAAGTGAGCTCAAGGACGATCCGAGGTACGCCACGGCGGACGACAGGGTCGAGAACAGGGACACCCTGATCCCTCTCCTGCAAGGGGTGTTTGAGAGGAGGCCCCGGGACGAGTGGCTGGTGGCCCTCAGGGGGCTGGGCTTCCCGTGCGCCCCGGTCTACACCCTGGACGAGATCTTCAGCGACCCCCAAGTCCTCCAAAGGGGGATGCTCGCCGAGATGGAGCACCCCGAGGCCGGGACCATCAAGCAGATCGGCCCCGCCCTCAAGCTCTCGGGGACACCGTGCAGCCTCACAACCCCTCCCCCAACCCTCGGGGAGCACACAGAGGAGGTGCTGGGGACCCTCGCAGGCTATTCGGAGGAGGAGATAGAGGAGCTCAGGCGCGCAGGAGCCATCTAATCCGTCGATGACATGGTCTTAGGAACGTATCCATCCTCATATACGACCCAGCCAATGAGAGACCTATGAGCGTAGGTCTCGTCGAGGAGATCAGGGCCAAGATCAGGGAAAACGCTAGCCCCGAGCACGCCGTGAAGGTGAGGAGATACTTCCGGGAGCCCATCGAGACTCACGGCCTCACCAGCCAGGCAGAGAAGGAGATAGCGAACCACTTCTACCCAAGGATCAAGGGGGACTTGCATGCGACCATCCAAGTTGCTAACGAGCTCGTCAGATCTAGGATAATGGATGAGGTTTCGGTAGGCATAAGGCTCGTTAAGAGGTTCTCCCGACACCTGACGCCTGAACACTTCGATGTCTTCGACGGCTGGGTAGACGACATCACTAACTGGGCGAACACGGACAGTCTCTGCACATGGCTCATCGCCGAGACCGTGAGGGCTGACCCCGCCCTGTGGAGACGCCTCCTTGAATGGACGGAGTCGGAGAACAGGTGGAGGAGGAGGGCCTCAGCCGTCTCACTCGTCCCCATAGCGAGGAAGGGTGATATGCTGGAAGAGGCCTTCACGATCGCCGACCGCCTTATGAGGGACAGCGACGACATGGTCCAGAAGGGCGTGGGATGGCTCCTCAAGGAGGCCTCCAAGGAGCACCCCGAGGAGGTCAGGGAGTTCCTCCTACGTTGGAGGTCGGAGGCCCCCTCTCTCATACTCAGATACGCCTCGGAGAAGCTGCCACCTGAAAAGAGAGTGCTCAAGACTAGATGAGCGTGGGACACATCCTGTCTTAGGACAAGTTAAATTGAGGTGGCTTGGTGTAAAAATTTAAAATAATAATTAAGAAAGGGGACTCTTCCGGGAAGACGCTGCATGTCTTCTCCATGAACTACGGTGGGAACTAGGTTCTTCAGCTCTTCTTGAGCACGATCGAGATTGTACTCACGTTCCTCATCTGTCCTTCCGCTGACTCGAGTTCTTCTGTTCCTATCTCGATGTGATCAACGGCGAGGTTATTTAGGAACCTGTTCCTGGTTACCTCGGCCACGTCCACCGCTGTGCTGATGGCGCGACCCCTCGCCTTGAGGGTTACCGTATCGCCATCGCTCTGCAGTGAGCTCATGACCGCTAGGCAGTAGTTCATGACCGGCTTGCTTCCGATGTATACTATGCTTCTGTCGGACATGCCAACGTAAAATTAACCCGTAAACACTTAAAGCTTAGGTTAATTGAGGTGCTGAGAACCGGTTTCAGGTCCAATTTAATTGGATAAATGAGGCAAACGTGTTGAGATTTCGTCGGACTCGGGGCTATGGCTTCGAAATACGCATATGACAATCCTTATATTGTCCACGGTCTGTTTTTCGCTCGCAAACTGAGTGCGAACAACATGTCAACGACCGATGAAAAGGAAGGCGAGATGATTAAGGTCGGAGATCTGACCTCATACTCTAGGCGAGTTTACACAGTCGTCAAAGTCATTTCCAAGACAGAGGTGAGGGAGGTCACGTCTAGGAAGGACATGTCCACCCACCGGGTCGCGGAGGCTCTCGTTGCGGATGAAACCGGTAGTGTCTACCTGACCCTCTGGGACGATGTCCTCGACGCGATCGAGGAAGACACGATACTCAACATCAAGGACGCCTACATCAACCTCTTCCGAGGCTCAATGCGTCTCAATCTGGGACGCTATGGCAGTTACGAAGTTTTAGACGAGGCCCCGTTCGAGGACGTAAACCTCGACAACAACCTCTCGAGCAAAGTGTTCGAGCAGCCAAGGGGCTTTGGACGCGACAGAGACCGCTTCGGCGGTCGTGGCCGCAGGAGATACTAAGGTTAACTACACTGCTACCCGATTCCCTATCCTTTTTCTATATGCGGTGAAGTGAGAGAGGGAATTAGGCGAACGTTCCCAATGATTTTATACGGCCTGACGGTTATTTAGACCGGTGTTCTAATTGAGCTTGACAAGGTTTCGGAGCGGGTCTACGCGAACTGCGACGGTGTGACCGGGAGCAACGTGGGCATAGTCGTCTTGGAAGACCGGGTCATCGCCGTCGACGCCCAGTACCCGGGCTCAGCGAAGGGCTTCCGTGCCAGCATACCGTCAGTCACGGACAGGCCTGTCACCCACCTTCTACTCACCCACGTCCACGGGGACCACGTCTTCGGTAACCAGGCGTTCGAGGACTGCGAGATCGTCAGCCACGTGAGGCTCAAGGAGAAGATGGAGGAGAGCCTCCGCACGGAGTGGGCCCCCGGCAACCTGGAGAAGATGCTGGAAGATATCAAGGTGACCCAACCTGAGAGGGCCTGGCTCTTTGAGGACCTCAAGATCGTGCTACCCACGAAAACATTCAAGGATAGATACGGACTGGATGGCGTTGAAGTCATCAACACAGGCGGCCACTCGGACTGCTCATCCATCGTCTACGTGCCCGAGGATAGAACACTATTCGCGGGGGACCTCGTCTTCGCGAAGACGTTCCCATGGGCAGGCGACCCGACAGCGAGCCCTGACGACTGGATCGAGGCGTTCAAGAGGATACTGGGCATGGACGTGGATACCATCGTGCCAGGTCACGGCCCCCTCTGCGACAAGGACGAGATAAGGACCCAGCTCGCTTGGTTCGAGGCCGCCAAGAGCACGATGGCGAGGTTGATCGCTGAGGGCGCCTCTGAGGAGGAGGCCGTCAACTACGATGGCTACCCTGAGTTCTACGAGTCCACCGGGGACAGGATGGCGCGCTCCCTTAGGACCTGGTATAAGGTGCTGTCCAAGGAAGGCTGAAGACACACATTATTTTCCCCTTTCTTCAATCTGAGTGCGCGATGTAATTGACATGGAGAGTGCGGAGCGTCAGCGAACGTGCCTGACTCCGAGGCTCTCGGCCTTCCTCATCCAAGACGGCACCGGTGGGGCAAGCTCGTTCTCCGGCTGCACCTTGAGCTCTATGAAGGTGGGCTCATCTAGGCTGAAGGCCTCCCTCAGGGTGGCCCCTAGCTCCGCCGGCCCGTTCACCTGATATGCCTTCAGACCGAAACCCTCCGCGATCTTCGGGTAGTCAACCTCCTTGAAGTTGGTAGCGAAGTCGGCGTACTCGGGCCCGTGGCTGAAGCTGACCGCCGCCTTGATCCAGCCGAAGGCGCTGTTGTTGAACAGAATGATGTTGTTGTTGCCCCCCATCCTGCTCACAGTCTCCAGCTCGGCCGCCGTGAATCCGAAGCTGCCATCTCCCACCAAGGTGACGACGCAGCTCTCGGGCCTAGCGCACTGGGCGCCTATCGACGCGGGGAGGGCGTATCCGAGGGCCCCCATCGCGTAGTTGAACAGGACGCTCCTTCCGGCCCTCGGCACCTTGAAAAATGTGGAGGTGTAGATGGCGCTGACGCCGACGTCGACCAAGAGCACGTGCTCGTCGGGAAGGGCGCGGGTCAGCTCGCTGATGAAGCGCACGGGGTGGACCGGCTTCTCCTCTGATCTGGAGAGGTCTTCGAGGTAGGCGGCGTATTCCTCGGCCTGCCTCCTGATGGCCTCAAGTCTGGGTATCTCCTGACTCCCCTCCCTTGCCTTGGAGACTTCAATCATACGTCTGAGGGTCGCCTTCGCGTCCCCTATCATGACGACATCCGTCGGATAGCTGTTCCCGACCTCGGCCTCACTCACGTCCAAGTGAAGGATCCTCGCCTCGGTGTCCATGGGTGGGATCGTCCACTTGTCGGTGTTAGCCGAGTCGGTGTTGCAACCCACGTAGAGGATGACGTCGGCCTCAGAGACGATCCTGTTGGAGAGGGTCGTCCCGCCCCTCGCCCCCGTCACGCCTATGCTGAGGGGGTGGGTCTCAGGCATGCTCCCCTTCCCGCTTATCGTGGTGCCCACCGGGATGTCATTGAGTTCAGCTAGAGTCTGCACCTCATCCCAGGCCTGGGACCAGAGGACTCCCTGACCGCATACGATGACGGGGCGCTCGGCCGCCTCCAGCAGCCTGACGGCCTCCATCACCTTGTTGTCCTGAGCGGTGGGCCTGTGCCCTGGATACTTGATGAAGTCGCGTTGTACGTGGAGGAGGGGCTCATCTACCTCCGCCCCGAGGACGTCCATTGGGAGCCTGATGTGAACGGGGCCGGGCTTCCCCGTGGTGGCGAGTCTGAACGCCCTCCTGATGAC
>Ga0307379_10014838_pt1 | contig 10016 bp, 6 predicted proteins | sample UN2MG_FD_202237 | JGI IMG/M metagenome (GOLD analysis project Ga0307379, IMG submission 202237) | Soil microbial communities from Risofladan, Vaasa, Finland - UN-2 | ecosystem: Environmental > Terrestrial > Soil > Coastal area > Acid sulfate soil | place: Finland: Risofladan, Vaasa | collected... | reverse complement strand
CCGTCAGATTTGACAGCACGAGAATCCGCCCGGCGCGGCCAGGGTCTCGGGTGCGGAACTCGGCCACGTGCTTCGTGGCCGTGAGTCCGAGGCTCAAGCCGGCGAAGGTGCCGAACGTTTCTATGGTGCCGCGAATGATGCCGAATTCCCCGAAGACCTCCTTGCCGAGCAGACGCGCCACGAATATCGAAGCGGCCAGCATCAAAGGCCGCGAGATGGCGGTTCCGACGAGGGACCAGAACGCGCCCCGGGCCAGCCGAGTATTTAACTCCGAGTTTTCCACCCGGTCCCAGTAACACCGCAGCGGGTGGGGGCACCAAGTGTAGAGCGTGTTCTTGATGCTCACACTAGACACGCCGAGTCCCCCAAGACCGTATTGAGAAGGGCCAGAATCCGACCGTACGCCCGGCTCGCATGCCGCTGCCGGCGTACCCCATTGGGCGGGGCCGCCCTAACGCTATGGTGGTAGACAAGCGGGCGCGATGATAACTGCTCCCAAGGCTTTGCACAATACGAAATTCTCTCCCCAGGAGGCGGTCGCGGCCGCGACTGACCATGGCCATGCAAGAGGCGATACCAGCGCGGGCTTCGCCTATCCCCCGACTAGGCCGCTTCTCGACGCGGAAGATCGCCGCTTTCTGCTGGTTCTGCATGCGGGGCCTCGACCGTCCCGGTCTCCGCCAGCCGCCGCAGCAACCGCAGGAATCGCGCCGCGAGCTCGTCGCGGTTGAAGTGCTTCACCACGTAGTCGCGAGCCGCTTGGCCCCGCCGGGAGGCGAAATCCGGATTGTCGGCCAGGGTCTCTACCGCCTGGGCGAGCGACTCCGGCGAATCGGGTTCCATCTCCACGCCCGCCCCCGCCTCCATCACGATGTCCCGTGCCTCGCCCCGCACTCCCATGATGACGGGTCGCGCCATCGCCAACGTCTCGAAGATCTTCGAGGGAATGACGGTTCCGAAAAGTCGGCACCCCTTCAGATGAACCAAACAGGCGTGGGAACTCGCGAGAATCGCAGGCATCTGCTCCTTGGGTTGTCGTCCGGTGAAGGCCACCATGCCGTTCAACCCGGCCTGGTTCGCCTCCTCTTCGAGCCGTTTTCGCTGGCTGCCTTCTCCCACCAGGCAGAAGCTGATGTCGTGTCGGCCTTTCTGCCGGAGGATCTTGGCCGCCTCGAGCACTACCTCCAAGCCGTGCGCCATGCCGATCGTTCCCACGTAGGAGCAGACGAACTTGTTCTCCAAGCCCCAGGTGCGAAGGAACTCCGCATCAGGTTGCCTGGGAACGAAGCGTCGCACGTCGACCCCGTTCGGGATAACCGAGATGCGATCCGGGATGCTCACTTTCTCGAGGATGTTGGCTCGGTACCCTTCCCCGACCGCGACGATGTGGTCGGCGGACTGGTACATCCATCGTTCCATCATCTCCAGGATTCGCCGCAGCCAACGATTTCGCATCGCGCCCACGGCCCAGATCGACTCCGGCCAGATATCGCGGATCTCCAGCACCAGCGGTATCCGTTTCAGCCGGGAGACCAGCACACCGGCCCACCCACAGAAGAACTGCGGAGAGGTGGCCACGACGACGTCGGGACGCGGCAAGCGGATCGAGGCCAGAACCGCACTCAACATGAACGAAAGGAAGTTGACGATCCGCCGCACGGTCCCGTCGTTCGCCGCCAAGTGGGTCCAGACTCGCACGACGCGCACGCCGTCGACGAACTCCACCTGCCGGCGCAGTCGGTTCTTGTAGCCGGGATAGACAACCCCGTCGGGACAGTTCGGTGCACAAGTGACGACCGTCACGTCATGCCCCGCCCTGGCCCATCGTATGCAATGCTCGAACGTCCGGATCGCAGGAGCGTTGACTTCAGGTGGAAAGTAGTGACTCAGGAATAGGATACGCACGGTTGCAGAGCCTCACACTACCCCCGAGTCCGGTAGAGAAAGAGGGGGGATACTATCGACCATACAAAGCCCGTGCAAGCCCAATATGTGTCCCGGCGGTTCGAGTGGTGCGAGGGGCGCGATGGATGCTTGCCTTCCGTAGGGGTGGCCGGAAGACCGCATCTCGACGGACCCTGCCGCCGAACGGCCACGCCGTGCCGGGGCCGAAGAACCGTCGCATGAAGCATGTCCCCGCGACTCGGCTGAGCCATGGGGACAAGCTTGCCGGTCGACTCCGGAAAGCCACACCAGCGGGGGGCGAGTTTGCCACGGCGGCTCAGCTCATTCCCCCGTCACCCGCCAAAAGCTTGCCTGTTTGCCGCAGACTTCCCGAATTCCGCTTCGAGCCAGGGATTTTTGGCAGACTTTTCCGATTAAGCAGGATTTAACGCCGCAACCTGCCGATGGTGAACGCTGTTGAAGCCCTTTCCACACCGCGACGGAAGTGCGTGCACGCCAGATCTCGGCTCGCCCGGCGGGACGCAAGACCGCCGACCGGGATCCTCTCGATGGTCCTGCTTCCCAAGAATCACACTTCGACCATGTTGTCAATCTCCAAACGGCAAGAACCGTCCGTTGTCGCAAGAGCGCTGGCCAAAGCTCTTCTGCTCATATTGGGTGTCACCGGCTGCGCGCAGCATCGCCACTACTGCGCCGGGCGTTGTCCCACAGAGCTTCAGGCTGCTCCGGTCTACAATGCCCAGACTGTCGATCTTTCCCGCTTTGCCGGACCTCCGGTGAGCAACGAGCGGGTCGGCTGTGGCGACGTGCTGGAGGTGTCGCTTGCCGCCGGCTTGGGCGCAGAGGCCATCAGCCGGTTCCCGATCCGGGTTGGCGACGACGGGATGGCCTTTCTACCGGAGATCGGCTCCCTCCCTTTGGCCGGCCTGGAGTTGCCGGGGGCTGAACAGACGATCGCGGCGGCCTGTGTGCACCGCGGCCTGTATCGTCAGCCTCAGGTGACCGTCACCATGAGACGCCAGCGTGTGAATCGGATCACGGTTGTGGGGGCGGTGAAGGCCCCCGGTATCCATGAACTACCGCGTGAAGCCAGCTACCTGATGGCTGCGATTGTGGCCGCGGGGGGACTTGACGAGGATGCCGGAACGAACGTGGAGATTCGGCGCCCTGCGGCTCCGAGTCGACTTGCGTCCGACGGGCCGCCGTTTTCCGGGGAGTCGGCCGTCCAGTTTGCCGGCCATGCAAGAGACATTCCGCAACAGCGTGTCGACTTAGTGTGCCTCGATCTGGCAAATTCGGTCCTGGACGGTACGACAAGCAACTATGTTGACGACGGGACGGTCGTCCGAGTGGAGAGACGACATCCGGCGCCCGTTCAAGTCGTCGGTTTGGTTCGCAAGCCCGGGCAGTATGACTTTCCCGTGAACCATGAGCTTCGGGTGTTCGGCGCCATTGCCATGGCGGGCGGACTTTCGCACAAGCTGGCCAACAGCGTATTTGTGATCCGGAACCGTCCTGACGGAGAGGACACCGCCGTGATCGAAGTCGACCTCAGGGCAGCCAAACGCAATGCCCAAGAGAACCTGCGGCTCGCGCCCGGCGATATCGTGAGCGTCGAGCAGACCCCGCTTACGGTGATGATCGACGTGATTACCAGGATTCCATTCGGCATTGGCGCGACCATGCCGATCTTCTAGGAGCAGTGTTTCCGGCCTTCCGGATCTCCGACGGGCGTCGGAACGGCAAGGAATATGCAGGTCTCACCCAGAATGGCTGTAGCTGGTATGCAGGAACAACCGTTGCTCAACCCGGCCGCGATCACCCGCTCGCCTGTGGAAGTCAACCCGTTGCAGGAGGTGGTGCGATTCCTACGTGCAGTGCGTTGCCGGAAGTGGGTGGTCGTCACGGCCCTTGTGGTAGGTTGCTTGCTGGGCGGGATCTACTGCGCGGCAACGCCTCGGGTCTATGAGTCGCGGGCCTCGCTGCTGGTGCTTCAGACGGGAGCGGAGAACTGGACAGCGGGGATGTCGGGCGAGCGAATGGTCCAGGATCTGATGCCGACCTACCAGAACATGTTCACCAGCGAGGAGGTGTTGGAGGCCGCGATCGCGATGCTTTCGCCGGAGGATCGAGTCGATTTCAAGGACGCTCCCCGCAGCGAGTGGCTGCAAATCCTCCAGCGCAATCTCACGGTGAGTGCGGTGCAGAAAGCCAATATCCTGGACATCGTCTACCGGTCGAAGAACCCGCGTGCGGCGGCGGCGGTTGTCGACAACCTCCTGACCGCCTACCTGGCGTTCATGGACAAGCTACACAAGAGCACGGCCCGCGAGATTCTCGACGTACTCACCAAGGAGAAACGCGCCCTGGAGGAACAACTGCGGACCAAGGAAGCCCAACTGCTCGCGACGCGCGGCCAGGTGGGAGAGCTGGTGATCCGCGACGGCGACAAAGGGATCAGCGTGGTCGTCAAGCGGGCCATAAGTCTCAGCGATTCCCTGATGAAAGCGCACGAGAAAAGGCTTGAGGCCCAATCGCAACTGAGCGCAATCGAGGCGGCTATTCGCAACGGAGAGGACCTCCAGCAACATGTGTTCGCCATGGCGGACTCGGTCGGCCGCGAGGTGCTGCTGCAGCGGCTGGGGCTCAGCTCGAGCGACAGCTACACGATCTCCCGAATGCATCAGCAGTTGCTCGAAAACGAGGCCAAGTTGCACGCAGAGTCTCAGCTTTACGGACCGGCACATCGGAAGGTCCGTGAGACGCAGGAAAAGATCCGGGTGGCCGAGGAGTACCTGCGGAATCGCCGTCAAACGGAGAGCGCGGAGCTGCGGGAAATCAGCGACCAGGAATTGGCCCCGATGTTGGTGCAGATGGCACGTCAACAGTTCCAGCAGAGCGTCGAGCATGAGAATTCCATCCGTGCCAGCTATGAAGAAGAGAAACGCAGGGCCATCGAACTCGACCGCGGCATGGCGGAGCTCGACATCCTGGAGCTCGACTTGAATCGGCTGCGAGGGTTCTACGAGGTGGTACTGGAGCGGATCAAAGACATCGATCTGGGCGAGGAGAGCGGCATGGTCAGGACCTCCGTGCTCAGTCGTCCTAAAGTCCCCCTTTCGCCGGTCTGGCCCCACCTGATCACCGTGGGCCTGTTCGCCGGCATGATTGGGCTCGCCGCAGGACTGGGGGTGGTCTACGTGCAGGATCGCTTGGAAGATCATTTTCGTTCTCCCGAGGAGCTGCGACAACAATTGGGGATTCCGGTGCTTGCCATGGTGCAGGAGTTCGAGCCGATTCCGGGCGTCGGAGTTGATGCGCTGCACGTTCACGCCCGCTCCAAAGCTCCCGAGAGCGAGGCCTTTCGCACCCTGCGCACGGCCCTCTCGTTCACCCAGGACGGCGTGCGGAGCCTGGTCGTATCGAGCAGTGAGCCGGGCGACGGAAAGACCACGGTCGCGGCGAATCTCGCCACCGCGTACGCCCAATCGGGGAAGCGAACCCTGTTGATCGATGCCGACATGCGACGTCCCGGGTTGACCCCGCTGCTCGATTTGTGGGGGCCGCGGGGCCTATCGGCGGTCCTCCGTCAACAGACCCCGATCGCTGAGGCGATTGCCGCCAATCTCCAACCCTCGGTGCTGGAGAACCTCGACGTGCTTCCGTCCGGGCCGCGTGCCGCCAATCCGGCGGAGCTGTTGTCCGCGGAGCGATTCCAAGAGCTTCTGGCCTGGGCCGAAACCAGCTACGACCAAATCCTTATCGACAGTCCTCCCGCCCTCATCACCGACACGGCGATCATCGGTCGGCAAGTCGATGGCGTGCTGCTCGTCGTGGAGCCGGAAAGGAACCCGCGGCGGCTGGTCATGCGAGTTGCGGAGACCTTCTCCACCTTGCAGATCACCGTCCTCGGGATCGTTGCCAATCGCCTCAGCCGCGACAGCGGCAAGGGCTATTACGGCTACGGTTACGGCTACGGTTACAGCTACGGCCATGATGACGAGACAAACCAGCGCGAGCAACTCAAGCGTCCCACTCGCAGACGTCAGGAGAAGGCCGCGTAAGGCGAACCCAACGTCTACGTTTCCATGAAACCGCTTGGAAAGCCCTCGACCATGCCCACCGAGGCTGACCGCAACGCACGGTACGCGATGCTGCCGGGACTTGGCGTGCGGGCGGGTAAGTGCCTTCCGACGCGATCGCAAGTCGAGGCCCTTCTGCTACAATCCGTCGACGCGGGGCTGGCCGCCGCCATTTTCCTGGTGCCGTTGATCATGGGAGGCCGCGTAGCCCTAGGGCGCTTTGTCCTGGTAACCTTGTCGCTTTGGATCGCGTTTTGCTGGTGTCTCAGGCAGGGCCTTGCATCCCGGGCCGCATGGGCCCGCTCTCCGGCCGGTCCGCTCCTCTTGGCTGCACTGACCCTCGTCGGGGCGCAGCTCACGCCGCTGCCGCCTTCGGTCCTAAATGTGCTTTCGCCCCAGATGCACGAGACCTTGCCTCTGTGGGGCCCCGACGCCGATTCCTTCCCGACCCTCGGTGTTTGGACCACCTTGTCGCTGACACCGGCAGCCACCCGAGACGCCTTCGTCCTCTTGCTGGCCTTTGCGCTGCTGTTCCTCGTCACCGTGCAGAGAGTGCGACGGGTCGAAGACGTGGAGCGTCTGATACGTTGGATCGCCGTCTCGACGGTTGCCATGGCGGCTTTCGCGCTGATTCATCACTTCGCGAACAACGGTAAGTATTTCTGGTTCTTCGAATACCCATACTCGAAGCCGGGTGGGAATATCAAGGGCAGCTTTACCAATAGAAATCACTTCAGCCAGTTCATCGCCCTCGGGGTCGGGCCGCTCGTCTGGTGGATGCAAGACGCGGTCCGAAGCAACCGCCGCGAGCGAGCGGATCGCGACTTTCGCTCTGACAAGAACCGGCCCCGGGCGGATACCGTGGTAGCGCTCCGCGGCGTGGCCTTGGCAGTTGCGGTTTTCGCGGGACTCCTATCCCTGTCTCGTGCGGGGGCGGTGGCCACGTTCGTCGCGGCCCTGGTTTCCGTGCTCGTTCTCTATCGAGGCTCGCTGATCAGCCCTAGATCGGCGTTGTCGATGTCCGCGATCGGGCTGCTCGTGGGAGCCTGTCTGTGCATCTACGGCCATCGGCCGCTGGCAAACCGATTGGATGATTTCCGGTCGGTGGAAGAGCTTGATCGAGGGCAGGTGCGGCGCACCCTCTGGCAGGCCAATGGCCGGGGAATTGCAGATTACCCACTGTTGGGGGCTGGCCTGGGAAGTCATCGCGAAGTGTGCCCCATGTACCTGCCGAGCAAGGGCCACTTCGAATCGGTGGAAGCCACTCATGCCGAGAACGGCTACGTGCAGGTTGGGCTGGAAACGGGTGTCCTGGGGCTGTTGCTTCTCGTGATCGTCGTTGGGTTCTGCGTCTACTGGTGCATCGCGTGCCTGCGGCGGCCGGTGCCGCCAAGGGTTCTCCTTTGTTTCGCCGCGATTGCACCGAGCCTTGCCGCGAGCTTCGTACATTCGTTGGCGGACTTTATCTGGTACGTTCCCGGGTGCATGGTTGCCGTGGTCGTGTTGGCCGCTTGTGCCTGCCGCTTGTGGCAGTTGACCGACCGGCGCAGAAGCGAGTCGGCGGGCCTCTTCTGGATGCCCCGTGCCGGCTGGCTGATCGCGGCCGCGTGTTTGATCGTCATCGGTGGTTCCATGCTGCAAGGTCGGCTCATGGCCGTGCGGGCCGAGCCTTTCTGGTATCGATATCTGCTGGCGAGCAAAGACTCTGACGGAATCTATGAGGTGGGATCAGTCCAGGATCTCCGACGGATGGAAGAACAACTGTCCCGCGTGGTGGATCGGCAGCCCGATCACGCCCGGGCGCACGCACGCCTGGCCGCGGTTCACCTGCGACTGTTCGACCATCCGGGAGACTCCGCCATTCATCCGATCGACGTGAGACAGGTGCGCGAGGCGGTCCTGGCTTCCCGCTTCGAGTCTGCCGCGGCCATGGAGGAGTGGCTGCGGCGAGCATTTGGGCCAGGATGCCGGCACCTTTACCTGGCATTCGAGCACGCGCGTCGCGCCGTGACCCTCTGCCCGCTGCAGGGAGAGGCGTATCTCTACCTGGCGGACGTCTCCTTCCTCGCGGGACCGGAGTTGCCCGGAAAGGCCGCCTGCGTGAGTCAGGCTCTCCAGGTGCGGCCCTTCGATGGGACCGTGTTGTTCGCCGCGGGACAGGAGGCCGTGCTCGCGGGTGACTTCGACCAGGCGATTGCGTACTGGAAGGCGTCGTTCCGAACCGGTCGTGCCCACCAAGACCTTTTGCTCCAGCGACTGGCGGGCCAGGTCGACGCCGCGTTTCTCCTGGACACTTTTCAACCCGACGTCACGGCACTCAGAAGGCTGGTATCGCTCTACCACGAGCGGAACGCCCCCGATGAGTTGCGGTTCGTCCGGCAGCGTTACGCGGAGGCGTGTGAGAGCCGGGCCCGCAGCCTGCAAAGGGAGGCCGCCGCAACGATGTGGATGGAAGCTGCCGGAACGCACGGCGAGCTGGGGAGCCAATCAGAACGTCTCCGATGTCTGCGCAGTGCCGTTCGTTGCCATGCGTCTGACTACGACGCGCGTTACGCGCTGGGGGAGTGCTTGTTGAAGATGGAGAGCCTTGACGAAGCCGAGAAGCACCTCAGTTGGTGCTTGCGAGAGAAGCCTCAAGACAAGAAAGTGCGCGCGCTGGTGGAAGCCCTCGTCGAGCGGCGACTTCGCATGGCGAGCCGACCCACGGCGAATTCGGAAACCGCTCCGCGTGTGGGATTGTAGAGGGATAAGGTCTCGCCGGCGACGACGCCGGCTTCTGGGAGAAAGGAGAGAACAGTGCCGGGATTGTCCCATGGCCCTGTGCCTGCCCATTCAGAGCGGCGGCCCAGCGCACAAGCTGTACTACCGGCAAAACCCACGTATGCCGGAGCGATTGCCACGGAAAGACGTACGGTCATTGGGGATCGTCAACATAGGAACTTCGCCCGAGACGCAACCATGGCAGAAAACGCAATTAGCGAGAGTCTGTCGACCTTGCCAGTCATGCGACGCGCTTCGCTTGGACTAAGCATTCGACAACCATCGGGCGATAAGGTGACAACGGGCGACTTCGCCGCGTATCTACTCCCCCCAGCAATCCATATTCATTCGCGCGAGAAGGTGTAAATGCTTCTCATCGCACTCATGTCGATCACCTTCGCTCTGGTGCTGACGCCGGCGATCCGGGCCTTGGCCTGGAGATTCGGCGCCGTGAGCTGGCCGGACAACGGTCGAAATTGGCACGTCCAGCCGACCGCGCTTTGGGGGGGAATCGCTGTCCACGGGGCCTTGCTTCTGAGCCTCGTCGCCTACTACTCCACGGCGCCGGGTGCGGTGAACGTCCTGTGGCTGCCCATCGGCCTCGGCTTGAGTGGCACCATGCTCTGCTTGCTGGGATGTTGGGACGACCTCTGTGGCTTGTCCGCCCATTGGAAGTTGCTCGGGCAGATCGTGTCGATCCTGCCGACCGTGCTCTTGGGATGCTGCGTAGAGCGAGTTGTCTTCTTCGGATACCACGTCGAACTTGGGTGGCTGAGCATCCCCGCGACGGTCGGCTGGCTGGTGCTCGGAACCAATGCCTTGAATCTGTTGGACGGCATGGATGGTTTGGCGTCGGTCACCGCAATCGTCATTTCGGCCGCCGTCGCCGTCATTGCCGCGGGCCAAGGCTATTTTGAGGTGATGCTCTTGGCGTTGGCCTTGGCGGGAGCGTTGGCTGGTTTCCTTGTCTTCAATCTGCCGCCTGCCCGGGTCTACCTGGGTGACGCCGGAAGCCTGTTGATCGGGTTCGTTCTGTCTCTGCTCGTGCTGCAAGTCTCACTCGTGGGGCCGATGACGGCGAATCTTGCCGTAGCAGCCGTCTTGCTCTTCGTTCCGCTGCTCGATACGGGGCTGGCGGTTGTCCGCCGGACTTTGAGGGGCCGCTGCTTCATGGTAGCCGACCGCGGCCATATCCATCATCGGCTTCTTGACCAAGGGTACAACACCTGGCAAGTGCTCGGCTTGATTGGTGGGTTCTGTCTGACAACG
>Ga0307379_10014836_pt1 | contig 10017 bp, 12 predicted proteins | sample UN2MG_FD_202237 | JGI IMG/M metagenome (GOLD analysis project Ga0307379, IMG submission 202237) | Soil microbial communities from Risofladan, Vaasa, Finland - UN-2 | ecosystem: Environmental > Terrestrial > Soil > Coastal area > Acid sulfate soil | place: Finland: Risofladan, Vaasa | collected... | reverse complement strand
AGGATTTGGTCCTTCTGATGATATTTCATATGGTACGTTTGAAAATGTTTTAACTACTTTTTTCGGAAAAGATAATGAACCATTAATAGATTTTGATAACCCAAGAGGAGGTTTATAATTTGTTTTTTACAAAAAAATTATTATATTTGTAATATGTATGTTGGGAATATAGTAACAAGTTCTAGTTTGGAATTAGAAAATTTTAATATTTGTCGAAAGTTAGATACCATTGACGATAGGTTACCTACTTTAATTATTGGTTGGGAAAAAACAAAAGAACTTGTTGAAGATGGGGTATCCATTTTACACAAACAAATTAATTCTAAATTATTTTGGACATTTACCACAAAAGAAAGAAAATCAGAATATGAATCAGATTTAGATTCATTCATTTCCTTTTGTTATAATTCTTTTGGGGAAAACGTACCGTATGTTTATTTGGATTTATTATATGGTAAAAAAATGGTAAACTTTAGAATTATAAGAAAATTATTGAGTTTAAAAAACCCAACTACTTATATATCACCAAATAATATGATTTACATATATGGCGAAAACTTAATATTTGGTATAGATTTGAATGTTTTATCTTTAATTGAAGGTAAAAAAGAAAAAATAATTAAAACGATTAAAAACTTATCGAATAATACTTTGATAGATTCTGAGATATTTAATAAATGTAGGGATTTTATATATAAAATAAAAAATAAAAACAGATATATTCCTTACATTTATACTTATGGAATCGAACAATAAAATTATAACGTTAGCGTCTTTTGTATATTTAGATAAAGTAGATAGTTTTAAGAAATATCTATACAACAGATTTAAAATATTAGATAAAAACATTTTCCAATATACCTTTAACGAAGAAGACAAAAAGATTTTAACCTTTATGGTTAGGTTAAATCAAGGACAAAGAGTTGATACAAGTTCATTTTACCCACCTACTATTATTGTACATAAAAAAGGAGAATGTTTCTATACAATCAACGCACTTAATCAATTAATTGAAAATATAAGTGATACAGATAGTGGGAACATAAATCACCAAGATGTAAAAATAGATTGGGATAATTATCAAAATAAAATGTTAATTATCAAAAAGGAAGAATTAAAAATATTGACAATTAATAGAGATTTTTCCTAATTTCTTAATATTTATAAATAAAATGTATTATGGAAACTAAAAAAGATACTAGAGAAAAAGAAACTTTGGAAAATAAACTAAACAATTTTCTTAACGACACTAATACACAGAAAGAGTGTGAAGGTGATGAATGTTTAATTAATGACGGAAAAGAAATCGTTGAAAGAGTAAACAAAGTTTATAAGACTAATGATGGTAGACAACTATTAATGTAATATGAGTAAGAAAAATTTATTATCCGAAGATTTAAAAAGATATAGACAGTTATTGGAATATACTTTTTATGTGCCAGAAGAAGAAAAAGAAGAAGATAATCTTTTATTTGATGGTATGTATATAACAGAACAAGATCCTGCGGGGGAAGAAGAAGATCCATTTTTTGATGTGGGTGGTGAAGAACCCGAAGTAGAAGCACCTGAAGGTGAAGATATTGAAGCACCTGAAGCAGATGCTGCAGGAGAAACTACTGAAACTGATACTGATGAGGAAACTGACCCTTTTGGTGATAATGAAGTAGAAGATGAGTTTGCAGAAGAAGGTTCTGACGGAGAATCAATTGAAGTAGATGTTACTGATATTGTTGATAAAACTGAAGAAACAAAAACTTCTGTAGATGGTGTAAGTACTAAGATGGATGATTTACTATCTAAATTATCTGAATTAGAATCACAAGTTTCGGGTATGGATAAAGTTATTAATAAGATTGATGACTTAGAAAAAGAAATCGAAAGAAGAAACCCAACACCTGTAGAGAGATTAGAAATGAGGTCAATGGATTCGTTCCCTTATAGTGTTAAACTAACTGACTTTTGGAAAGATAAAGAAGGTTATGAGGCAAAAGAAGAGGAACAAGAATTTACATTAACACAAAGTGACGTTGATAATTTCGATGAAAAAGAGATTAGAGCATCGTTTAACTCAACTGATAATGAGTAAAACCATTTAGAGTAAGAAGAAGAAAATAAAAATAATAAAACCTCACATAAGTGGGGTTTTTTCTTTTACCACCTATTGACTTTTTGAAATTCTATACGTATTATTGTATATTATTAATTTAAAAAAAATATACAATGAGTAACAGTTTAGATGCTATTTTGGCTCAGTATGAAAAAAACACTGAACCAACAAAAAGTGGAAACAAAATGTCTAATGAAGATAGACTTAAAAAGTATTTCACTGAAAAACTACCTAAAGGGGTAAAAACACAATCAAAAACTTTCAGAATCTTACCTACAAAAAATGGTGAGAGTCCATTTACTGAGGTTTATTATCATGAAAAACAAGTTAATGGAAAATGGGAGAAAATCTATTGTAACCATTTAAATGATGGTGAACATTGTCCTTTATGTGAGGCAAAAGATGCTTTATATGAAGATGGTTCTGAGAAAGCTAAAAATTTAGCTAAGGAATTTATACCTAGAAAATTCTATATAGTTAAAGGAATCGATAGAGAAAATGAAGATCACGGAGTTAAGTTTTGGAGATTTAAACATAAAAAGACTGGCGACGGTGTTATGGACAAATTAATTCCTGTGTTTAAACTTAAAGGTGATATAACCGACCCTAGAAATGGTAGGGATATCCTAATTTCAGCGGGAAGAAATGATAAAGGACATAGTGTTGTTACCTCAATTATGACTGATGATGTAACTATTCTTACTGAGAGTAAAGAATATGCGAACGAATGGTTTAATAATGACGAATCTCACAAGGATGTATACTCTAAGAAATCTAATGAATACTTAGAAATTGTAGCAACTAATAAAACCCCTATTTGGGATTCTGAACAAAAGAAGTTTGTTGCTGAGGAGGATAAAGAAGAAAAAGAAACTGCTTCATTGTCTGAAGAAATCAATATGATGAGAACTGAATCTACGAAATCTTTTGAGTCTGACTATAGCAATGATGCCGATGATGTAGATTTTGATAATGATGTTGAAGTATCATCATTAGATGATGATGATGAATTACCATTTTAATAGAATATGGCGAAGCAACCACTTAAGAAAAAAGCATCTGATTTTTCGTCTATAAGAAAGAAGTTTTCTTCCAGTGATAGGTACAAAGAACAAAAGTACTTTGATCTGGGAGAAGCCTTTCAGAAGTCGACAGGATTACCTGGACCTGCAATAGGTCAGATTAACATGCTTTTAGGACATTCGGACACAGGAAAAACTACGGCACTTATTAAGACTGCGGTTGACGCACAGAAAAAAGGTATTCTTCCTGTATTCATCATTACAGAACAAAAGTTTAGTTTCGAACACTCAAAACAAATGGGTTTGGAAACTGAGTACGTTGAGGAAGTTGATGAGACAACAGGAGAGGTTTTAGGTTTTTGGGATGGATTCTTACTTTACAAATTAGGATTTGACTATATTGAACAGGCATTTGAATACGTAACTGAAGTATTAAATGCACAAAGAGATGGTGAAATTCCACATGATATAGTTTTCCTATGGGACTCAATAGGTACAATACCTTGTCAGATGAGTTTTGATGGTAAGGGTGGAAATCAACACACTGCAAGGATTATATCAGAAAAATGGGGTATGGGTATGGCACAAAGGATTACATCTTCTCGTAAAGTATCTTCCCCATATACCAATACAATGGTATTTGTAAACCAACCTTGGGTTGAACTACCTGATAACCCATTTGGACAACCTAGAATACAACCAAAAGGTGGACAATCAATATATCTATCTTGTGCGTTAGTATTCTTATTTGGAAACCAAAAAAGTTCAGGTGTGTCAAAATTAAACGCAACCAATAAAGGTAGAAAAGTAAATTTTGCAATCAGAACAAAAGTAGGTATATTTAAAAACCATATGAATGGATTAGGATATGCAGATAATAAGATTTTGGCTACCACACATGGTTTCATTGAAGATGATAAAAAGTACATTGATCAATATAAGAACGATTATAAAGATTATTGGGCAGAAGTATTTGATACCATTGGAGAAGAATCAATTACCTTTGATGTAGAAGAAGGTGATGTTATAGAACCACCAGTCGATTATTCAGATAATTAATTTTTTAACTTTTAATCGATTATGAGTGAAAGTGCCAAATAAGAAAAAAAGAACCCAAAGAACATTAATAGTTGATGGAGATTCATTGTTAAAGACCGCCTATCATGGGGCAAAAAATCTTTATTATAAAGAAACCCATATAGGTGGAATTTTTCAATTCCTAACAATGGTACGTAAAATGTTAAATGAATATAAATTTGACAGAGTTTATGTATTTTGGGACGGCACATTTAGTGGTAGACTAAGATACGATATATATAAAGACTATAAATCTAATAGAGACAAAGATTTCTATAACGAACAACCACCATCAGAAATAGATTTATATTTACAGAAAGAAAGATTATATTCTTATATTGAAGAGTTATTTATAAGACAATACAGAGATGATATTGTTGAGGCGGATGATTCTATAGGGTATTATGTAAATAATATGTCTGAGGACGAAAGGGTGGTTATTATGACAAAAGATAGAGATATTTGTCAACTAATCAATGAAAGAGTTTCAGTTTATGACTTAAATTTAAAAAAAGTAGTTACTGAAGAAAACTATTTAGTATATTTTGATCATCACCCATCAAATTTAAAACTTATAAAAATGATTACTGGTGATGTTAGTGATAACATTAAAGGTATAGATGGTGTAAGTGAAAAAACATTGGTGAAATTTTTTCCTGAAATTATGGAAAAAACTTTGACTTTGGAGTATATTTTTAGTAAAATTGAAGAAATACAAAAAGAAAGAAAAACAAGGTTAAAAACATTAGATAATATATTAAATAAAGTTACCAAAGGATCACAAAAAGAAATGATTTATGAGGTTAACGAAAAGATAATAGATTTAACTAATCCACTAATAACTGAAGATACTAAAACAGATTTAGATTACCTATTTAGTACTACTATGGATCCGGAAGGTAGAGATACTAAGAACGTAATTAATATGATGATAGAAGATGGGTTGATGTGGGCGATACCTGGTGGTAGAGAAGGTTACATAAATTTTTTACAACCTTTCCTATCTATAATTAAAAAAGAGAAGAATTATTATAAAAATGTAAATGTTTAGATTATGAAAAAGAAGTATAAAAGTTACCCTTACGAGTTTCTGTTTATGATTAATGGAAACCCTATTGTCGGAAGAAATTTTCCTGTTATGGATTTTAATAAAGATTCGTTAAGATCTTATGAAATTAAATACTTAGTTGATGGGGTATCGGATATGATAAGAAACTTATTTAAGGAACGTACTTATGATTATATGGAGAAATATTATAATTATTTCACTACTAGTACTGAAGAAGAAACAAAAAAAGTAGACATTTACGAAAATGAAGACTTTTTTACTGTACAAATTAAGTACAAAGGAAATGTAGTAAGTGAAAGAATTTTTAGTGGAAATGACTACCCACCAAACGTAAGATACGATGTAGACATAAGAAAAATTATACCTAAAATCATCGATTATTTGCAACAGGGGTTGAGTGAGAAAAATTATACAAAAAATTATTGCGGTTATCAACTTGACGACATATTTATTAATAACTAAATCAGATAAAAAATGGCGAAAAATGAGAGTTTAAATTTAGGTTATTTAGGATATAGTTTCCAAGTAAAATTAGTAAAACAATTAGTAGAGGATCATAAGTTTTCAGAGAGTATTATTTCTATTATTGATCCTAATTATTTCGACAACGAGTACATGAGACTCGTTGTTGCAGCTATAAAGGATTACTATGAAAAATATGAAACCATTCCGTCTTATGAGACTATCTTTAATATAATAAAAAGTGAAGTTAGAAGAGAAATTGCTAGAGAATCGGCAACTGAACTTATTAAAGAAGTTAGAGAATCTGAAAATAAAGACTGTTTACACACACAAGATGTTGCCATTAAGTTCTGCAAACAACAAGAACTTAAGAAGGCTACTCAGAAAATCCAAAAAATTCTAGATTTTGGAGATTTTGATAGATATGATGAGTGTGAAGAATTAGTTAAACAGGCTATATCGGTAGGAACAGAAAAAGACGAAGGAGTTGATGTCTTTCACTCTATTGAAGATGTTTTATCTGATGATTTTAGAAATCCTATACCGACAGGATTAGTAGGTATTGATAACCTTATGGGTGGAGGTTTATCTAAAGGTGAGTTGGGTGTTATTTTAGCGGCGTTTGGTGTTGGTAAGACAACATTAATTACTAAAATGGCGAACACTGCGTATTTAGATGGTAAAAACGTAGTACAAATTTTCTTTGAGGACAACGTTAAAGTCATTCAAAGAAAACACTTAACATGTTTTACTGAGATAGAGTTAAGCCAGTTAGGTGAAAGAAAGGAAGAAGTTAAAGAACTACTACCTAGATTTCAAAACTTAGAAGGTAATCTTATTCTTAAGAAGATGTCAAGTGATGGTACTACTATACCACATATTAAACAATACCTACGTAAATTAATTTCTAGTGGTATTAAACCAGACATAGTTTTTGTCGATTACATCGATTGCATTCAACCAACCAAACAGTTCAAAGATGAATACAGTGGCGAAGGAAATGTAATGAGACAATTTGAAACTATGTTATCAGAATTAGACATTGCTGGCTGGACTGCGGTACAGGGTAACCGAAGTGCAATTGGTGCAGACTTAGTAGAAGCAAATATGATGGGTGGTTCTATTAAGAAAGGACAAATAGGGCACTTCATATTATCAGTGGCTAAGACGTTAGATCAAAAAGAAGAAGGGAGAGCAACATTAGCCATCTTAAAATCTAGATTTGGGAGAGACGGAGTTGTTTTTGACGACATTGTATTTGACAATGGTACGTTAACTATTGACACTAGTGAAAGTAAGGATGTGACACTATTACAACATGAGAAAGGGCAGAAAAGAAAGGAGTCTAATTTCATTAGTGAGACAATAGCAAAGAAAAGAAGTTCAGTAAATAATAATTAAAATTAGTAAAAGGGTATTTTTTGAATGGTTTACACACATAAATCATAAAGGGAAAGACACCCTCTAAAAAAAAGGAAAAAAATTAAAAAAATGGAGTTATCAAACAAAATTTTATCAGACATTACCGTACATATGAAGTACGCAAAATTTCTCCCAAAAGAAAACAGGAGAGAGACATGGGAAGAGTTAGTTACTAGAAATAAAGAAATGCATCAAAGGAAATATCCAAAGATTAAGGATGATATTGAAGAGGTGTATAAAATGGTATATGATAAGAAAATATTACCTTCTATGAGATCATTACAATTTGGTGGTAAACCTATTGAAATATCTCCCAACAGAGTATATAATTGCGCATATTTACCTATTGATCATGTTGATGCATTTTCAGAAACAATGTTTTTATTGTTAGGTGGTACAGGTGTAGGATTTTCAGTACAGAGACATCACGTTGAGTCTTTACCTGATATTAAGAAACCAAACCCAAATAGAAGTAGAAGATATCTAATAGGTGATTCTATTGAAGGATGGGCAGACGCAATTAAAGTATTAGTAGAATCTTATTTCGGTGTTAAATCATCTACACCTATATTTGACTTTTCAGATATTAGACAAAAAGGTGCGTTGTTGGTTACTTCAGGTGGTAAAGCACCAGGACCTCAACCACTAAAAGATTGTATTCATAATATTAAAAAGGTATTAGATGCAAAATCAGATGGTGATAAACTTACACCTATTGAGACACACGATATTATATGTCATATTGCAGACGCAGTTTTAGCGGGTGGTATCCGTAGAGCGGCGTTGATTAGTTTATTTAGTGCAGATGACGATGAAATGATTTCTTGTAAGTCAGGTGCGTGGTGGGAACTTAACCCACAAAGAGGTAGAGCTAACAATTCAGCGGTATTACTAAGACATAAAGTAACTAAAGAGTTTTTCTTAGATTTATGGAAAAGAATTGAACTAAGTGGTGCAGGTGAACCAGGAATTTATTTCTCTAATGATAAAGATTGGGGTACTAATCCATGTTGTGAGATAGGTTTACGACCTTATCAGTTCTGTAACCTATGTGAAGTAAATGCTTCAGATATAGAGTCACAAGAAGACTTTGAAAAAAGAGTTAAAGGTGCGGCGTTTATAGGTACATTACAAGCGGGTTACACAGACTTCCATTATCTTAGAGATGTATGGAAAAGAACTACACAAAAAGACGCATTAATCGGTGTAGGGATGACAGGTATCGGATCAGGTGTAGTATTAGGTTATGATATGAAATCTGCGGCGAAGGCGGTTAAAGAAGAAAATGAAAGGGTTGCAAATTTAATTGGGATTAATAAGGCTGCTAGAACAACTACAGTTAAACCATCAGGTACGTCATCATTAGTTTTAGGAACATCTTCAGGAATTCATGCGTGGCATAATGATTATTATATTAGAAGAATTAGAGTAGGTAAGAATGAAGCAATTTATACTTATTTATCTATTAATCATCCAGAGTTGGTTGAGGATGAAATTTTCCGTCCACATGACACTGCGGTTTTATCTATCCCACAGAAGTCTCCAGAAGGTTCTATTTTAAGATATGAATCCCCATTTGAATTATTAGATAGGGTTAAAAAAGTATCGCAAGAATGGATTAAATATGGGCATAGAGGTGGGCAAAATACACATAATGTATCTGCAACAATTTCTTTGAAAGAAGAAGATTGGGAACTTGCGGGAGAATGGATGTGGGAAAATAGAAAACATTATAATGGTTTATCAGTTTTACCTTATAATGGCGGAACATACCAACAGGCACCATTTGAAGATTGTGATGAACAAACCTATAATACTATGATGAATTCACTAACTAGCGTTGATTTAACTAAGGTTATTGAGTTACAAGATAATACTAATCTATCTGGTGAAGTTGCTTGTGCAGGTGGGGCTTGCGAAATTGTATAAGTTATGACAGTAAATGCAAGTAACGATTGGGTACAACAATTATATGTGAGGGAGTTTGGAAACAAACTCCTTCCTTCTGATTATTACTACGACAAAGATGGTAGAATGGTTATGACTGAATCATATCACTTAAGAAGAGGTAGATGTTGTGGTAACGGATGTTTACATTGTCCGTTTGAACCAAAATATGAAAAAGGTAATACAAAAATAAGAAAATCACTACAATCGTAGTGATTTTTTTTATATCTTAAATTTTTCAGAATAAAGATATTTTATCATCTGAATATCTTTTTCAGTTAAATAATGATCATGATCTAATATAGAATTATTTTCCTTATCGTAATGAGAAAAACCTAACATATGAAACATTTCATGTCTAATTGTATTAGAAAAAGATTTAAATTGTTTATTTTCGTCCATATCGATATGAATTGAAATTTCGTCTATTTTATGATTAATTGAAGCTACAAATGTGATACCTATATTAAGTTTAATTTGATCTTTTCTCCATTTAAATTTATTACCAAACTCTGTATCTGTTAAGAAATAAATAACTACGTTAGAAGAATCAATATTTTTAACCATACTAATATTGATAGGTTTTATTAATGGTTTGAAAATTTTAATGTTTTCAACTACATCTAATGAATCTTGTTTACTGTAGTTACCATATAAATATATCTTAATATCCTTATACCATCTATCTCCACCTTCTGTAACAAGTGAAATTTCTTCTTTAGTAAAAAGATTTTGAGAAAAACCCACAAAAGGATTTAAAAATAATAGGATGATAATTAAATTTTTCATAGTTGTTTTATATTTATATAAGTACAAATATAATAGTTTTTTTTTTAATAAACAAAAATTTTTAAAAGAATATGAAGAATCTTTTTGAAGAGTTACAAAGAATTAAGTCTTTAATGGTATAT
>Ga0307379_10014835_pt1 | contig 10017 bp, 8 predicted proteins | sample UN2MG_FD_202237 | JGI IMG/M metagenome (GOLD analysis project Ga0307379, IMG submission 202237) | Soil microbial communities from Risofladan, Vaasa, Finland - UN-2 | ecosystem: Environmental > Terrestrial > Soil > Coastal area > Acid sulfate soil | place: Finland: Risofladan, Vaasa | collected... | reverse complement strand
ACATGGTTCAGCGCGTGTAATGGCAAAACTTGAGTGGGCAAATCCCACCGGAAGCATGAAAGACCGCATGGCCAGAGCAGCGATCGAAAGTGCAGAAGCGGAAGGACGACTGGCGCCCGGCGGAACTGTGGTAGAATACACCGGTGGCACAACCGGGATTTCGCTTGCCTTTATCTGCGCCGCCAAGGGTTACAATTCGAGCATCGTCTTTTCGGACGCTTTCAGTAACGAGAAAGAGCTGATGATGAAGGCTCTGGGCGCCGAAATCACAATCGTGCCAAGCTATGGCAGGGGGATCACTGAGAAACTGATCAAGGAGATGATTGAGAAAGCCCGCATCATTAGCCAACAACCACAACACTGGTGGTCTGACCAACTGAACAACCGTGATGCGATCAAAGGCTACTATCCACTTGGTGAGGAGATCTGGAAGCAAACAAAGGGACGTGTCAACGCTTTCGTACACACGGTTGGCACTGCCCATTCAATCCACGGTACAACAGAAGCCCTTTGGGAACACAACCCTGACATACAAATCGTAGCGGTAGAGCCGGCAGAATCCGCAGTGCTCTCTGGTCAGACTGCCGGTGCCCATAATATCGAGGGAATCGGGATAGGGTTTGTCCCACCTCTCTGGGAACCTGATCGGGTAAACGAGATACTGACCGTTTCTACAGAGGAGGCAAAGGAAATGGCACGTCGCCTTGCCAGCGAGGAGGGAATCTTCGCAGGAACCTCCTCGGGCGCCAACGTGGTAGCGGCTTTACGAGTCGCCCGAAGCCTAGGATCGAAATCGACAGTGGTTACCATCATTGTTGATTCCGGTTTACGGTACCTTAGCACAGACGTCTTCCGCAAGGTACAGAATGCATAACAACTCGCACGATGCCGTGCCCAACGAGTTGCTGGAACGGGCCGGGGATGCAGAGGGAGAAGATAATGAGAGCGCATAGATCTGGCCGCCCAGCTTCACGTTAGGCGTTACTCGTGTTGTGTGTTGATCCGGATTACTACGATGTAGAGGAGGTATACTTTCATGGGGAACGTCCGCAGTTTGGAAACTCTCTTTTCAGAGCACAACTACTCTGACTTCAAATGGATCGATCCAAAGGACATCGTTGTAGCACAATGGGTACGGATGAAGTGCATGTTCGGTTGCGGCGAGTATGGTCGGAATGCTTCCTGTCCGCCAAACGTGCCCTCGGTTTCGGAGTGCAGGCAATTCTTCAGCGAATATAACACAGTAGCAGCCTTCCATTTCGCAAAAGCCGTGGATAGTCCAGAAGACCGCCACGAATGGTCCCGACAAGTGAACAGAGGCCTAACTGACCTAGAGCGCGCTGTGTTCCTGGCTGGATATCAGAAAGCCTTCTTGCTTTTCATGGACAGCTGCGGGCTGTGCAAGAAATGCACTGCCATCCGCGAGGAATGCACCGAGCCTCGATCCTCGCGCCCGACACCCGAAGCTATGGGAGTGGACGTTTATTCTACGATGCAAAGGATTGGCTATCCTCTCGCCGTTCTGCCAGACTACCACGATACTATGAATCGGTACGCTTTTTTGTTGATCGAATAGCATATGTTTCATGAGTGGCTTGTTTTGATGACGTAAGACTAAAGGACGTCCTTTGGTCCAAATGGAAAGGCAGCACAGATGCAATCACGACTTTTCGGATTGCCTAACGTTGAACACGTATATGGCCCCCCGTTGTCAAGGGGCGCACTTCACTTTGGCCCTCAAAATCGATTGCCCGGGAGAAAATTGATCTGTCAGGTAGCTGAGTCGTCGAACTTACTTGCGTTCGAAGATTCTGGTGCAGTAACGCCGTCTGCACCAAACACATTTTGAGGAAGGCCGAGCGCCATAGAACAATATTACAAAACGTCTTTTAATTAAGATAGGGTAAGATAACTGAGAGAAAAATACCACGGAATGTCGCCCTTGAGAAACAGGCGGCCTTTTTCACCGGAATACGCCCAGAAGGTCAGTTGTTCTTAACTGTTACCGCCAATATTGCGATTTGTTAGCTTACCACTGAACTCGCCGACCGACAGCATCTACGCCCAAAGGTAGAAGTCTCCAGGGTACCAAGCAGGGTACCAAAAAACATTCCGAACACATACGAAGCCATACTACTGGATATTGACAAAGTCCTTGTATGTACTATATTTATAGCAATAGGGACGAAAGAGTACGAAGCTATATTAGGGCAGCTTCTACTTTCACACGGTAGAAGTCACTGGTTCAAATCCAGTATCGCCCAAAGCTAAACCTTTCGGGTCATCAACCACTAACACCATCTTGCCATCAACAGCAGTTTACTCTATCAGTTTATGAGCAAAGGCCGCCTCCGATAGAGGGCAACGTTGACATCAGTACGCCAATGGCGTATATTACAACATGAGATTCGTAGAGACGCCGATCTTCACGAAAGAAGTACGATTGGTTCTCTCAGACGATGAGTATCGCTCAATACAAACAGCCCTCATGCTTCGTCCCGAGCAGGGACCTGTCATTCGCGGAACCGGTGGATTACGCAAGATAAGGTGGAGCGGGTCGGGTCGTGGAAAAAGAGGTGGCCTGCGACTGATCTACTACTGGGATAAGGCCACAGAAACTATCTACATGCTCTATGTGTATCCAAAGTCAAAACAGGATGATCTTACACCACAACAGTGCAGAATATTAAGTCGCCTTGTGCGAGAGGAGCTCAAATGAATACGGATGATTTTAGTAAGCTCACTGAGAGCATACGACAGGCCGGGAGGATCAAGCGCGGAACAATGAAACCATCCCGGGTAACAACAATCGAACCAGAGGACATTCGATCAATACGACATCGACTAGGAAAGTCGCAAAGTGAGTTTGCCTTGATGATAGGGATAAGTGTTGCGACCTTGCAGAACTGGGAACAAGGCCGAAGAAAACCAGAAGGGCCCGCTCAAGCATTGTTGAAAATCGCGGCTAAGAATCCGGAGGCGGTAGCGGAAGCTTTGGGCAAGTGAACGCACAATAGCGAGCTGGAACACCATTTCACCGGATATCGTGAAACCAAGATCATTTCTGAAAAGTGTGCCACAGATTGTGCCACGTTTTGGATGCCCATATACGCGATATATGTGAAAAATCAGGGCAATCCCACATAAGATCACCTGAAATCGGGTCATATATGCTCTATATGGACACAAAACAGTCTTCACACGGTAGAAGTCACTGGTTCAAATCCAGTGTCGCCCAAAGGATTAGTTCTTACCAAATAATTCCTTACAAGATAACAAGAGTCTTCAGCTATTGTCCGTTTGAGCACTAAAGTGAGCAGCTTCTCCTGCCCGCAGGAGTAGAACATGAAGCGTGCAGTCACACTCTTCCCACGAAAACTGAAGTCGGGTCGCATATTCTCTGTGCAATTCAGGGACATTCACGGAAAACGCATGACGGCCGTTTCGTCCGGACAAAGGTCAAAAGCAGCGGCGGAAACGTGAGCGCTCTGGCAAGTCAGCATAGGGAGAGTACCTGCTCCTCAGGAGAGAACATGACCTTTGAACAGTACTCCAGAGACTGGTTTGTCTGGGACCACTGCTCCTACGTCAAGCGGCGGCCGGCCCGGGCGGGACTTTTGACTTCCCGGCCCACCAGACACCGCACAGCCTGGTGTCGCTGATTTCCAGAAAACGGCGAGATTCTCTTTTCTACTGCAATCCGTCTCGGGCTGTCTTCGAGCCCCGAGCTTTCACGGGCAACGCCGTCGGCCGGAGCTTTCTTCGTTCAGGATGAACGATCTGACTCCGTTCCGTAGCCTCGACCTGGTAGCACAGCGTGATCGGGAGCCTGATCTGCTTTCACCTAGATGTGCCCGCCCCCGATGATGTTTCGCTTAGAGATGCTTTTTGAAGCGTATGTGAAACGGTCGTGGGGTAAACTGAACTGTTAGATCAATTTGAACAGGGAGGATTGGACATGAAAAAAGAAAAAGACGCACTAACCGTGCTCATCCTTGCCGGTGTTGCTTTGCTGCTCGGCGGCTGCGCAACGATGGGCAAGACTGATGTCAGTGCCTTCAGACAGGCGGTCGAGGAAACCTGGGAGAGTTACTCCGCCGCTCTCCTGAACGGGAATCCAGAGCTGTTTCTCTCGCTTCACGCCGAGAACGTCGTGAAGATGCCTCCTGATACCCCTGCGTTGTTCGGGCTCCAGGCACTTGGGGGAAAGATCCGGGGAGGACTCGAAACACTCGAGTACAAGACTTTTGACATCAAGCTGGAGGAGGTGGAGGCCATCGGAGACTTGGGCTTTGCCCGGGGAACCTACACGTTCAGCGCGACGGTCAGGGCAAGCAGCGCAACCGTCAACTATGACGGCAAGTACCTGACGGTGTTCAAGAAGCAAGCAGATGGATCCTGGAAGATCTATCGTGACTGCTACAATTCCAACGTACCGCCGCCGAAGTAGTCGAGCACGCAGCGGGGCCCGTCGCCAGACGGTTGGAAGCGCGGGCCTTGCCCGATTTGATGGATACAAGCAGAGCCGTCGACATCGGAAAACTGCTCACTGCCAACTATATTTTCACAGGTACTATAGTTGAGATGCCCACCTCTGTAGTGATATTCGGGAGAATTCTCGATGTAGAAACTGGTCAGATTGAAGGGCCCCAACAAGGTACCGTCCCGAAGAATGATGAGCTGCAAGCACTAATGCAGAAATAAATGTCGCCGCTTCGAGGATTGCCTGACGTGATTCTCTAGGGGGGATGGTCTCTGGATACCCTGCTTTCCCATTTCCAAAGGCTCCATGGAGCAGAAGTGGGAATCAGATTACCCACGATGATCGGACGATCAGCAGGACACCGATCCTAGACCATTCCTCTCACTTGTGACACCGACCTATAGTAGTGATCTCTCAAGGTTCCGTCAACGAACAAGCCCTCACTCTCGCCCAATATCTTTTTGTATTCGGGATCGGACAAAAGCTTGCCGAAAAGCTTTTCAACCTCGCCCACCGATTCCCCACGAGCCACCCAATGCAATTCGGTTTGGACCCCGGTGACATTCATCAATACTTCAACATTGGAGTCGTATTTTTTGTTGACATAATCCGCCACTTTTAAAGCCCATCCAATAGCCTCTTGTGCTTTACTGCCAACAAACCTGTCGGAACGAACAAAGTAAACCATTTTCTCCTCCTCTTTTAACCAGTATAGTTGTTGGCCAGCTGAATTGCCAATTTTTTGCGATCATCAATATAGATACGAAGAATGGGACGATATCCCAATCCACTGCTTCAGCGCCCACCGGCCAGAGATGGCGGGTGAGAGAGTACAAGTTCTTCCGCATGCAAGATGGAAAGATAGCTGAGCCTCTTCTTCGATTAAAGAAGCTTTCAGGTCTTCAAACAGTTTAAAAACCTCTGGCTTATAACTACTCATCAAGTTCTCGTTGTCTATGAAACGGTCTATCTGTCTATAATGATCCTCTTTGCTAGTCATCCTACCACCCCACCATTTTGCGGTGCCGTAGGGTTTCTGATATCTTTTCCGGTACACGTAGTATGCGTCCTCTGCTGTAGCGCGGACCTTCCCATCTTGGACTTCAACGGTGAGCGTGAAGCGTGTTGGACAAGTACCAAAAAAACGATATATAACCTTCATCTCGATTTTGCCCATGATTCTCCCGGCTTCCTTATCCTCGTACTCAACAGCCGCTTCCGAATCAAACCACGAGAAAGTAGATACCGCCGCCCCCGAATTCTCTACGGCCTTTACCATCCACACCATTGCCGCCTCGTGAAGCTCATCCTTGGTTTTATCCACTTCAAAGACGCCCTCGATGATGCGCTCTTCTGGTGGTATTGGCGGTGAGGTAACACACGAAACTAAAGTAACTGCAATAGCCACCACTCCTACAAGCCGTGCTTTTTTCATGTTTCCCTCATACACTCCGTTCCGACTGCATTTTTTATAACCGATTCACGACTTTTAGATTTTGTGGGCACTACCATTCCGGGCGCGGAACATCAGTGCCACCGTTCATTCAATCCCTATCCGATTTTCCTGCGCTGAAAGTAGCCACCGGTGCCATGGAAAACATCAGTTCCGTGCCGTCCCGACCGGTTACCAGCTTTAGATTCGTAGAAATTCCGACCGATTTCATCGGAACGATATAAGCGCCTGCTTGAAAAATCAATGCCTCAGAGACTGAATCGCTGCCAGAGCCCAGATACAGTTGTACGTACTGATTGAGTCGAAAATTCATGGTCAATCCGCCATGATAAAAAAACAGATCCTCCGCACGTCCGCCTACACCACCCATCAGCAGGCAGGAAAACCGTCTGGAGTCAGTGAAGATGTCGACTACGTCAATTTTTGCGTCAACAGAGGGGTATAGACCTAAGTTCAATATGTGACTCGCAATACCGAATTCCAACCAATCCCAAGGCGCATAACTGCAATATCCGAAAAGTGAATCGCCGACGTATTCAAAATCTTCCGCCAATTCAAATTCCGCGCCTGCTACCGCTGTGATAGTTGATTTATCTATGTCTTTCATGAGATGTGTTCGCGTAACCGTGGAAATGGGGAGGGTTAAACAGGATGTGATGAACAATATCGGTCCAAGCAAAACGAGGACAGGAATTCTTTTCATCTTTCTCCTCCATTTCCTTGGCCGGGTTTCGATACCGCAAGCTATCAGCCTCTGCTATCATATTCATTATATCCGAACATGTTTATGCTGCAACCAGACTGAACGTATAAACTGTGGCACAATGATCATTCGAATTCATTTCGCCCTTTTTTCGAGGTCGGGATCAACAGCAGTACGAGGGTGCCGACGGCTCCCAACGCCGATATCGTTATCTCAACGGCTAGATTCTCGATAAAAACAAAAATCGACAGAAGGATCATCCCCCACATCGTCGCGATCGAAATCACCTTGCTCCTTAGCGAAATCGATCTGGTCTCTCTGAAATCACGAATGATTTTCCCAAACACTTTGTGATTCAACAGCCAGGTATATAGGCGCTCTGAACTGCGAACGTAGCAAGCTGCCGATAACAAGAGGAAAGGCGTGGTTGGAAGGCCGGGTACAACCACGCCGACGACACCCAAGGCCAAGAATATCGTACCCAGAACGATCAATACGAATCTACACGGAGAGTTCAGATACCCTCCGTTGGAAGTGCTCAGTATGCCATTTGAGGTGGCGATAGTAGTCGTTGACCAACCATTCCAGCGTACGGGCATTGCCTTCAACGGACCAGGTGTTGGCAAGGCAACTTTCGGGTATATGTCCGGCCAGCCAGAGAATCAGGCGGTTGTAGTTCAGCCACAGCTCTTTCAGCAAACTCCAGCTCATCTGATTGTAGCGTTGTATCTGTATCCACCTTTCTCCGTCGTAGGCGGGAAATTCTTCCAGGTGCCCTTCTTGAAGTCGCACGAATCGTTGATGATTGTTGGAGGCCGAATCGATCAAATGCCCGATGATCTCTTTGAGAGACCAAGCATCGGCGGAAAGCTGAATCCCCGCCATAGCCTCATCGGTCTGTTCTAAAAGTGAGTGTAGGTGATCGACTACGGATCGAAATCCTTCAAGATCAAACATGAGCAGGGCCCCGCTTGCCGGTCACTTCCCGCTCATAGCGGTGTACCCGCTCGATGACCTCCCGATCCAAGGGCACGTTCGTTCGCCGGCAGTGCTCGTCCCAGACCGCTCCGAATGGCAGGCTCTTCATCTCCTCGAGCAGCGCCAACCGGGCGAAGAAATCTCCCTCCTCTTCATAGCGCTTTAGCTGCTCATGGGGCAGGAGCAGAGCGAGTAGAAATGCCTTCAAGGCCGCCCGGCCGCCCAGGACATAGGCGCCGATGCGGTTCAGGGTACCGTCGAAGAAATCCAGACCTACATGGGATTGCTCCAGTTTTCCGGAACGGATCAGCTCGGCGCAGAGCTCCCTCAAATCGTCGTTTAAGATAACCACGTGATCGCTGTCCCAGCGCATCGGCCGGCTGACATGGAAGACCAGCTCCTCCACGAACTGAAACAGCGCGGAGACTTTGTCGGCGATCGATTCTGTGGGGTGAAAGTGTCCGGTGTCCAGACAGATCAGCTTGCCCCGGCTCAGGGCGTAGCCCATATAGAACTCGTGGGAGCCGACGACAAAGGCCTCGCTGCCGATGCCGAACAGCTTGGACTCCAGGGAATCCTTGAGATGCCCGGGATCGTAGTCCTGTTTGTAGATCTCATCCAAACTCTCCACCAAGAGACGTCTGTAGCCGAAACGGTCCACGGTAAGATCCTTGGCACCGTCGGGGATCCAGAGATTGTGGATGCAGGGACTGCCCTGCTTCTCGCCGAGAAAGGCACTGATCTTCCGGCAGGCCTGGGCGTGGCGGATCCAGAATCTGCGTACATCAGGGTCCTTGCTGCTCAGGGTGAAGCCGCTGTCCGCCAAGGGGTGGGAGAAAAAAGTTGAGTTGAAGTCCAACCCGATTCCCAGCGATCCAGCCCAGTCGGTCCAGCCGTCGAAATGCTCCGGGGCGACCTGGTCCCGGTCCACCTTCTTGCCGGCGAAATCTCCGTAGCTGGCGTGCAGGGCTAGGCGATGGTTGCCCGGCAGCAGAGAGAAAACGGTCTGTAGATCGGCCCGAATTTCCGCTAGCGTCCGGGCCTTGCCCGGGTAGTTGCCCGTGACCTGGATACCCCCTCCGGAGAGCTCGGCGTCGGGGGTTTCGAAGCCGCCGACGTCGTCGGCCTGCCAGCAGTGAATCGAAAGGGGCAGGGCGGCCAGCCGTTTCAAGGCGTTCTGAATGTCTACACCAAGCTCCTGGTAGCGATTTTCGGCGTTGCTGAATACATTTTGATCGTCCATCCTGTGTTTCTGTCCTCCTCAATTCCCCGGTCTCGACGAGTCGACCTGACGGCACCACCAGGGGTATGGCGCAATAGAGGCATCGGGGGACTATTCCTCCCGGCAGCTTTCAACGATCTTGGCGATATGGATCGCCGTTGTGTCGATGTATCTCAGGCTGATATCTTCGGGCTTCAGGAGCAGAGGCAGCTCTGTACAGCCCAGGATCACGCCCTCGATGTTCTGATCCGCTTCTATCCTGTCAATGATCGAAACGAATCGATCTTTGGTGCTGTCCTTGATGACACCGAACTCGATTTCCGAAAACAGCTTCTCCTGAATATAGTCGATTTCCTCGGGATTAGGAACAACCACACGGATGCCCGCTTCGCGGAAAGCTTTCTGGTAAAAATCGGATTCCATTGTGAATTTCGTGCCTAACAAGCACAGGTTTTTGACCCCAAAGTGAATCGCGTGATCACGGGCTGCGTCGACGATGCTGAGCAGAGGCAGGGCTGTGCCCTGCCGGACCTGATCGAATACCTTGTGGGGCGTGTTGGAGGCGATCGCTCCAAGCTCTGCTCCGCCCCGGCGAAGGATCTCGAATCGATTCGAAATCATTGACGCTATTTTGTCCCAGGCACCCGCTTGAGCGTCTGCAATGAAAGAATGTAGGTCTACACTTTCGATCCCGATTTCAGGGTAGCCGAGCCTTTCATAGGTCGGCTTGAAAGCATCGATGATCCCTCGGTAGTATTCAACGGTCGATTCGGGACCCAGCCCGCCTACAATGCCTATCTTCTTCATCCCTGTAATCCTTAGGCTAGAAGATCAGATGCTATGATACTACTCGAGGAAGGTATCTTTAGGAAACCCGGCATTGGATTTGAGCGCGCGTGGCCTTATTCGGAGAGCTCGATGAAGTCGAGATAGGAGACCGAGCTTTGTCCCGTATCGTCGGAATCGTTCATGATTGCCAGGCTGGCTGCAGTTGGCGGTTTCTCCCCAAAGGCCCGCTGATAATCGACGATGATATTCAGATTCTCCTCGACCCACTGACCCGTTCTTTCGCCACCCATCTGGAGAAAGATCATTTTGGAGCGATCCGAGTAAGGATTGGTCATGATTGCCTCGGAATTGATGTTGCTGGCCCACACGTAGTTCAACGCACTGCGCGG
>Ga0307379_10014834_pt1 | contig 10017 bp, 13 predicted proteins | sample UN2MG_FD_202237 | JGI IMG/M metagenome (GOLD analysis project Ga0307379, IMG submission 202237) | Soil microbial communities from Risofladan, Vaasa, Finland - UN-2 | ecosystem: Environmental > Terrestrial > Soil > Coastal area > Acid sulfate soil | place: Finland: Risofladan, Vaasa | collected... | reverse complement strand
TGTCAATACAAGGAAATATTATAACTGGTGCCTGCAATGGCCTTCTTTGCAAAAGTGGGGAATTTTACTTTGCAATACTGGGGAATTCCTTTTGCAATACTGTCCTATTTGATTATGCAATAAACATTCTAGGGTAGTTGATTCAAAATATAATATAAAAATTGATATTAATCAGTATACCTTTATATATGATAATCAATCTAAAAATCAACCAATGAGAGCTGTTATCCACCAAGCAACAAGACTTGATGGTTGCATATTGTCTGAAAGAGATTTAATCGGGAGGCTATGCGATATAGTAGTAATGAGAAGAATAGAAGATAGTTTGATAGACTGGCTATTTTAAAGGCTCTTGTAAATTTATTTTATTAAGACCCATTCGGGTCTTTTTTATTTGGAGGTGAAAATGAATAATTTTAAAAATGTTAAATGGGTAGCATTAGATGATAAAGACAACATAATTACCGAAGGGACTAACAAAGATGAAGTTCTCAAAGATATTAAGTTGTTTGGCTTATTAAAAACCGAATATGGTGTAAGATTGATTTAAAAAACTCATTGACTTAAATAGACATCAAGTGAATCCAGCAATCCCTTAGCATTTGCGACTATGATATGCAAATCTTCATAATAGGTGACTGGATTTCTTTGTAACTCTCTTATTCGTGCTATCGCCGATGAACCATTAAAACCACTAGTTGTTTCTGCGAGAGTAACTATTCTTGATACAAAATACTCTATTTTACTGATATCTGTTTTACTATAAGTTTCATTAAGTATGATTTTATCAATGTCCGAAATTTCTGATTTCAGTTTTTTTATTTGCTCTTGTATTTGAAGCATGGTATTCCTTTCTGATATTTATAATACACACTTATATTATATGCTATAATTATAGAAAAGGATATATCACGTGTCAAGGGATAATTCCGTATTTATTTATCGTCCATAATTGTTGTGTAACTCTAAAACAGATATAATTAACTTTTAATTTAATTATTATAGACTAATTTAATATTATTTTTTAGAACAAATCAAATGTCAGATGAGATTAACTGGAAACTTGTAGAAGCTACGTCTAATGGTATAAAAATTTTAAATTCAGAAATATCATATTTTATCTCTGCTATATTAAAAAATCGCCCCATAGATTCTAAAGAAATTATTCAAAAATTCCAAAAAAAATGTATATGTGATTATAATGGTTATCTTACAGAAAGAGGCCGTGTAGTTACTATAAGTTATTTATCATTAGAAGGACAATGTAATATTCTTGGTATTAAATTAGAATATGAATCAATAATCATTACTGAAGGAACAGAAGTTAGTGTATTAGAATTTTATAAAAAACAGGGATATCAGGGTTGTATCTCTGAAGCATCAATAATCGGAGTTATATTGTATTGTTTATGTTTTGATAAACTTTATCCATTACATCTTGAAAAATATAATATTGATAAAGATTCTTTTTCTTTTTTTAGTGGTGATAAAGTTTTTTCTATGGCTGAAAGCTATTCACAAAGCACAGGGGGATATATTGAATATTTTGATAAGCTTAAGATTGAACTAATAAATATAATAAAAAACTCAAATGAAAAAATAGTAAGGAAAAATTTTAATGAAATATTCAAAATTCAATATCCATGCAATCAGGATGATTGGAAAACACTAGGTATTAATGAAGATTTAATAATAAAAATCTATAAAGGGCTTGGAAATGAAGAATTTGCAAAAATTGGAACGCTTTATTTTAATGATCCTTATGTATATTCAAAAGGATGGCCAGATTTAACAATAGTAAAAGATAACAAAGTAAAATTTATTGAAGTAAAAGTAAGAGATAAATTACAGAGATCACAAATTATTACAATAAGCACTTTAAAAAAATCGACTAATTTATATATATCAGTATTAAAAATAATATAAATAGTTATAAAATCTTTCTATAAATGCATATTTCGGCTACATCCGGACACTGATTCCGGGAACATCCGGACAGCGTAACGGAATTATCCGGACAGCATAACGGAGGCATCCGGACACCTTGTCGGACTAATTTAAAATCTGCTACCCTTAGGTCCAATTAACTTAAAACCTAAGGGAGGAAAGAACCGATGAGGAGGACCGATATGCTAAAGGCAAGAGAGATTCTAAGACTAAAAAAAGCAGGGCTGTCACTCAGAGACATTGCAGAATCCTGCGGTTGCGGAAAGACTACCGTATCAGAAGTGCTTGGTAGAGCAAGAAAAGCAAATATATTTTGGCCCATTGATCTAAGTGACAAAAAGCTTATGTCGCTACTCTATCCTCCCACCCAAAGGGAAGACAAATTACCCGAGCCCGACATGGAGTATGTATTCTACGAGATGAAGAAGAAAGGGCTTACCCTTATGCTTCTGTGGGAAGAATACAAAGAGGTCCATCCTGATGGCATTATGTATTCCCAGTTCTGCCAGCGCTACAGGGATTTTAAAAAGAAAAACAGGCTCACCATGCACATAGAGCATAAGGCAGGAGAGGAGGCCCAGGTCGACTGGGCAGGACAGAAAGTGCCGTATATAGATGCAGTTACAGGAGTGGCAGGGGCCGCATACATATTTGTAGCAGTACTTCCTGCCAGCGCATATCCCTTCGTATATGCATACGATGATAGAAAGCTTTCAAACTGGATAGATGCCCACGTGAGGGCATTTGAATATTTTGGAGGGGTCCCCACTGGTTATTATTCCGGATAATACAAAGACAGCGGTAATAACCCCTGATGTTACAAAACCAGTTTTAAACAGAAGCTACAATGACATGGCAAACCATTACAGCACGGCAATTGTTCCCGCACGTAAGGGAAAAGCCAAAGATAAAGACTATGCTTCATACTGCACTTCTCCCTTACGGTTGAATTTTTGCTAAATATTTGTTCATATTCTGCGATTCATATAGATATTCATCTCTATCTGTTACTTTGTAAAAAACAATTTTCCCTTCATTTCTCATCTGCATAATTTGTGCCTGAGAAAGATTTGACTCAAGCATTTTTTCCTTCAAGCTAAGGCACCCCTTATCTCTAAGACGCTGATACCTGCTCTTTATTCTATATGTTCTGATTATACGATTTATAGTTCTTAAGTTAAACATATTGCCATTCCATGCGCGGTAGCCTTTCCTGTTCAGTATATCTGCAATCTCAGATGGAGCATAATTTTCTGTCAGCTCATCTACCTGCATGACTATATCTTTTCTTGTCTTTCTAACTTCGCATATGGGAAGTTTTTTTTCAATAAAAAGAGTCTTTGATGTACCTGTCTTAAACCTTATGTTTGTAACAACCTTTTTATCACTATTTTTAATTGTTACATCCTCTATCAGCAAGCGTAACATTCGCTTTCTGTCCCTGAAGGAAACATTTTCACTGCTCCAGATTTTGGCAAAATCCTTTGTTATCTTAATAATATCTGACTTTTCAGTTTTAGTCACTTCTTTTAGATCATCTTTCTTCTTTCTTTCATACTTATCCTTGAGCTTTTCAAGTTCACGGATCTTCCGGTTCCACTCTGATTCAAGCTCTGTTGCCACCAGGCGGTTTTGAGGATCTACAAGCATATATCTTTTTCTGGCAATCTCTGCCTCATACTGTGCCCTTTCTACCTGTTGCCTGTAAAAGCTTGAAGTTTCAATCTTTCTCCTCTTTAGCTCATCTTGTACTTTTATTGCTGCCTTTATGGCCAGCGGGTTTAGCATCCCAAGCAGCAATTTTCCAATTTCTTCATCCACTTTTTCTCCCATTACTGTCTGGCATATCTTTTTTCCATTTTTAATATAATCTTTGATACACATGTATCTGGGGACAATCTTGGAGCAGTTCTTCTGGTATCTTACAGACATCCTTTTTCCGCATTTTCCGCATATAACTATTCCCTGCAGAAGGGCAGGCCCTTCACGTGGGGGACTTTTTCTTCTGTCCTCTCCGTATGCGCAGGAATTATCTTTTAGCTTTTTTAGGTTTTCTTCAAACTGAGCTCTGGTTATGTAGCCCGGATGGGCATCCGGCATATAGACGTGCCAGCTCTCTATTGGCATATCGAGTGATCTTTTACCATTTACCGTTTTCTTTACCTGTTGCCGCCCGTAGTAATATATGCCTGCGTATATGGGGTTATGAAGAAGTCTTAAGGTCCTGCTGTATTCAAGCGGATTCCATACAAGCTCACCTTTTCTTAGTCCACAGAGTAACCGCTTGGGTATTTTAAGATCTAATCTTCTAAATTCCCTTACGGTAGCACACGCAGAGCCGGTTCGCTTAAAGGTCTTAAAAAATAGATTTATTACATTCTGTACGGCAAGGTCCGGATCCATTACTATCTTATCATCACTATTATATACATATCCTGCAGGAAGAGCTCTTTTTAGTTCACCTCTTTTGGCCTTAGAAATCGTTCCTCCCCTCATCCTTGCCTGCAAGAAGTGTATCTCTGCCTCGCTCATGGTGCCCTTAAGCCCCAGTAGAAGCCTGTCGTTAAAATCATTTACGTCATATATTCCGTCCTCATCCATGATAAGTGTATCTGTTATGGCGCATATCTCAAGGAGCCTCAGCCAGTCAGATGAGTTTCTGGAAAGCCTTGAGACCTCAATACTTACAACGATTCCGGCATGACCCATTCCCACTTCAGCTACAAGCTTCTTGAAACCTTCACGGCTACCAGAAGATGCACCTGATTGCCCCAGGTCATTGTCAATTGTAATAATTGAATCCTCTGACCAGCCAAGTGCTACTGCATTCTTTTTTAGCGCATACTGTCGCTTTGTGCTTTCTGTATTCTCATATACCTGGCGCAGTGTTGACTGCCTAATGTAGAGGTATGCGCTGCGCTCCAGATGAGTTGCCTTTAGTTTTCCCCCACTAGACTGATACATTACTGCTCCTTTCTTCTAAGATCATATTTGCCAAAATCATTGTTATTTCACTTTCAAGTTCCTGCGTCATAAATCCTTGCTTTTTTACCTTTATCCCTGGTCCCCTGACAGGCTTATGATAATCTCTGCCCTCTGTCTGTACCTGCATCCATTTTAGAAATCCTTTTTTTAAAAAAAGGTCCAGTCCTGGAGGTCGGCTGAATGTGCAATTGCTGCCAAGAACATAGGAGCGAAGCTCCTCATAAATTGCACACAAATCCTCGGAGCAAAAGATTATCCCTTTAGGTTTTGGGGTGTTTTTTTTTACTTTTCTCAATTGCTCTTTCTATGCTTCTCCTGTGTACCGAAAGGTTAAAGCGGTCTTTGATCTCCTCTCTTATCACATCTGATTTTATATCCGGTTTCTGCTCTACCAGCTGGCTTACAAACTCCATAACCTCACCGGACAGTTTATGTGCCCGGCGCGGCCCTTTTTTCTGAGGCAAGATCCCCACCAGCCCGCTTTTTTTAAATGCCTTTTCGGTCTTGTAAAAGGTTATCCTGGAAAAACCAAAGGTTTTGGATGCTTGCTGGATCCTGGCGTCATCCTTTTGGGCGGACCTTAGCATTTCATACTTAACCTGCAAGATGTCATTTGGGTCAAAGAATGCCATGTTTTTAAATTTAGGGTCTACCACTTTGGCCGCATTTTTATTCAGTGTCCCGCTTTGCAGCAGAGCCTGCCTTTTGGCTGCATTTCCTTTTTTAGTCTCCATATAATCACCTCCTAAATGATGTTAATCATATTATGCCACATAAAATTTATTTGTCAAGCAGGTGTTTTTAACATTATTCACCAATATTTCCAGTATTTAAGCCTATTTAAAGGCTTAATGCTGTGTAAATATATTACTGGTCTCATATCCATAGTGACATAAACAAGTTAACATTAAGGCATAATATAGTTAACACTGTTATTTGTTGTTCTTAAGGTATTTTATTAGCTTAGCCAGCTCTACTAAATCAGCGTACCTGAAATTGCACCTTCCTGCCGACTGGATAGCAAACATGTCAGGCTCTGCTACATCGGTCCACGATGTAGGTATTGTGGCTAAATCACCGTTTTTTTCAAAATATACTACCCTGTCCTGTCCCCAGTTTAGCCTTCTGTCTATAAATTCATATTCATTATTGTACCGGGGGATAAACTGGTGGGTAACCTTAAATGTTTTTCTACTGTTTGCACAAGACGTAGTTGACAGCCTGTGTGAACATAGACGTTGAAAACGGCATGAAATCCTTCAAAGGCTTCTTGTAAAATTCACCTATTAGAATTAGAATATTCTATAAAATTTAATTAAATAGCTAAGGTAGATGCAATAAAATTTTTGGAGGGTATTATGAAGGATCCCAAAGTCACTCCTTTACAAGTGTTTAATAGCTCAGATTTCATTGGCAAAACTTGCAAAGTAGAAATTGATTATTATGATAAGAAAGAATACAAGTTAGTCCGGTTTCCTGATATTGAAATGGTTAATTGTGGTTTAAGTTCAGAAAGTGAGCAAGAAAAAATAATTCCTGAGTTAGCTAAAGCCTATATCAGTAATTTAATAAAGAAGAATAAATTACCAAAAAAAGAATGTATAACAATATATGCACCTAAAATAAGAGAACTACTTAATATTCAAGAACTTAATCCTTTGCTTTCAGTAAAAGACCGCTAATTCGCTTTTATCAAGCGAATTCGTATATTTCAAAAAGCCCCAATTTACAAACGATACGGTCCTTGTTTTAATGAGAGCTTGGTTTATAAACGGCATGAAATCTTTTAAAGGGTTTTTATAAATTGTTTTTTAGTGTTAAAATTTTCCGCATAGGGTAAATAAAAAAAACATAAAGAAAGAAGCTAAAATTAAAATGAAGGTAACTAATGTATTTAAAGTTATCATTACTGCTTTATTGGTAATTGCTTTTACAGTATCAATAATATCCTGTAAAGAAGTGCCTGTAGTAGAGGAACAGGTTGAAGAACAGCATCGGTAAAAAGCTCGGTTTTATAACACCTGGAAGGAAGCTATAAAATGAAAAAAGCATTAATTACAATAGCAATTGTTGTCTTAATAATTATTTTTAACTTATTGCTATTAAGCTGTGGTATAAAAACAGGTACAACAACAAGTTCAACAACTGCCAAAATAGAAAATAGTACAGTAACAGTCAATACAGAAAATCAATCAAATATAAATGACTACAATAATAGATTAAAGGAATTTTCCCAATTCCTTACAGATTACCAAAATGCAACACTGAAAATAAACCAAGATATTGCAGACTTAAGCAATAAACTAATAGAAGCCACTAAGTCAAAAGATAATAAAAAATTTGAAGCATATTGCCAAGTAGAAATAGATAAACTGGAGGAATTAATAAACAGTCTATCTAAGATTTATGTGCCCGAAATTGCAAAAGAATATTATAGCTATGAATTAGATCGGCTTACTAAAGCAAAACAATGGCTTTCATATATTTTAGATTTCACTCTCAGCACCAATTTCGATGTATCTAAGGCAGATAGTCTACATGATGAGGGCTATATTGCACGTATAAAAGCTGACAAAGAATTAGAGCGAATAGAGAAAGGATTTAATAAAGAAGCAGAGGAGCTCGGATTGCCAAAACCTTATCCTAATTTATAAAAGAAGTATATTTTACCCTTGCACTAGTAGGGCTAAACTCAATAATAAATTTTCTCATCAAACCAGGCACAACCACTATTTACATCACCCTGGCAAATATAGATGTAGAAAACGGCATGAAAGCATTTAAAGGGTTTTTATAAATTGCTTTTTAGTGTTAAAATTTTATTAAAAATATCCAAAAAGAATATTTAAATAATAGGAATCAATCAGCATTATATGAAAGATGATATTTCAAAAATATTTACATATGATTTTGCAATTTCATATGCAGGAGAAGAAGAAGGAATAGCCAAAGGAATTTTCCAATCTATCAAAGAAAAACATGGCGACTATTCAATCTTTTTTGCGCCTGAAGAGAAAGCTAAGCTGATTGGACAAGATGGGGAAGAGTTTTTTGAAAATTTATTTACATATTCAAAACAAGTAATTGTTATATTGTCTGAGAACTACAAGAGAAAAGAATGGGCTAGATATGAATGGGATATAATAAAAAAAAGAAGCCAGGAGAATAGATGTATCCCAATTAAGATAGGTGATGTAAAAATCTTAGGCTTACCTTCAAACTTTATTTACTTGCGTTTTTCAAACAATTTTGAAGAAATAGCTTCTTTATGTATTCAAAAATTAATTTCATTTGAACGTAAAATTGGTATTCAAAGAGAAACAGAATTCCAAAAGACTTTAAATGACTTACGTGATTCCTCCAAGGGAGCAATTGATAAATCTTTCCAATTAGTTGTTGATAATAGACAGAGGATAACACCGCTCAAAGATATTAACTATCCAACAGGTAACTATAATAAATCTTATGAAATCATCTCAGAAAAGGACTTGTCGTTTTCAGTGATTTCCAGATTAAAAATAAAAATTGATTTGCCTGACAACTTAAGTAAAGATGAGGTAGTTTTTAATATTAAACATTGCACTGCTTATATTTTTAATAAGAAAAAACCTGATGCACTAGTTATATTTATCTATTCCTCAAAATCTGCAAATTTTCAAGATTTTGGAAAGTTTAACGTCGCAAGAGCTGATTTTGCACCATTGGGTGATTGGGGAAAAGCTGAAGAAGGATTTGTATACAATTTACCTTTAGATAAATTTGATTGGAAAATAGAATTTGAGGAAAGCTATTTTGATAAAAATAAAAAAATGAAAACAGCAGATGAGTTAGCCAGAGATTTAATTCTTGAAGCATTAAAAAACAAACACAAAAATGAAAGTACTGGAAATAATATTTAATATTGGCGCTAATAACAAAAAGGGGAGAGACATTTATAAAGCAAATAAAAAATATAAAATTGGATAAATTAACTAAAAAAGAAAAAACATTAATATCGAATTTTATAGAAATGCTTTTGAATAAATTTAGTATTTTGTTGAAAAAATTAAGCTAGGCAAAGGAAAAAATTTAAAACGGAGACAAACCAATGAATTATTGGATGAACCTAAGCATTGATTATGCTAACCAACGAAGTTACCTGGACGATTTATTTCAAGTTTATCCTACTATTCCAGAAGGTATTAGAGATGTTGATAAAAATCTGTGGGGGAATATAGAAAAGTCTTTTAAGGCAAAAGATAACCTGAATCTATTAAAATATCTTATAAAATTAGACCTTTTCCCAATCAAAGACTCTTATGTTGCCTATCTAAAAAGAGACAAATCTTCCCTTGAAAGAAATCCCTCCACAGTTAATCGTCTTTGCGGGAGACTGTATGAAATGGGACTTAATAATATATTTATAAGATGTTCTGAACCGAAAGAAACCAATAGACAAATCGGTCCATTATTCAGGAGGTGGTTAAACAGAAAGTCTCTTGGAATACAACCAGTAAGAGAGAGTGAATTTTTAAAGTCAAAAGATAATATGATTTTAGACGGCTCGGACTCTCAATTAGGGACGTTTGCTAGGGAGCACTTAAACTATAACAGAGATAAGGGACTAGATTTTGTCGGGCGTTTTAATGGTAAATATGTTATAGGAGAAGCAAAATTTTTAACTGATTTTGGTGGCCATCAAAATGCTCAATTTAATGACGCAATAACAACGATTAAAATAAAAGATGTCGACGCAATTATTATTGCTATATTGGATGGAGTTTTATATATAAAAGGAAAAAATAAAATGTATAAATCGTTGACCTCAGATTTAAAGGACTACAATATTATGAGCAGTCTAGTTTTAAGAGATTTTTTGTATCAGGTTTGATTTAAATGAAACTTATTTATGAAAACAGAAAATCTGAAAAAGATATTTTAGAAAAAACAGAAAATACCCCACTTTTTTCTGTTTCAGGCAAATCTTCTGTTAATAAACTTATTCAAGGAGAAAACTTATCTGTTCTTAAAACTTTACTTACCGATTTTAAATTAAAAGGTAAGGTCGATTTAGTTTATATAGACCCTCCTTTTTCTACAAATGGA
>Ga0307379_10014833_pt1 | contig 10017 bp, 12 predicted proteins | sample UN2MG_FD_202237 | JGI IMG/M metagenome (GOLD analysis project Ga0307379, IMG submission 202237) | Soil microbial communities from Risofladan, Vaasa, Finland - UN-2 | ecosystem: Environmental > Terrestrial > Soil > Coastal area > Acid sulfate soil | place: Finland: Risofladan, Vaasa | collected... | reverse complement strand
CGCTCATTAAAGGGCGTAGATGGGCTTCTGTCTGGTGGGCGACTACCGTTAATTAAAGGCAGTGCAGAATCAATCAATCGCGCAAAAATTCTATTCCATCGTTTTTGCAACTCCATGGCACTGCCTGCACTTGAACCTGCATCTAATGGCATTGTCTGAAGTTTGGGGTTGTATTGCAGTCCAACTGAAATGTTAGTGCCTTTTTCTTGAAGTTCGCCTTTGCCTGCACCATCTAGCAAAATATCAACTTCAACTGCCCCATCGTTAATTACTTGAACAGTTTTATTTGCCAAGTGTGGCACTGTTATAAATCTTGAAGGCGATACATTGGTTATGATTGCAGTCGAATCAGTAAAATAATCTGGAGACATTTTTTCAAGATTAATAATGCCATCCCTGCGCTTAACTAAAACCCAAGCTTCACTTGTGCCGTTTAGCTCAACAATAGCCATATCAAGAACTTCGCCATCAGTAGTGTGTCGCGCCCAACCTTGAATTCCTGTTTGTGGATCGAATGTGCAAGAAAACAAAAGTCCGGTATCTGTTACGCACCAAATAAATTGTTCAGGGTTTTTCTGGAAAACCATGTAATCAATTCGACCAATATCTTTAAAGTGTTCAGCAGTAAAAGTTAAGTCTTCACTTATCCAGGCTTTATTTTCATCAAGATAATTAGCTGCATATATCTTTGCGCCATCAGCACTGATGTACAAAGTTGATTGGCCTATTTCTAAACCTTGTCGTGCTTTTGCACCATTGGCTGATTGGTGATCCATACGAAAAGGTTCAGCAGGTGTCACTACCCCTGTTTCGCTTGTAAAAATGAATTCGTTATATTCAGTGCCAACTAAAAGATTTCGACTGCCTTCGATCCATCGAATGCGCCCAAGCTTTGCAATCGTATAAGTCAAAGCATCGTCTGCTGCTGCACCAAGAGTAAAATCATAAAAATCATTTGGCTTGCTTCCCCAAATTTGGGTTGGCTGTTCAGGTGTACTTGCATACCAAATGCGCCCCTGGAAGTAGGTTGCACAAGATGGGAAGTTAGCAAAACCCCATTCCACTGGCTGAAATGTAAAAGTAACAAAGGTAAAATTCCAAACATCCAAAACTGGATCATAAGTAACTTGATAAGGCTGAACAGTATCAACAGTTATCGTCATCGTGTTGCCATCTTCAGCAAATACTGCCTGTAAATTCCTTACATCGGCTGAACTATATGGTGAAACAAAATTAGAAACTAACAAGCCAGTAGCAGCGTCATAAATAGACACCAACTGATTGTTTACAACAATCAAATAAGGCTGTGACTGACTTGTTGGAAAGCCAAAAATCCGGCCTTCATTTGCAATCTGCTCTTGGAAGTAGACCATGCCGTAGCGTGACTGAGCTGGACCATGGCGCAATGGAGTCATGTTCTGAAGAATCAAACAACCGGCAGCATAGCCTTCAGCGTCTGAGCGAGAAAGGAATCTAGGCGATAATTCGCCTGCGGTAAACCTTGTAAATATAGGAACGATTTTCACACATAAGGTCCAGCAGTATTTTGATAGCCTGCGGCTCTCGCATTAGTCAATTTGTTAGATCGAATTCTACGGTTACGCCCCTGCATACCATCAAGGGCTGCTGCCTCAGTAAGTTTCTTCTCGTACATAATGTAAGCCTGCTCGACAAGCTTGGTGCTTTGAGTCAAAGCCCCTGCAATGTCATGCGCAATTCTTGCAGAAAGTGCATCTGCAAAATTTGGAGTATATCTAGCGGTATCTTCAACACGCTTTAAGTAGCGAATTTGAAGCGAATCAGAATTACATAAGATTTCATTACCATTCAACTCCCAATCCATAATGTTTTGCTTGAAGGTTTGCTTGTCATTTCTCGCTTCAATAACACGAATGCAATCAGCAGGAAGTGTGAAGGCATTGCCCCAACCCCAATCAGGCTTGATTGCATTTTGAACCAGTTGTGTACGCTCAAGTGCAAAGCTCCAATCACGCGCTTCCAGGCAAGCATCACGCGCTGAATCAAAAACAGCTTTACAAAGCTGCGCCTCCCTTGTGGTGTCATCAAGGGAAGTTATAAGCCTGCCACCTAAATAGCTTAGGGCTTTATTGCAGATAGATACCTTAGACATTATTCAGTCTCTTTTTTAGGTGCTTTCTTTTTAGTAACTTTCTTTGGTTTTGCTTCTACAGCTTTTTTAGGTAAATGCTGCTCGATACCTGAAGGGTGTATATTTGTCCAAGCAGAAATTTCAGCTACAGTTTTGCCTTTTTCTGCCAATCCCTTAATGACTTCAATTTCTCGTTTGTCTGCGCCCATTTTCATAATTTATTCCTCAACTGGATTATCGAATGCAGCAACCAAAACATTTAACTGCGTTTTCTCTGGTGCTGATAAGTCGCTATCAAATTGAATTGAAACATCCTCATCTACTGCATCAATCTCATTGCAGTTTGTTGTGATAATGCCATCGGCATTTATTTCATCCTGAAGCGCACCAAGATTAACTCGCAATGGATTGCCAGTGTATGAGGTAAAATCTGTTGTTACGTTATAAGCTTCTACACTCATGGGTTCACCTTCCTTACTGAATAGATAATGCCTGACGTATAAATTGTGCCGTTATTCTGGTTACGTCTATGCTGAAGCTGAAGCGACAATGTTCCATCACCAACTTTTGTATGCTTCACCATATGTCGCCCTGGTACTGAGTCGTTAGAATCATTACCTGCATCAGCGATAGCATTACTTCCAACAGCTACGCCATCAATATAAAGACGACTTCTATGCTCTTGTGCCTGAAACGTGCCATTAACTTCTGCATATTTGTAATCCACAACCACCTCAAGAACATCGCCATTCTTAAATGAAGTTGTTACAAAAGCTGCACCTGCTGGAGTATCACTATTTGAAGTGGTTGAATAAGTTGTAGCATCGAAGTTAGATAAATCTGAGCGAATCAGGTCAAGTATGGCAGCTTGGTTTATGTAACCTGCCAGTGAATCACCTTCAAGCACTGTCCCTGCTGCTGCACCAAAGTTTTTATTAAAAGCTGAGTTCTTTGGAAAAGCATCTTCTTTTTGATTTATAGCAGAAAATACGAGTCCAGCATCTGGCACTTGACCTGCACCTACACCAAAGTCTTTATTGAAAGCTGTGTTTTTGGCAAAGGCTGCTTCCTTACCCGCAAGTGCGTTTGATAAATCTGTTTGGCTTCCTAACGTGCCAGTGATGTTGCCCCATTCAGCAACAACAGGAACAGTCTTGTAAGTGCCATCACCTGCAAGAAATACTGTAGTGCCTGCTGCAACACTAAGGGTTACGCCATTAACAGTTGCGCTAGTTAAAGTTGCACCACTATTATCAGCTTTAGTGCCTAGTGCTGTTTGGGTTGCATCATGATTAGCAACACCTTCTGCACCTGCTACACCCATCTTGTCTTTGTTAATTTTTGAAACAAGAACATCTTGGCGCAACTGGTTATCGTTACCGCCAGTTATTAAGTTACTTGAATTTTGAAATACAACTGCATCTGTATCTATTGCTAGTTGCGCATCACTTTTTGGAGTACCTGCTGCCATGATAATTACCCGTAAGACTCATCGTAAGATGATCCGAAAGAATTTTGCCCACTAGCAACATTGCTCCAATACTCAAGCCATTTGCCGTTTAGTGTGGATTGGATAAAGCCCTTGCCGTTAAGCCAGGCATAAGCCATATCTGCATAGGATGAAAGCGAAACGCCATCATTAAGAAATACTAGAATCCAAAGATCGCGGGTTGCGCCTTCGGTTTCGCCAGTTTCTTGAAGTAACCATTGGTTTTCAAGATCGGCAGTAGCACCTTCAGTGACACCTAACAGTGCCACCAAAGCTGCGTTTTTCTGATCTGCTAAAGACACCATTAGGGTACTGGTGGCACACAAATTGTGCAGTCATATTCAATTACAGGGAACACATCAGGATCAAGAAAAGTAACAACACCAAAGGCGTAGTAGCCTGAGAAATACAAATCTTGATCGGGAGGCTGTGGAATCGCTACATAAGAGTTAGCATCTGGCGAAGCTAAAACTACACCTAGTACCGGCTGCATGAGTACCAATGATGGATTTAAAAATTGTGCTTGCATAGACCAAAGACCAGTTTTTACTGTTGGTCTTTCGCGCTGAACAAGTCCTGAGACTCTACTCCAAACGGCCATTTTCTTTACCTCTCTAAAAAAGAAAGCCACCCATAAAAAACTTCTGAATGGGTGGCTTTTGGTATTAAGAAAGTGCGTCTTTCAAGTGAACACGAACTATCTTCTCATCTTCAACACGAACAGCATCCATGTTCAGCATGAGATAAACCTGCCATGCAAATGACATATCGGGGCGTTCTGCTACGCGGCTACGAATATCGCCTGCAACATGAAGACCCATTGCTGATTTAGTCATTGCAATACAGTCAATCTCACCCACTGATGGTGCAATTAGGCGGTTAGAAACAACCCAATCCATACCCATCCAGTTAGGCATATAGCCTGTGGCAAGTGCTTTTGCATTTTGGAAGTCAGCACTTGTTACTTCTAACAAACGCATTAAGACGTGCTTTTGACGCGGTGAAATAACCATTGTGATTGTATCGTCAGGATCGCAGTCGTTTGTTTCAAACAACTCTTTAACCTGCAAAACAGTGTCCAATGAAATTATGCCAGTACCATCACCTACGATTTGAGAAGTAGGGAAAGCTACTGTACCACCATTACCATCATTGGCAGGGGCAAAACATTTGCCGATAATAATATCGTCAACTGTACGCTGCATATTCATTACAAGGTTTTTGGTGCTTGCTGATTTAGGATCAATCAACATTTGAACGATGTTTTCTGGCTCAATAACTTCACCAGTATCGTAAGTTTGAATAACTGTGTTTCTGCGAGTCCAAGACAAACCATCTGTTGAACCAACTGCGCCAGAACCATCACCACCTGAAGGCGATACAGCGCGTGGACCAGGCTTTAAGCGCGCAGAACTTTGCGCTAAACGATCCCAATTGTGTTTTTCAGACTGTTTGTTTACTTCGGTAACTTTGTCACGAAGACGTGAACGGGTTTGTTGTGCTAATTGACGAACATTTGCTTCAAATGTTTCGATATACGCTTCTTGAATTGTAATAGCCATCAGTATGATGCTCCTGAAAAGTTAAATTAATAAGTTTTCGCTTGCATCTACCCGCTAAACGGAATGTCTCTAGCTTCCAAGTTGTTTTCTGTCTATCTTGGCAAAAGACTGCGCAGACCTTTCGGCTACCTGCTAAGGCGACAGTCTGGTAAGTTCAGGCTAGGGCGCTTTGCCTATACTCATGCTCGTACCAGACTGTCTATTGTCGCTCGCGGTTGTTAAGCAACTAGCCCGAATTTATAAAATTTACCAACTTTTGTAAAGTTTTATATACAGTAATTGGTACAAATTAACGAAGCCCCTTGTTGGCTGCATGAATTAACTCAATTCGCTTGTGCATCAAACGCTCATATTCTTGGCTGCCTTGGGTGTGCTGATCCATGCGCTTTAGGATTTCATCTGCTTGCGCCATAGCTTCAATTGGATCAAGTCTGCGATCTTCAGGATTTTCAGTGTTGATAATTTTCTCCTCACCACCAAACTGCTTAACTATTCCATAAAGCCACTTAGACATTTCGCCAGAAAGTGCGCCTTCAGCAGCCATTTTTTGCAACTGTTCTGGTGCATCGGAATTTTTTATCATGTTGTTGATAGCGTTAGTGCGCTGTTCAAAGGCATCGCCCCACTCATTTTTCAATGATATTTGGCTTTCCTTGACTGCATTGATTTGGGCTTGCATCAATTCGCTTTGGTTTGAACTGGCAGACTCCATCAATGTTTTGTACTGCTTTGAAGACAGACCCAACTCAAATGCCTTTTCGCGTAAATCTGGAAGGCCATCAAATTGATCATAGCCATCATGGTTTTCTGGTCTGCCAAGCTTAGAAAATAACGCTTCCATTCCTTCAGCATCGTCATTATCTGGAAGCTTCAACAATCCAGGCACTTTCTCTAGCAGCTTAGAATTGAATTCACTCCAATCGTCAGCGCCTGCTTCTTGGCTTGGAATTCTAATTGAATTGCCAAGTCTGCTGCGCATATTGCCAACCTGATTAATGAAGTTTTCCATGCTGCCTGCATTTTTAACTTCATCCCAACTTGCTGCGGTTTCTCCTAATGGATCAAACCAATTACCTTCTGCTTCTGACATTTATCGTTCCTCATGGTTAATAAGTTCATGCAAATAATCCAACACATCCCTTGCGCCAATGTTCGCGTAAGTTGCGTGGGTATCGCCCTTCACAATCAGTCTTTTGTGAGCAAATTCTTCTTCAAGAATCGTTAGTAGCTCCTGACCTTCAGGGAAATTCTTTAACGCTTGCGCAACTTTTGCTTTCTTGCGGATTCGCTCTCTTGCCTCATCGAGTACAAGGCTTGTTGGTTTTCCAAATATCATTGTGCAGCCTCCATAGCTTGTTGCATTTGCTCCATGCCACCCAATGCTTCAGCACCTTCGCCCATGGCCTTGGCTGCATCGCCTTCCATTTGCGCTTTTTGTGCTGTTTGCATTTCTTGGGCATCGGCTTGGGCTTTTCTTCGCTCTTGCGAAACTTCTTCTGTGGTTTTAAGCACCCTTGCAGGTATGCCCATATTTCTAGCAACTGTCCTACCGGCTTCTTCAACATCGACAATGGCAACCAAATCTGGAAACACTTGCGACAAGTTTGCTGTGCGCTCTAAGTAAGCCATGATCGCATCGGCTTCTTCAGATTTTTGGCTGCGCGCAAGCATTCCAAGATATTCAATATCCATGCCTGCATCGTTTTCGAGAATGACTTCAGGGGGATCAGGTAGTTCACCTGCTCTTTGAAGTATGTTGAAAGTGCGCTGAATGATTGGATCAAGTAGATCAACTTGGATTCGACCCACTGCTGGACCCATTAAGCGCCATAGCTGCTGAAGCCTTGCTTGAATTTCTGTCGCTGTTGCAGGTGTGCCTCCCATTGGTGGAAGTAAAAGCTGATCGACATAGAACATTTGCTTAATATCATCTTGCAAACGCTCAATCGCATCATTGGTTGCACCAAAGTTAGCGCCTGACTCGAAAGGCTTAATGCCTGCGATGTTGCGAACAATAGTTAAACCGGCAGGCTCTAAGTCGAAGTCAGAAAGCAATGCTCTTTCTTCAGCCAAGATAGATGGATCAAGTACCTTCTCACGACTGCGCAAATCAAAATAGCGAAGCGCATTAACGGTTTTGATTGCAGGCATTGCGATAAAGCTTGGTGAATTGCCATGCTTAGATTCATTAGTCTTAGCCCATCGCGGAATGAATGCAGGGTTTTCATAAAATCCACCCTCTTTCAAACATAAGCCATCGCTTACTCGCATATAGCAGCTACCCCAAGGGCGCGCATCTACTGCAAGCTGCTTTGAAACATCAGCATTGCGGTTTTCATATACCGGATAAATACAGTAAACATATTCATTGCGGGTTTGAGTGTCTTTGCCTTCTTCTGCTTTTTTGCGAATTTCTTCAGGGGTATCATCACCAAACAAGCTAACCACTTGGCTATCTGTCCAATGATAACGTCTATAAAATCTGCGAACCTGCCCCTTAAAATCTTCAATAAAAAACGCATCTTTCATTGGCACTGATTCAAAATCAATACCATCCCAATTTTCATCATCCATGTTTTGTTCAAAAATTACACTGCTACCATAAGTAACCAAGTCATAGAATGTTTCTTGGATTTCAAGATTAAAGTCTGACTCCTGGATAGCTTGCCAAATTCTTTCACTAACAATTTCTAGCCACTCCCTTGCTTCCTCATCTTGATTTAAAAAATCAAACTGAAAGCGAACCCCAAACCATTTGGCATTTGGGTTGGTTAGCGAGTCATGAATAGCACTTGCTAGTGCTTTGGCTGACATAATTCCAGTTGAGTCATAGATTTCATATCTATTCCAATCCTGTGAATTCTCGCTCTCATTGTTTTGATAGAAGTCGCCCCTGAAAGGGCAAATATATTTCTCGATCTCTTGCCACATTGCTTCGACATTGGAGCGATTGCCTTTCAATCCGGCATATTCTTTTAGCATCATCATTTTGTTCATGGTTTTTTGGCCTTCATTGGTTTTATTTCGTTAAAAGCTTGGTGTGATGGTGGCGGTACTGCTGCGTATAAATCATCCCAAGTGATTTCGTTTACATCCGATTTAGGCTTAACCCTTCCGCGAGTATTTGACTTGACCCCATAGTGCTGCGATAGCTTGTTTTTCATAGCCGTACCGCCCGTTTCACTTTTGGCATAAATGTTTGTGCAGACTTTCTTTGTCCGATTGGCCTCATCCTGTTACCCATGGAGTCATGGTGCAGGGTTGCCAGAACACGCATGGCATCAGCGCCATGTGAGAATTGATCATGTACAGGTGTGTCCATAAACTCACCTGTTTGTGAATTGGTCTTCTTGCGATAGTTCTCCAGGCAGTCAATACCGATCTGACATTCCACTGAATCAAACCAACACTTAGATAGAATTGTTCTGACTGCGTTAATGCCTTCAATGATCTTTAACTTTGGAGCTACTTCAACTTTGTAGCCTTGATCTTCAAGAGTTTCTAACCGCGATTTGCCTGTCATCAGTTCTCTAATGCCAACATCCCATGGCATCCATAATTCGCTGATTGAGTAATATCTAAACTCACTTTCCACTTCACGCAACACATCAAGCAATCCGGTATCTCTAAAATCCCGATAAGCTAAAAAGCGTATTTCTGAATTGAAAAACTGAACAAACCAAATGGCTGTGTAATCATCAATTCCTAAATCAAAGCAGGCAACTACCGGCAGCTTTTCCTCATGTGGAACTCTAGTCACTCGACCTTCATCATGGCATCGGTTCATGTGGCTTGAATAAAAACTACCCTTGATTGCTGCTGCCCAATCACAAAGCATTTCTTGGCGATATTCGTCATCACCCATGGTTTCACGCATGGATTTCAATTCTTCTTCATCAATCAAATGAGTTTCATCAGCCCTAAAGGTTTGGGCATACCAACCTTCAGTCGCTAACGCTTCCTGATAAGTTCTATAAAAATGATTCTTGCCGTTTGGTGTACCAAGAAAGATCACCCAACCCTTGCGATCAGCAAGTGCCGGTCTGAACACTTCCTTCCAGGCAGCAGGTGCTTGGTTGCCCCACTCATCAATAACCAAGCCATCACAGTAAATACCCCTGTGACTATCAAACTGATCCGATCCCAACAAAGTCAGCTTTGCCTGACTCTGAACCTTTCGACCATTAATCATCTTTGTAACCATCGGAAAGATCGCAGTCAGTTCAGTCTCTGAATACTTCATGTTAGGGATATTGCGGGTGAACTCTTTCACATAATCCCAAGCAATCGACTTACATTGCCTGTAGGTCTGCGCCATATAAAAACATCGGGGATTTTGCTTTTCGCTAGTGAGGCATTCATCAATTAGTTCGTTAATGCTCAATACAGACTTGCCAAACCTCCTGTGTATCGCAAGACAAGCAAAACGCACCCTACTGCACCCATCGCTACCCCCTGACCTTAAAGCTTGGTGTATGGACAACTGGAGTGGTCTTGGGTGATAGCCAGTATCAACTTCTACTACTTTAGCCATAGAAGCCTCGATTGGTTGTTTTTTGTACAGTAGGCTAAATGGGGTTTTCTCTGTGAACTCGATAGATGGGTGGTAGCTGCGAAGGCTGCGTTTTTGCCCCCCCACCCCTTCATGACGACCATCGAAAAAAGTTTTTTTCTAGGCATTGGGAAGGCTGCCAGCTTGCAGCGTGTACACTTCAGCCCAGGCTTAAATGCCTTATAAATCAATGGCTTAGGTGGACATAGCAGCGCCTTAATAAGGTGAGGGTTACGCATGATCTAACGTAACCCCTTGATTTGATTGGTGTTCTTCTATCTGTTTGGATAGTTTGCTCAATCCG
>Ga0307379_10014829_pt1 | contig 10018 bp, 11 predicted proteins | sample UN2MG_FD_202237 | JGI IMG/M metagenome (GOLD analysis project Ga0307379, IMG submission 202237) | Soil microbial communities from Risofladan, Vaasa, Finland - UN-2 | ecosystem: Environmental > Terrestrial > Soil > Coastal area > Acid sulfate soil | place: Finland: Risofladan, Vaasa | collected... | reverse complement strand
CGAGTCAGCAAATTGACGGGGCCAAATGGTGAGCCCGGTAAATTCGAAATTCGTATTGTTGACACCTTCCAGGGGGAGGATGTCCGCCCGGCTCGGAGCAGTAAGCACGGGTTCAAGGAGTTGAGCAACGCCTACTTCAGCAAGGCGACCCCTACCGGGATCTACCGCCTGTATTCAGAAGGCACCGTGTAGATGGCCACAAAGTGGCCAATGATAAGGATTGGGGGGCAGACGGTCCCCTATGTTCCAGTCACATTGATTCTCATCTTGCTCAGTACATCCAAGAAGAAAAACAAGAGCTTGACAGAGAAAGGCTCACAAGAGAAAATTTAGGAGGTTTCAACCATGGCAAACGCATTACCAATTCTACTTCTCGGCGGCGCGGCCCTCATGATGATGGGCGGCAAGAAGAAGAAGACCGGCTCCACTCCCGATCTCGATTTCGACCCCGAGTCTGGTCCTGTCATTGTTCCCAATGACATTCCGCCGCCGGCCGTTCCGAAGAACGTATCCATGCCGTATTGGAAAAAGGCGGGGGTTACACAGTGGAAGGGCAATTACGACGGCGCCTATTGGGGCAGCAATGGTGATGAGCGGCTGGAGAAGATTCGAAAATACTTCTCAGATTTTGGGTATGACGTTCGCGTTGGCCCTTGGCCGATGAACGTTCTTGGCCCCGCAGGCACGCTTGAGCTTGAGAATGTTCCAGACTCCGATCCTGCAAAAGGCAAGTTGGGCGGCGGCGATGATGCGCCCAGCCCGGTCGTGGATAAGTTCCAGCGGGAGTACAACGCCGTGTCGAAGGCCAAGATTTTTGCCCCTGGCCAGAAAATGGGCGGCCTTGCTCCGGATGGCCTCGTTGGGCCCTACGTGCTCAACGGCCTTCGCTTCGTGAAGACGTATCTCGGAGGCAAGTTGTGGCAGGACTTGGTCAGAGAAGCGGCGAAGAACGGCAGCAACGCGTAATTGAAGATGGATGTCCGAGAAGACTCATAAGGTTTTGATAACAAATCCGGTCGGCCTCGAAGTGGCCGATGCGCCACCTGGAGACGATATGTACCAATACTCACGACCCACGAAGAACCCCAAGAAGAAGCGCAAGAAGGCGACCAAGAAGAAGGCCACCAAGAAGCGCCGCAAGAAGGCCACCAAGAAGACGGCCAAGAAGTCCGGCAAGAAGAAGACTACCAAGAAGAAGGCAGCCAAGAAGAACGCCAAGAAGCGTCGCAAGAAGGCGACCAAGAAAAAGACTACCAAGAAGAAGGCGACCAAGAAGCGTCGCAAGAAGGCCACGAAGAAGAAGGCGACCAAGAAGCGTCGCAAGAAGGCGACCAAGAAGCGCGCCAAGAAGAAGACCACGAAGAAGCGTCGCAAGAAGGCCACGAAGAAGAAGGCGACCAAGAAGCGTCGTAAGAAGGCCAAGAAGAAGTCTACGAAGAAGCGCGCCAAGAAGAAGTCTACCAAGAAGAAGGCGACCAAGAAGCGCCGCAAGAAGGCGACCAAGAAGCGCGCGAAGAAGAAGACCACGAAGAAGCGCGCCAAGAAGAAGGCGACCAAGAAGCGTCGTAAGAAGACTGCCAAGAAGCGCCGCAAGAATCCGCATGCCGCGAATCCGAAGCGGAAGCGCCGCAGCAAGAAGAAGATTGTGAAGAGGGTGGAGACTGACGTGCAGAAGCGGAAGCGCGTCGCCTCGGCCCTTCGGGCCATCATGGCCAAGTAAGCGTTTCCCGCGTAAGCCTGTGAGCCACATAAGCCTCGGTTTGGGAGCGGCATGACCCAGACCGAGGCTTTTTTCTATGAAGCCTATATTCACACTTGAGGACGGGACGCAGGTCTTGGAGACGACCGGCGATGCGGATGCCATCCAGTACGGTGGTGGCGTGTTGTACCGGTCGCCGGGCGGTGTTGTGTCCTGGGACTTCTGGGAGGCGCCGGAGAAGAATTTTCTTGTCTACAGCGCGGAGGTGCCCGGAGATGTCCTGGGGCACTACGATGTAGATGTTCAGGAACTGGTGTTATGTTCAGCCGGTGAGGTGACGGAGAAGGAGGTTCTGAAGCTTTCGAAATCAGCGAACCCCCGCGTTCGTCTTCAGGTGCTGGGGCTGATTCGTGGCGCACATGGGGCGAGCACTTTGGATCTGGGGGGCCCGGAGGAGGTGACGAAGTTCAATTTGGTTTCGCGGTGGGGGTTTCTTTTTGGGATGGAGAAGGGGGATGTCGAGGAGATATCCGAAGAAGACTACATGGTCCGTGAGCATGAAAAGCGGTGGGAATGTGGCCGTGTAGATGGCACATGTTTAGGGAGACACAGGAAGTACGAGGACGCTCTTTCTGCTGTGGCAGATGACATGAAAAAGGTCGGTCTTTTTACCAATCTTTTCCATGAACATTCGCCAGGAGAAATAGAGCTTGTCCAATGGGAACCTGAAGAACTTATTGGCCGGGGAGTCATCATTCGCGGTAAAATACCGGCGGCTCAATGGAAGCTTGCCATGCGGAGATACAAGACAGGACGGAAACCCCAGCGTCGCCGCCGCGCCGCTTCCAGCATTCGCCGGGACGAATCGTCTCGCGTGAAGCAGCGGAATCGTGTTGAGCGGGCCAAAAAAATACGCGATTGCTTGACCGGATAAACCGCCATGCGCATTTATCACAAGCTGCACAAGAACCCGTGCCAGAGCAAGCGAGCCAAGCTGATTCGGAATATCAGCAAGCGCGTCACGAAGATGGTGCGCCGCAACCCCTCCTGGAAGCCGGCGAAGACTTCGGGATTCCGATCTCGTGGCGAGTCGCCCCGGAGCATCTTCGAGGAAATCTTCTCCTACAAGCAGGCGCTGGAAGATTTCCACGGTCTTGAGGTTGTTGTCGTTGGAAAAGCTCAACTCCCGGGTGGTGGTGTGGGATATACGGTCGAGCACCCGTGGTTCCCTCCGAATGAAAAAAACCGGAAGAAGCAGATTGATGTCGGAGTGTGCGGCCCGAAAAAAGCCAGAGAAATTGGCGCAGTATCGGTCACAAAGCTTGCCACGATTGGTCGCCTGAAGAAGCCATCCTTTGCGGAGGTCAGGGAACCAGAAGAGTGGGAAGAGGTGGATGATGAGATTGAGGAAGGTGAGGAGGGTGAGGAGAAGAAAATAGAGAAGGTGAAGGTAAAGGAGGGGATTCTCATCGAAGAGGTAGAGTCTTTTTGCTGCCTGGCCGAGAAGCCGGAACTCCGAAGGGGCCGAAGCTACGAGCCAGGCGTTTTGCTGTGCACTGGAAAACAGCGACACGAGGAAGTAAGGATTGGGGTCGGGAAGCGCCCTGAGGATGTGCTCAGAGATCTCCACCGCGAGATGGAAGGCCTGACGACGCAGGAGCTTGCCTTGATCGACGTGGAGCTTGGCGGCGGCCGGAAGCGCCCTGGTCGGGTGTCGAAGGCGAAGCAGGCATACATCGAATCTGACCCGCTTTCGCTAGAGGGACCCGAGCTTGAGAAGGAATTTCGATCTCTTCAGTCCAGGCTGTCTGATATCCAGACGCGCAAGCGAAAGCTTGAGAAGGAGATTGAGACCAGCGAAAGGATCAGGCCAAAGCCGGCCAGCGGCACGTCGCTGAGCATTGGCCGCAGGAAAAGAAGAAAGAAGATGGGGGGCGAGGGGGACAGCAGGACGCGCGCGGAGATTGCGGCGGAGGAAGAGAAGCTCCGGAGTGACAGGGAAAAGTACGGCTACAGGCCCACAAGGCTGGTGAGTGCCGGGGCCCTGGAATTTCGATATGGCAAAGAGGAGGCCGAGCGGCTTGCTGCCCAGGAAAGGGAGTTCAAAGAGGAATACCTCATGGCGACAGGCGGCAAGCTTCGCCGGTTGGGCAAGGGTAAGGCAATCCCTCTGAACGAACGATTCCTGATTGAAGACACGCCGCTTATTGGCGTCATTTGGGATGAGGTCGCGCTCGATTCTCTGACGGGCAAAACGATGGGGAAGAAGGGGAGGTTTACATGGTCGGTTTACGACGGTGTTGGAAACATCCTCGACAGCGGGACTGTGAAGCGGGGGAAGTCCGGGGCGGGGAAATCTACTGCGGCGAGAGATCTCAAGGGGGCCGTGCGAAAGGCGATGGGCGGAGCATCATCGGGAGACCGAGAGATCCGCGGCGCCGAAGCGGCCACAATCCAGGAGGCGCTGCTCACGGGACGCCCGCCGCCGCCGCTTACCCTGGGCGAGCATCTGCTGGTTCGGTTTATACCCCGAGACAAAATACGGGTAACCAAAGATGTCGTGAAGCGCAGCGGGACCGAATTGAAAGACATTATGCGGTGGGGCTTCCCCACAACATTTGGTCTTGTCGAGTTCAGCCGCAGCCGCGATGGCTACCATGTGACGATGAAGAAGCCGAGTGGTGAGAAGATTACCGCAAGCATCCTTTTCAAGAACATGGAGAAGGCGGTGGAGTACGCCATGGTGATGATGTCAGAGCTTACCGGCATCAAAAAATGGCTCATCGAGGAAGGGCCGGGGTGGTCAGGTGCAGGCTCGGATGGCCGGACAAGACAGCGTGTCCGCAACCCGCGCGGCAAGCTCCGGCTGAAGCGTAACCCCGATCTGTTTGAGTCGATGAAGGACATTCTGGCCCCGCCGTTCATCACGAGGCCGAAGCGTAAGAGGGCGAGCATCTCGGCCACGGCGGTCCCGAAGGTCGGGCATCACTTCAGGGATATCGCGAAGAGCCTCTATGGCAAAGAGGGATTCGACTTCGGGTTTACCTTCGGCGTGCTCCGCGGGATTGACACCTGCGGCATCAAAGATGTGGCCGAGCGCCGCCGCATCCGTCGCTACATCGAGCAGCAGGTTATCGACGCCGTGTATTCACTTGCAGTGGAGGCCCCCTCAAGACGAGAGGGGAATCCGGGTCGCAAGAAGGCGCCGAAAAAGACAATACGATGGGCGTCCGGGTGGGACCCGAAGAAGAACCCCGACCCCATTGAGGCCCTCAAGGACATTGTGGCACCTCCGTTTATCACGCGGGCGAAGCGTAAAAGGGAGTCGATCTCTGTCCCTGAGCTTCCAGACCTGAAGCAGCATTTCATCGAATTGGCATGGAGCCTGAATGGGCAGGCTGCCTATGACTTCGGTTTTGTGTTCGGCGTACTTCGCGGGATTGATACCTGCGGATTGATGAACGTTGGTGAGCGCCGCCGCATCCGTCGCCGGATTGAGCAGGAGTTGATGGACGCGGCCTACGGTCTTTCTGTAGAAGCGCCAGGCTCAAGGGAGGAATAGAATGGCAGCCTCCAAAAAGAAAACGAGCAAAAAGAAGGCTGGCAAAAAAGCCTCAAAGAAGAAGGCGAAGAAGACGACAAAAAAGAAGTCGTCCAAAAAGCCTTCCAAGAAGAAAGCCATTGGCCTTATCGAGGTCCCAAAAGAAGAGTGGGACCTTCAGTGGAATAAGGCTAAATCAAGTTGTAAATTCAAACACGAGTCCGGAATCAAGGGTGCGCTGGGGTGCGGGGTTACCGACCACGTCCACATGTACACCGATGGATATCGGGTGTTTGTTATTTCAATCAATTACGGCGAGTGTTATGCTTGCGTAGAAGTTTTTGATCAAAAAGGTTGTGCAGCGGTCTGCTTCATGGACTCAGGCGACTGTGCGACAATTCACAAGATGAAACCCGACCAGATTGCAAAATTGCTTGCAGCGCAGATCTAGGAAGACCCCAAAATGGCAAAAGCACTCCCAATCCTTCTCCTCGGCGGCGCCGCCCTTATGATGATGGGCGGAAAGAAAAAGGGCGGCGGCAAGGCCAAGGCCCGGACGTATAAGTTCTACGCCTCCGGCTACAACCTACCTGCGCGCGCACTGCTGCATGGTGCGCTGAAGCTGAATGGCCTGAATTCAACGATGTACGATCAGAACGATCTCGCCAAGACGTATGACCCCGCCTGGGCCAACGCCGACGGCCTCATCGTGGCTGTGGACGCTTCGGACAATAAGCTGGTGGCAGCCTGGGCTGCGGCGGCGGGGAACAACCCGAACTTCACCTCCGCGCAGGTCGCTGGGACCATGGCGACGCCGATGACCCTTGAGCAGCTTGGAACTCAGGGCGTGGATGAGGCCGTGGCACTCGTCAAGGCCTCGGCTGCAGCCTGATCAACGTCAGTACAGATATTGTATTGGCACAGCCGTCGATCCTGCTATGTTCAGGAGGCATTGCTGCGTTGTAGATGACTGGAAATAAAGCACTAGGAATGGTCAATCCGTCACAACCACACGCATCCGTCCCAGGGTACATAGGCACGGATGTGACGCCGTCACCGGTTACGGCGGCCTACATAGGAGAGGGCGAGTCGCGGCATATGGACGTCGAGGAGACCCTCCGGTTGATGGCGGAGAGCCTGGACCGAGTGCGGCGGGCGACAATGGCGCCTGTGAGGACGCCCGCTGGCGCCGCTTTAGATGACGCGGCGATAATCCAGTACGAGAAGAAGATTGCGGGGGTCACAAGGTGGGGCGGCTGGGTCTGGGGCCTAGTCTCCGTCGTGGCGCTCGTTTTTACAGCGGGGATAGCCTATGCGGTATTCATGGGCGCCAATGCCACGGACTCCGAGATGGTAGCGGCGGATAAGGCCTCGATCATCAAGCACAACGGCGGCGTAGATCCAGAAACGATTGACGCAGGAACCCACAAGCCCGTCGGCGAGCACCCGGACATGCAGGGGGCGATTCAGTCCAATACGGATGCCATTAAAACGATCCAGGAGGATGTTCTTCCACCCCTGATTGAGACTCAGAAGAAGCTGGATAAGCGCAGCGAGTACCAGTATGAGTTGACCAAATGGGAGAGCAAGAAGTCAGAGGCCAGACGTAAGAGAAAGCCGACGCCAGGCAAAAGCCCGAGGCTGGAAGAGCTTGAGAGCGAGCTACTCCGAGGCAATTACAACTGAGACCCAGGTCTGTGCTGCGCGTAGAAAAAAAAGATTGAAACGCTATTGACATGACCGTGAGAGGAGGCGTAGATTGCTTCCCGTCGTGTTTCGACTGAATACTTACCCGTGCAAGCCAGAGCCCGCTCTCGAACGAGAGCGCGAGGCCGGCCTGCGCGGGTAGTACCTACAACACAAGTAGTACCTCGTCTGGTCCGGCCTCGCGCTATCTCTAGCGGATGTCGTTCAACCGGCCAGGACAGCAGGCCCTCAACCTGCAGACAAGGGTTCGAGCCCCTTCATCCGCACCACGCCCCGTTGGTCTACGTGGTTTAGGATGCCGGGTTTTCATCCCGGAGGAATGGGTTCGACTCCCATGCGGGGTACTACGAAATATTCCGGGGTAGCTTAATTGGTCAAGCAAGTGGCTGTTAACCACGAGATTGGGGGTTCGAGTCCCTCCCCCGGAGCTAATACGGGATCGCCGCTAGATCCATAACCTTGCCCAGGGGACAAAAAATAACCGTTGTCTAGCCCACGGATGGGGGTGGGGGGACGACGGGCTTGTCGCCCTCATCATCACCCTTGTCGGCATCCTCAAGGGGCGTCTCCGGGTCTTCAGGAGGCGGGGCCTTGACGGTTTCGGCGTCGCTCTCAGGGGCTTCTGGGGCCGGGGCTTCCTCGGGGGTGGAAGCCTGCGCGGCCGGCGTCTCTGCATCGAACTCGGTCATCATGAAGCGGATGGCTGCGGCGACCATGAAGAGGCCGGAGCCGACGGTTGCGATTTGGTCGGCTCCCATGTCGAGCTTGGCGAAGATCCCCATGGCGGCCAGGATTTGGACGATGCCACCGACGAGGATGCCTAATGGATCTGTGGGGTTCTTTTTTACCTTTGCGATCATGGTGGATGGATTTTACCATGATCGCTCACATGGTCTGGTAAAATGTAATTGGCCGGCCAGGCTGCTTCTCCAGGTTTCCTCTTTCCTTCTTCTCTGGGGGCTGTGGTTTTGGCCGGCCGCTATTCATCGTCCTCGTATTCACCGCTCTCCTCTTCCCCCTCCTCTTCCTCTTCTCCTTCCCAGCCGAGGGCCTCCTGGGCAAGCTCGTCAATGTACTCGGAGTCTTCTTCACCCATACCCTGGAGGAGGGTCTTGATCTTGATGCTCTTGCTCAAGACAGAGACTTGATGAATCATCGCCTCGCCATCTTCATCCAGCGAGACGATCAATTCAAGCTCTACGGGGGCGCCAATTTTTGCTTTGATTTTTGCTTTCTTCATGATTTACCAGAACTTCCACCAGGGTTTCTTTTGTATTGCTAGAGCCGCTGTAACTGTCAACTGGATGAATAACTCACATTCACCATCGCTGTTGGTTTTTGCACAATCTGGCATCCCATCATAATCTGCATTTCCGGTGACGTAATTTACGCCCATAGGAATTGCGGAACATTTCCAAAATCCGGGAAATTTTATATGATGACTGAAATGATCCTTATGCTCACCATCTTTGGGATGGTGATACTCACCGCTCCATTCAACCCTTGAATGGACGCAATCAACGCAGATATTAGGCCCCTCGTCCTGAATGACTATGAGTTTTCTGTAGGGGGTTGCCATGGGCTTGGCAGACGGCCTAGGGCCCGTCAAACCCTTCGAAGATATAGCCCTTGTCTTCGCCGTCTTCGAGAAGGCGGGTGGAGCAGTTGTTGGGGTTGGGCTCCTCATGCATCCACTCGTATGGGAGGTGCATCCACATCATTGCGAAGGCGCGGTTGGTGGTCCCGTGCCCGATGACGACGATGTTCTTGATGTTGTGGCGCTCGGCATCGCGGTGGAAGGTGCCGAAGGCTTGGTGGACTCTCTGGGCCACCTCGAAGCGTGATTCGCCCAGCGGCATCTTGGGCCAGAGCTTGCCTTCGAAGGCCTTACACTTCTCGTAGTAGGCCTGGAATTCCGGGTACTGTTCTTCGCGCTCAGTGTCGCTGAGGCCGTCGAAGATTCCGAACTGCTGCTCTGCTAGCAGCAGATGTTCCCGCCTATCGCGAATCCACGAGGGCCAGTTTTCTTTTTTCGTGCTGTTATTACGGAGGCAGGCGGCCTCAAAGATGTCGGCTGTTTCTCGCGTCCTGGTGTAGGGGCTGTTCCACATCCGAATGTGCGCAAGGCTTCCGCTGTTCGAATTCCACTGAAGGTCTCGGATGCCTGCGAAGTGTTCAGCCAATTGCCGCCCGGCTTCCGCCGCCTGCTCACGCCCCTCTTTTGTAAGGTGGATGGCGTGGTCCGCAACCCTAGCGTTGACGCTGTGATCCACGTTGGATTCGGACTGCCCGTGTCGAACGAGGAAAATTCTCATGATTCACCAGTAGCTTTTTTGAGTAGTGCTTTTTGAGCGATGTCTACAACATCGCCGATGACCTGGACTTTGCACGAGGCGATTAGTCTGAGGGCTTCTAGATAGCGATCTCTGTCATCGGCCCGGCGTTTGGACTGTGCCAGAAGGCGCTGGACTTGGCCATGGAGATCCAGGAGGCGGTCTAGGCTGGGGACTCTTTCTCCTGGATCAGGGCAGCATCCGTCACACATCATGACGCCGCGGTAGTACCAGCGGGGGTCTGCGGGCTGTTGGCACTGTGGGCAATCTGGAAGCTCAGCCATCGGGTCACCTGCGGTTGCATTCCTGTAGGGCGGCAACGAGGGTTCCTCGCATTGCCTCATCCGTCATCTTCGGGATGCCACCCGGCAGCCTGGCAACAAAGGTCTGGGTCGCGACCCTTATTGCATTGCGACTTACGCCTTTGTTCAGGTCTTCGATCAGCAGGTCGTTGACCTGATCCTCCGAATAACCCTTATGCAAAATCCCGGCGGATTCAGCATAGGCCTCGGCGGCCAGACTGGCGGCGACGGTTAATTGTTCACCCAAAGACCCCACCGGCTCAAGCGGCTCAGATATCACGCTCAATTCCTTCTCATTCTACCGGGCATCGTTGTACAGACTGGCGGTCGCGGCGAACTGCTGCTTCCAGGCCCAGTCGTCCAGGACGTAGTGGTCAAAGTCGGCATGGCTGATGTGAATGGTTTCATCCACACTCATCGTCATACGGGCAATGAC
>Ga0307379_10014828_pt1 | contig 10019 bp, 9 predicted proteins | sample UN2MG_FD_202237 | JGI IMG/M metagenome (GOLD analysis project Ga0307379, IMG submission 202237) | Soil microbial communities from Risofladan, Vaasa, Finland - UN-2 | ecosystem: Environmental > Terrestrial > Soil > Coastal area > Acid sulfate soil | place: Finland: Risofladan, Vaasa | collected... | reverse complement strand
TCGCTCTATATGAAGACTGCAACAGTTAGCTCATACAGCATTGAGGACCTAGATGGATTCGTTTCTGTATCGTTTGAATTAACATCGTTTGTCAAGAATGGTGAAAATGAGGTATTTCTAAGTTTCGTATAATGAACTTAGGGGGGATATTCATGGATCTAGTTTATAAGCCAAGAGCTTGCCAGGAAGCGGAAGCAAAAGTAACTGGTCAACTCACAATTCGCGTTCCAAGTGTAGTGCAGAAATATGACTATATGGATAAATGCGGCATTGAAGTTGGTATCGACGGACAAGTTGACATGGCAAAGATGAACACAATTAGGTTTATCAAAACCCTAATCGAATTGTCTGAAGATCACTATGTTGCCATCGACCTAAAAAAAGTTAATGGCGCAACAGTTACAACCTGGGATGAACTAATTCATGATCCAGATTGCGAGCCAGTTGTTAACGAAGTAGCAACCGCATTGATTTCTGGATTCCGTCCATCGGGAAACTGAAAGCCGCGTTGAGGCAAGAGATTGGCTTGCTCTGGCGCGGGCACAAAGGTTTTCAAGGCGAGGCAAGTCATATCATCACCGAATACCTTGAACGCAAGGAGTTGATGATGATGGGATTCGGTACGCCTTTAGGCGATTTAGATGTATTCAAGGCGCAATGCTTTGCAATACTTAGCAACAAAATTGGAGAAATGCGCGACAAGGATATGAAGGAAGCTACTGCAAAGATGAAATCCAAGAGGCGTTAAATGGCAAGTATAGATTTAGACATTAAAGTGGAACTTGCCGACACAATAAAAGCATTAAATAATCTTACAAAAGTTTTAAATAGTTCACTCGGCGGCGTCGAAAAAGAGACAAAGAAGGTCGGGAAATCTTTAACCGCCAACATAGGTGGCAGTTTAAAGAAACTTGGATCTCAGGTAAAGTCGGGTTTCGGCAGTATTACCGATACAATATTCAGTCTCAAGGGTGCGGTTGTTGGATTCGCCGGCGTTCTAGCTGGTCGCGCTGTCATCGGCGCTATAAAAGATGTGGTTGAAGCAGCTTCCGTCCAAGAGGACGCTATAAATCAGCTAAATATTGCATTAAAAGCCAGTGGTCAATTCACAGAGGCAGCTTCAAAAGATTTTCAAGCGTTTGCATCATCGTTACAAGAAACAACCAAGTTTGGCGATGAAGTTATTTTGCAAAACGCTGCATTGATCCAATCGCTGGGACAACTCGATACAGCTGGATTAAAAAAAGCAACTGCTGCTGCAACGGATTTATCTGCTGCTCTTGGTATAGACCTAACATCGGCGTCCACACTTGTGGGGAAAGCTGCTGCTGGTAACATAGAATCGTTTTCCCGTTATGGCTTGACCATAAGAAAGGGTGCCACAGACGCCGAATCATTTGCAAATACATTGGAAGCCATAAACAAACAATTTGGCGGCGCAGCAGCAGGACAAATCAACACGTTTAGCGGAGCTACGCAGCAATTATCTAACACGTTTGGAGATTTACAAGAGACAATAGGCTTTGCAATAACAAATAACCCTGCTGTTATATCTGGAATAAAGACACTAACAGCGTTATTTCAAGAATTTTCAAAGATACTATCCGCAAATGCTGGCTCAGTAGATGGATTGATATCGGGATTAGTAGAAGGATTACTAAACTCGATACCAGTTATTCTAAATTTGTTGGCCGACGTAGTAGATGCATTCGGTTTGGTAACGCTTGGTCTTCAACCGGTGGTCCAATTCTTTGATGGCGCGTTTCAAGTCATCGGCAACATAATCACAGTATTTAAAAATCATTTCAACGCAGAATTTTCTTTGCTAAAGCTAATAGCATTGGAGGCAATCGAGCCAGTTGTTGGCGTATTCGAAAAACTTGGCGTTGTTGGCAAGGGTACGCTAGACGGATTAAAGAAAGAAATAGAAACGACCGGCCTTGCATTTGTGGAAAATACAGAAAAGCTCGGCTCATCTTTGCTGAATGTGTTCGATGTTGAAGATAGGACTAGCGGATTCTTAACCGGCGTTGTCGAGGGATCAATAGATGCTGGCAACAGTTTAAGGAAACTCGGAACAACAGCTAAAGATATCATCGACAAAACATTTGATAAAAACGTAAAAATAGGCGTTGAAGTAGATACCAGCAGCATATCTAAAGCCGGCGTTACCGAGGACCTGGAAAAGACTTTAAAATTAAAAGTTGAATTTGACGCATTCAATCAATCGCTGATTTCTGCTGCTGCTTCTGCTGACGACCTAAAGAAGATAAAGGTTGCTGAGGGGCTTCAAAAGAATCTGTCAGAGATAGATAAATTCGTAAAAGATAAAATTGTTAAATCAGAAAGCGAAGCTGCTGGACTACGCGCTACGGTTATCGAGCAAGCTGGACGCGAATTATCTAATATAGTTAAAGAAGCGGAAGACCTGAGAACAAAAACGATTTCAGATGAATTAAAAAAGCAAGAAGAAATCCAGAAAAAGGGTGCCGACGAAAGAAATGCCAAGCTAAAAGAAGCAGCAGAAACAGCGACGGCTATTTTCAATGGCATTGTCAACGCAGCGGCATCTGCATTCTCAGCTGTTAGCTCACTAGGTCAAACAGTTTTGTCCGGCATAGGCGCAGCAGCGGACACCTCTGGAATAAATCAGAAATTGTTAGACGACTTGGAAGCCGTTAATGCAGCCGTTCTATCTGGTCAACTATCTGCATCAGAAGCATCCAAGAAAAGATTCGAATTAGAGGTTGCCGCACAAGACCAGTTGGCGGCGGCAGCAGAAACTAATTTAAGTGCGGTTGGCGGCGCCGTTACAGGCATCATTGGACCCTTGTTGGATCAAATAGTTGGAGGACTAGGAGGACTTGCTGGCGGCTTATTAAATATTCTGAATGTTCCACCGGATAAGTTGCGCTCACAGATTGACGGATTCATCGACGCGATACCCGTATTGTTACAGCGAATTGTTGAAAATATTCCTACACTGATAACAGCCCTAGTTGACCAAATTGGATCGGCATTGCAAACGCTGTTGCCACAATTGATAGATATCCTGGCGGATGCCATACCGAAAATAATTCAGGTTGTTGTTGACTTGCTTCCTTCACTGGTGCAGAAATTAGCAGAGATTTTGCCGGGACTAATCATCACATTAGTAAACATTTTAACAGACCCGAAATTCATCAACGCCATAACCGATGCAATTGGAAATCTGATAATAGGCATAATCGATGCATTGCCTCAAATAATAACATCTTTGGTAAATGCAATACCTGTCATGATTAGGGCGATTGTACGGCAGTTACCAGGCATCATAATAGCGATTGTAAAAGCCATACCAGGCATTATAAATTCGATTCTATTAGCCATACCAGAAATAATTCTGGCGATTGTCGAAGCCATACCAACGATTATTATCGGTCTTATAGACGCGCTTCCAGAGTTGTTCCCGGCTTTGATAAACGGGGCTATTGAGGCAATACCGAAAATTGTCGTAGCATTTATATCATTGATACCTAACATAATAGTCGCATTGGCAAAGGGTGTTCTGGGAATATTTTCTTCGCTTGGGTCATCATTCACGCAAATATTTAGCATGGGCATGTCAGACGGTGTAAATAGTTTTACATCTGGGATAACCGATGCAGTAAATAATTTTGTACAGGGATTCGGGACAGCGGTTCAAGATTTCTTTACACAGTTTGTTGAAGTGCCTACGCAATTCTTAAAAAGTTTATTAGATGGGTTAACCGATGGCATCAAAGAAGTATTCGACGGTCTAACCGGCGGCTTGAGCGGCGGTGGCGGTGGCGGAGATGCGTTAAAAACAGTTGCCACCGGCGGTTTGAACAAAGCACTAGGTTTTGCAAAAGGGATTGGCGAAGTACCATCAGGGTTTCCAAACGACACCCTAGCCGCGAGGTTAAGTAGTGGAGAGCGAGTTGTGCCATCCGACACAAATAATCAGTTGCAGGCGTTTCTCGATAAAGATGAGCGCGGAAACAGGACAGAGGCATTGTTGGCTGAAATTGCAACACTTCTTGAGCAGCCTATGACGGTAAACACAACCGCGAAAGTAAACGGCAACGCATTAGCTGATATAATATTACAGTTAAGTAGAAACAACGCAAGGCTAACAGCATAATGGCAGAGTGTAAAAAAGCTAGATTCATGAATAACAATGTTGCTTGCGCGATACAATCGACAATCACAGCTAGTAGTGAAACATCTGGATTCGGCGTATCAAATTTGAAAGATGTCAGGCGCACAAAGGTCTGGAAAGCAGCAGGTAATTTTGAAATCTATTCTACGAATAACACTATATATATTGACGATGGCAGTCCTATTAATGGCACCATTCCTAGTGGATCTTATAATGGCACTACTTTAGCAACTGCTGTTGCGTTGGTGCTAAACACAATTTCAACTGGATGGACAGTTTCATACAACACTACTACATATTTATTTTCAATAAATCACGCTACAGCGACGGTGCAATTCTCGCTAACAACAGATTCTATATGGAATACTCTTGGGTATACCGGCATATTAGATGTAATACCAAACGGAACAGCATATGCGTCTAACGAAATTCGAATACACAATTTCGAATATATAGACATTGATTTGAACACTAGCGCGTTTGCAATTGGATTTCTAGGTTTCATCGGGTCAGTTGGCGACACACTATCAATTTCAAAAAACGCTGTTGTAAAAATCCTTGCCGACAATGTTCCCATTACATTTGACATAGTTCAACCAGTGGACATCACATTAACATACGACGATAGGGGCTATCTCCAATTCTTCGATGCTATCGCAGATACAAACTATCGCTACTGGCGAATTTTGATTCAAGATGAAACCAACGGCAATGGTCCAACAAGCGTATCGATGGGCTACCTTTATCTGGGAACATACATAACATTCGTAACGACCAACATTGCCAGGGGCTTCGATAAAGAGTTGATAGACCCGTCATCAATCCAGGAGACAAATACGGGCAGAAGGTTTTTTAATAAGCGAAATATCTACAACGCATTAAACAATCTTCAAATACAATTGCCATGCAGGGCGGAGCGTTTAGAATTCGAGCAGTTTGTTTATGATTTCGGATTGGCCGAACCATTCTTTATATCATTAGATCCAGGTACCAACATCTCGGACGCCCTATCAGAACTAACCTATCTTGTAAACTTCAGCAGCCTACCGAACTTTGGTCATAGATTTGTGGATTTATATGATATCCAACCTTTTTCCGTCCGAGAGGTTGTTTAGTTATGGCGTTTAAAAATTTCCCGAAGGATCTTTATGTAACGAAAAGTTTAACTGGCATGGTAAACGGGCTTGGAAAGATAACATCTTCAACCGAATTCACATTGGAAACAATTAGAACGGTTTTATATGCTCAAGAAATTTCATCAGCTGGTGGATCCGAAACGCTTCAAATGAAGTTGTATTCTGACGAGGCAATGACAATCGAATACGCAGCAAGCAACGTGCTAAATCTTGTGGACTTAGTATCTGGAACCACCAATTGGATTGGATATATCGATTTTACATTTGAAACCCTGCCAAACATCAACACGCATACGGTATGTTGTGGATTAGTTGTTAGTAATTATACAAACACTGACACGTTCTTTTTGGCGGTTCCCTTTGATTGGCCTTTGAATATCAACGCATCTACTGTCCCGGAGGAGCGTGGAGGATGGATAGAGTTATACGGGTATCAGGATGGCATTTAGCGATGAAATTTCTAAAGTTGCATCTTCACGGTTTGTGCTCGCACGTCTTGAGCCAGCTAGACTTATCAATTCTAGTCTTTCTAGTCTCGGCGGCAATCTTTATAGTGCTACGCTAGATAGTTTCATTTTATCGAAGATTGAGCGCAGCGGCGTTTTGTTAACCAAAGTCACTACGCCAGCAGCTGACGGTCAGTGGTCATTCAATGAAGACACTGGATTGCTCACAATTTATTCTACGATTGCCCCAAATTCAACTACTGGCATATTCATAATATACTATTATCTATTTTATTCGTCCGATGTTGACAAGATTTATCCGGAGGGTGTCACTACTGGCGTCGCCAGATGTTGGAATGGAAGAATATCGCAAACGCCGAGTACATCGCAGAGCATAAATAACATTACATCGTCTTTTATCGTTACCAGCTCGACTAGCTCGCTCACGTTGTCAAATGCAGACTACGATTTTCAAAAGTATTTGACAGCATACGATAGCTTTGCAAATAAGAACGCAGAAAGCTGGATGGTCGTAAACGGGGAAATAAGTAAAATCTTCACTGGCAAAATAGTGAACATCGATACCAATGCAAATTCTATAAATATCAGTTTGAACGATGAATTTAATCGCGTTCTTTCTGAGAATGCCTATCTGGGAGATGACGTTGGTCAAGCAATCGCCACCATTGACGCTTATCCGAACATCGTAGACATAGATATAAACCGCCCAATTCCTGTTATTTTTGGGAGATCCAATCAATATAACATAACTAATAGGTCGCTAGTTCTATCGAGTGAAAGCCTTCTTAGTGGAATACAAATAGACAGGAGCGTTTCTACTACTACACACCCACTTGAATTTATACTTTGCAGAATTCCGAATGGTGTCACACTGACAAGGCCGACGCCATCTATCACGCTTCCACAGGTTAGGTCTGCAGCTAAAATATTAATAAGCGGCGGAGCAACGCTTGGAGCAAGGTCTACCGAACCGCTGCAATTTAATGGCGATGTCACCGCAGATATAGAGGTTGGACAAACTTTTGATTACGTCACCGCAAACGGCACGTCCCATGCAGTAGTAACAAAAAGAGTATATAATTCTCTGATATCTAAAACACAAGTTGATTGGTATTCGGACCAAACGGCATTTACATTTACTGGCGCAGTAGACATAACCATAACGGGACTAACTTTCTCAGATAAGCCTGCCATTATGGTGAAGGGTTTGGCAACAGAGGAGGTTTCTACACCATACGCAAACGGCGACGGCAACAGCACCAATGACGACGAATGGGTTGCTCTATATTCAAAGCATTTTACAACGTCTATAATACAACAAAACAACACAAAACTATTAAAGATAAAATTTAATGCAAATTGGTTCAGCACAGTGATGCATAAAGATAGGATCTCATCATTAACAAACCATGCATTTGACGAGCTAGCATATCAGGCGTTTAAAGTTGATTCATTCAAAACTGATTTCGATAGAGTAAAGGTATTTTATAAAATAACAACTGACGAGGCGTTGTCAAACCACTCTGATACGTTGAAATTTATAGTTGAATCATCTGGTATAAGCGTGAATTCTTCGACATTTGCAACGGCGAAATCAGATTTAGATAGCAATGTATTATTTTCGATACCTTTTGCAAATTCTTCGACATCGCTTGCGCCACTGAAAGATTATATACAGGCGTTATTGAGCAGCGTCGTCGGCGTTGTTTACTTAGATGAAGAATCAAACCTTAGTTACAATTTACTCTCCTTGCCAGCGGCTGGCGATGAAATAGATGAAAATGACATTTTATCAAATTCTTTGGACGTAGCAGTAAACTATAGGGACATAATTACAAATGTTGTTTATAGCAATTTGCACGAACCGCAAAAGAATTTTTATATAGACAAAGATATTTTTCCACCGCCAGACCTATCGTCAGCAGAAATATACAATTGCAACATATCAATCGAAGATTTTGCATCAAAATACCTGAATAAATCAGAAAAGACAAAATTCCTAGAACACGTTTTGCAGGACATAACCGCCGGTGGCAGACACTTGGTATACTTAGCGTTGCTATCAAAGCGTTACGCAACATACAAATATTCTACATCGTCGCAATCTTTGCTCAATAATATTTATGATAATGTCACCTTAAACGATAAAATAGTTTTGGGCGGATCAAACACAGTAAATTGCGCGATAGTGGCATTGACAAAAGACGAAGATAAGGTTGATATAATCATATCAGATTTATTCGGTTTATAAAATGCAATAGCAAGGAGGCTTCGGCATGGCTGGCGAGATTAAGAAATTATCATTTCCCGATGGGGTTATTGTTGATCCACCAACTGAGGTTATCATTACGGCCAGCGGGAGCGTCATAACTCCGTGGGAATCATACGATCCAGTCACTAGCGGGATGACAGCACCATCAGCAAACTTTGTTTGGCGCAGGGTTGGAGATTCAATTGAAATTAACGGGACGCTAATGGTTGGTACAGTTACGGGAGAAATAAACATAGATATTCCAACCTTATTAACAATTGATTATAGCAAGATAACACGAGGTTCAAGCGCGTCAATCGGTTATTGTATGGCCGTTGATCTTAGCGCCGCTGGTGCAAAACATGACGGTAATGTTCAAACAGCTGCAAACAGTACATCTACATTTAGGTTCCAAGGCGATGACGGGTTAGGAATTTGGAGTAATTCAGTTGCACCGCAGGGAGCGTGGGCGACAAATGATGAAATACACGTTAAGGTCAGGGTTCCAATCGTAGAATGGGAAAACTCTGGAACGGTTACGGATTTTGTCCAAGATAATCTTTCAGAATGGACTCAATACACGCCAACTTTCACAAACTGGACGACCGTTCAACAATCATTTTTCTATCGCAGGATAGGTGACAGTATACAAATACATGGCGCTGCTGAACTTGATGCGCCATCAACTGGTGGCATGTATTTTTCTCTACCACCGGGATTAAATTTAGATGTGACTAAATTTGCCGATTTTGATGGGAATGGTGGCGGAGGTAGCGGCGCATCTAGGGTTGGGCGTTGCGATTGCTTTATCGGATCAACACTATATCCGGGTCAAATAGCCATGATTGGCACATCAACAGATACAATGGTTTTGCAGCAAGATACTGGCGCGAATTCAACATCGATTTGGAATGCAACCGAACCAGACACATGGGCTGCTGGTTCTGAGATAAGAAGAATGTGGGTTGAATGTCCAATCGCAGAATGGGCAGGCTCACAAAATTCATTGATAGGACTTACAGAAGCGACGAACGCCAGCCCTGGGTTGGTCGGTCCGTTGGGCGACATCAACTCGATTATAAATTCGGGATCATATACGCCTACACCGGCTGTAGTTTCGAATTGTTCGGGGTTAATCACATATCAGACACTTTACACTAGGGTTGGTGATGTTGTGACGGTGAGTTTTAGGGTACAACTTTCTATAACGGCTACGGACACACTCACCGAAATGACTTTAACCTTGCCCATAGCGACAACATTTGCAACGCCTTCACGCCAACTCTGGGGAACATGTACTTTCTCTAGGGGAGCATCTATTGAAGATGAATCTGGTTATATCATTGGATTGGATGGCGGCGGTTTAGCGCGAATTATAACCGAAGGTACTTCGTTCTCTGGCGGGGCTAACGTGTATGGAACTTTTCAATATCTAATACAGTAATAGGATTATTCTTATGGCGACCGAAGTAGACGTAAACACAATATTAGCTAACGCAGTTGCCATAATAGCTGGCGGCGTTGGAACACACTGGATAAAAATGCGAAAAGACATCAAATCAGCACATGCGAAACTCAGAGATATCTGTGAACGTGTAAAAGATTTAGAAAGGAAGGATTCGAAAGATGGTTAAGAAAGAAGCAGAAGAATTGGGAATAGAGAATCTCAAAAAGGTTATCACATTTATGGTTGCGACTGCAAACGCAGTTGGAAAATCTCTTGAAGATGGCAACCTAGATGTGTGGGACGTTCGCCACTTTTGGGACCCGGCTTGCCTAGCAATCGACTCATTCAGAAATTTCGGCGCGGCGGTTGCCGAATTTGATGATTTGAGCCAGGATGAGAAAGAAGAAATATATGACCACATTGATGAAGTATTCGACTTAGAAATAGATGACCTCGAACCATATGTCGAGCAAGCACTGAAGGCTGGCGTTGCGCTCGGTGATTTGATTTGTGACACAATCGATAGATTCAAAAAAGATGCCTAAGAATCTTCGAT
>Ga0307379_10014827_pt1 | contig 10019 bp, 8 predicted proteins | sample UN2MG_FD_202237 | JGI IMG/M metagenome (GOLD analysis project Ga0307379, IMG submission 202237) | Soil microbial communities from Risofladan, Vaasa, Finland - UN-2 | ecosystem: Environmental > Terrestrial > Soil > Coastal area > Acid sulfate soil | place: Finland: Risofladan, Vaasa | collected... | reverse complement strand
GTCTGGGCAAATTGGGCGCCGGTTCCAAAGCCGGTGTCGGCTGCAAAATAGATATTGCGGCCACCCGCCTTGATCCAGAATGCAGACCAGAGCGCCCTGTTGCGATCCCAGAAATTGTGCTTCGACCAGTGCAGGGCTGGCGTGGGGGTGAATACGGCATCGGTTCCAAGCCTGAACTCATCGTGCCACCCGCGCTCGATAATCTTTGCGCCCCTGACCCATTTGCGGATGATCCTGGCATTGCCGGTCGGCGTCAGAATTGGCACGTCATGCTGCTTCACCAGCTTGCGCAACGCCGGCATGTCCATGTGATCATAGTGATTGTGGCTCAACAGGATAAGGTCAAGCCGCGGAAGGTCACCGAGCGCCACACCAGGGTGACGCACCCGCTTTGGTCCGGCAAACTGAAACGGACTTGCCCGCAGTGAAAAGAACGGATCCGTGAGGATGTTCAATCCGGCTGTCTGCACCAGCACTGTTGCATGGCCGATCCATGTGGCCGTCAAACCACCATCATGTATCAGGTCACGCGGCGCGGGATGGTCAGCATTGTCCACCCAGGCAGGCCACTTCTGCCTTTCACCGGAAGTCTGCCATTTCCAGAAGTCGCCGACGGCGTTTACCCGCCCGCTGGACGGCAGCTCAAACCGCTCACCATCATGCACAAGGCTGGCATCGCCCGGATTGTGAATATTTTCGCGCTGTTTATGCTCCATGATCAATCACATATAGGTTCCGGTTGCCCCCAAACGAGCAGCATCAGCATCAGCATCAGACCGTGCGCAAATACCAGGCAAAGTCCAGTTCGGTCGGCTCACCGTAAAACCTGTCGGCTTCGGTTTCCTTGATGGTTGCAAACACATCGACCATGCGTTCACCGAAATAGTGCTTCATCACCGCAGAGGCGCGGAATGCCTGTGTTGCAGCGTACCAGTTGGAGGGCATGGGCCGGGCCGCCTGTTCATAACCGTTGCCGGCTACTGGTGGGCCCGGATCGAGCTTGTTGACAATGCCATGATGCATGCCGGCCAGCACCGCTGCCAGTACCAGATAGGGGTTTGCATCCGAGCCTGCCGGACGGTGCTCGATGTGCATTGTCTCTCCGGAGCCGGCAGGCACGCGCACTGACACAGTACGGTTGTTGACGGCCCAGTTCGGTGCAACCGGGGCATAACTTGCCTTGCGGAACCGCCGGTAGGAATTTGCGTTGGGCGCAAATATCAGCATGGCATCGGCCATGGTATCCATCATGCCTGCGATGGCATTCAGCATCATCGGATTTTCCTCGGCAGTGGGGGCGGAGAATGTGTTCGCGCCGTTGCTGTCTGCCAGGCTGGTATGGATGTGCATGCCGCAGCCGGTGAACTGGCTGTACGGTTTGGCCATGAAACTTGCCAGCAAACCGTGCCTGTCTGCAACAGCGCGGATCAGCCGCTTGAACATGATGGCTTCATCGGCTGCCTGAAGTGCGCTGGCGCGGTGCTTCAGAACAACCTCCATTTGCCCCGGTGCGTATTCGGAAATCAGCGTTCGGGCAGGCAGGCCCTGTACATCACAGGCTGCATAGAGATCGCGGAAGAACGGCGCGAAATCGTCCAGGTCAGACAGAAGATAGGCCTGATAATGTTGCGGGCGGTATTCATTGGCCTGTGCCCTGGGCGGACATGGCTTGCCGGCAAGGGCTGCCTCGCGATCAAAAAGATAGAATTCGAGCTCCACGGCTGCAACCGGCGTGAGGTCCAGTTCCGCAAACCGGTCTACAACACTCTCGAGAACGTTGCGCGGTTCTGCAATCGAACGTGAACCGTCTAGCTCGCGCATTGTGGTGATGAATTGTGCTGCAGTACCGCCATCGTTCCACGGCACCAGCTTCAGTGTGTCAGGCACAGGCCACACGATGCGGTCGGCATCACCGTCTTCCCAGACAAGGCCTGTGTCTTCAACATCGCGCCCGGTCACGTCGAGGCTCAGAATAGACCCCGGCATGAAGCGGCCATTCCTGTAGGCAGCAATCACTTCCTCGCGGCGCAGGTGCTTGCCGCGCTGCACGCCGCACAAGTCGGTGAAGATCAAATGAAATGATTGCACTTGCGGGTTTGCGACCAGAAAGGCTTCGGCCTCGCCAAGTGCTGAGGGGAACGGTGATGGCATGATCGTCTCCGGGGTCAGGCTGACTGCGACAGTTCGCCAAGACAGGCATCCAGCGCACCCAGCAACCTGTCTATGTCAGTTGCTGTTGTCGCAGGACAAATCAGCAGCATGTTGTGGAACGGTGTGATCAGCACACCGCGATTGAGCATGTAGTGATGAATGGCGACATCCACCGGATTGTGAATGACTTCACTGGCCTGTGACCCATTGCGTGGCCTTTCAGGCGTGCACATGAATTCAACGCGAGCGCCAACCCGCACCACATGCCACGGCGCATTGTGCCGGGTAATCAGCCGGGCAATGCCGTTTTCCAGCATTTCCGCGAGCTTGAGCAATGGAGCAAATGCTGCGTCGGTGAAATAGTTCTCCAGAACGGCGCGCATTGCGGCAAGCTGCAAGGCGGAGCCGGACAGCGTGGTGCCAATGCCGCTGTAGCCATACTCACTGCGCCCGGCACAATAGGCACGGATGCGCTCCCCGAATGCTGCCGACACTCCGTAAACCCCTGCCGGCACGCCTCCGGCAACCGGCTTGCCCAGAACGATGGCATCCGGCTCCAGACCTTGTGCGCGGGTATAACCGCCCGGCCCGGAGGAGAGGCAGTGGGTTTCATCGATGACAAGCAGCGTTCCGGTACGCCGCGTCAAGGCACGCAGCGCATCATGATAACCGGCATCCGGCAGGACCATACCGACATTTGTCATCACCGGTTCCGCCAGCACGCAGGCGACAGTTTCATCCGCCAGTGCCGCTTCAAGCGCGCCAAGATCATTGAACTCCACCATGCGGGTGAATTGCGCCAGATCGCGTGGTTCCCCGACCACGGCCGGGCTGGTGATGGCCTTGCCGTCCTTCAACGTCACAAAGGCGTCCTCAACCGCACCATGATAACAGTGGTTGAACACCAGTATGTCGGGCCTGCCTGTCACGGAGCGGCACCAGCGCAGAATGGCGCGGTTGGCGTCAGATGCCGTGGCAGTGACCTGCCACAACGGTACACCGAACCGGTCGGCCAGCAGTTCACCCACAACGCCAGCATCAGTCGACGGCAGCATGGTGGTGGTGCCGCGCGTGACCTGGCTGGCTATTGCCCTGACAACGGGCTCCGGCGAGTGACCAAACATGGCACCGGTATCACCGAGGCAGAAGTCGGCATAGGTGTTGCCATCAACATCGGTAAGTGTGGCGCCTTGCGCCTTGTCTATAACCAGCGGAAATGCGGTTTCCCAGTCACTCATCCACAACATGGGCACGCCGTTGAGCCAGTGCCTTGAACCAGCTTCCGCCAACGCTGCCGATTTGGGATTGCGTTGCTGGAAAAGGGCATTTTCCCGTTGCAGCATGGCACTGACGGCAATTTGTGTGATCAAGATGAAACTCCCGGGAAGTTGCAGGCAATCCGATTAGCACGCCCTGCCGGGTGGCTGGCAAGTTGAATTTGAAACATCGTCATCCGATACAGGGCTGGTGATATGACTTGCCGCTTTCTGGCATCTTGTGGCACTGAAGGGTTGATGTAGGACGACACGGATAGTTCAATCTCAATCAACGGGGCGAGAAGCATGGGCCGAACGGTTTTTGTCAATGGTGAGTACCTTCCGGAAGATCAGGCGAAAGTGTCGATCTTTGATCGCGGCTTTGTGTTTGGCGACGGCATCTATGAGGTCGTGCCTGTTATTGGCGGCAAGATGGTCGACAAGGCACCCTTTCTGCAACGCCTGAAACGGTCGCTTGCAGAATTGCGCATCGACATGCCGATGAGTGAAGATGACTATCTCGCCATGCATCAGAAACTGATCGGGTTGAACGGTATCGATGAAGGCGGTGTCTACTCGCAGGTCACCCGAGGTGTTGCCGACCGGGATTTCGGCTTTCCGAAGGACACCAAACCTTCCGTAGCAGCCTTCACCATGAAGAAATCATTGCTCGACAACCCCAATGCGCGCACTGGCGTCAAGGTGGTTACAGTTGAAGATATTCGCTGGAAGCGGCGCGACATAAAGTCGATTGCGCTTCTGGGGCAGGTGATGGCCAAGCAGGAAGCTGTTGAAAAAGGCGCATTCGAAGGCTGGATGGTTGAAGACGGCTATGTAACCGAAGGCACGTCATCCACCGCCTACATCGTGAAGGATGATACCATCATTACACGGCCCTTGTCCAACTCGATCCTGCCGGGCATTCGCCGCAAGGTGATCAAGCAGCTGTGTGCAGATCATGGGGTGAAACTGGAAGAGCGGCTTTTCACCGTCGATGAAGCCCTGGCGGCAGATGAGGCTTTCCTGTCTTCTGCAACCACGCTGGTCATGCCTGTTGTCGAGATTGACAGCAAGATGATTGGTGGCGGTCAACCTGGCCCTGTGGCACGCAGAATGCGTGAGTACTACATCGCCGCGATCAAGGCTGAAGCAGGCATCTCCTAGAGCATCATCATCCGGGCAGATGGATGGATATTGCTCCAGATCACCCGGCAGGCCCGAGAAACGGGTTGCGGTATAGCTGGCCATGGGTTTCTACGCCAACCTCTATAACGCAGTCCTCCTTCGGCTGCGCCACGCACAGCAAAATATAACCTGCCTGTGACTGACGCTTGTTCAGGGCTGTTCCCTTGGGCTGGCGCACCGAACCTGAAAGCAGTTTTCCGGCACAGGTTATGCAGCCGCCATAGCGGCAGGCAATGGGCACTGCGATACCTGCTGCCTCGCAAACATCTGCGATGTTTTCGCCTTCACCAATCGACAGTACACGGCCGCCGCGATTGGCGACCGTGATCTTGTGTGACTTTGATGACGTCATGATTTCCTGAACAAGACCCGGAACACACACGCCAGGCCTTGCCAGAAAGAGGCATCAGCCACCTCTCTGGCGGCATGAAGCGGGATGCAACTGCCCATCGGCGTCACAGCCAGATGTCAGATGTCACATCGCCGCCGGGATAGCGCATTTCATGGCAGCGGGATGGTCCGTTGGGCTCCTTGCCGAAATCCACGACAAAGTCCGGATTGATCGACATGCCACCCTTGCCGGTATCACAGTCGATCATGAACATCTGGGCCCCCTTGTCCTTCATGCCCGGGTAGAACTGGTTGTCCCAGGATGAAAACAGCGACGTGGTTGCATAGAGCCGCTTGCCGTCAAGGCTGAGCTGGATCATCTGCGGTGCGCCCTGCACTTCAACACCATTGACCTTTGGTGCCTTGCCCAGCAGCCCGCCTAGCCACACCTGGCCTGTCAGCTTCGGCTTTTTGCGATCCGTGATGTCATACTGGCGAAGATCGCCGTGCAGCCAGTTGGCGAAGTAGAGATATTTGTCATCCATCGAGATCAGTATATCGGTGATCAGCGAGGGCATTGGCACAGGAAAGCCTTCAACATCAATGGTTGGGATATCGATGACCTTTTCAATCTCGAAATCGCCCTTGTCGGTTTTCCACCAGCGGAACACGTTGGACGACAGCGTGGCAGCAAACATGCCTTCGTTGGAGTCCGGATTGTGCAGTCCGCGCACTTCCAGCGGAATCATGCCTTCGGCACCCATGTCGATGGACTTGACGATTTTCTTGCCTTCAAAATCCCAGAAGTGAACTGACTGGCCGTACTTGCCTGCGCCCACGTCCTCCAGGTCAAAGCCCGGCATGAAGGTATTTGGCGCAGCCCATTCCGAACTGACCATCATGTTGTGACGCGGCTGATACCAGAAATCATAATTGTAGTTCATGCCGGTGATGTCGTTTTCCCAGCGGCCGACAATTTCCAGATCCTCGTTGATATGCAGGAACCCACCCGGCGCATTGCCATCCGCATCACCGAGCATGGAGATGATGATATCGGCGCCGAGACAGTGAACCGTGTGCGGCGCAGACAGATTGGTTTTTGCCTTGATCTCATCGCCCGATATCACCTTGTGGAGTTTCGGGTTCCTGGCATCGGAAGTATCGATTACGTTGATGTTGGATGTGCGCACGCCCGGCATCAGCAGGTACTTGCGCGCCTTCGATGCATCATCGTGGCAGCTTGAACAGGCATTCCATCCCGAATGATGCAGTTCGTCTCCAACAATCGGCATTTCCGTGCGCGCGACAACGGAAGAATAAGTCGGGCTCGCCGGATCCACGTCCACGGTTGCCAGATAATCCGGCTTTTCAATGCCGGTTCCGACATAAAGCGCGACGGTATAAAGCAGCTTTTCACGATCCGCCTTGATGGCCTCGGCGGGTGAGGCGTAACCAGGTCCGCAACATTCCTTGCTCATGAGATTTCCTCCACATTTTTTCGTATTCTTGTCCACCCCGGCAGCGGCAGTGTGACAGAAAACGTGGACTAATCCAAACGTCGATTAGTCCATAAGACTGGGAAGCCATGTGATGATGCCGGGGAATGCCAACAGTCCGGCAACAGTGATCACGTCAGCCACAAAGAACGGGCCTATGCCGCGAAAGACGTCCTGCAACGGAATTTCCAGCGAATTTCCATCGTCGTCTTTCAAGTCCCGGCTGACCCCTGCCACCACGAAACAATTCAGTCCAATGGGCGGTGTGATCAGGCATATCTCGGCCATCTTCACCACGATGATGCCAAACCAGATCGGATCGTATCCCAGCGCAATCACTGCCGGATAGACAACCGGCAATGTCAGGATCAGCATACCGATGGCATCCATGAACATGCCGAGCACAGCATAAGCCAGCAGGATGCAGATCATGATGACGATGGGCGGCACATCAAGCGTCACAACCCATGCAGAAAATGCTGCCGGCAACCCCGCAAAGCCGAGGAAGCGCACAAACAGAAACACCCCCCAGATGAGGGTGAAGATCATTGCCGTGAGGCGGGCTGTCTCAATCAGGGCCTCCTTGAGGCGGCCCGACATCTTGTTGAGCTCATTTTCGCGGAATGCCCGCCAGATATAGAACAGGAACACCACCATGGCACCCAGCGCACCAGCCTCTGTCGGCGTTGCCGAGCCTGTATAGATGGCCGAGAAGATAATTCCCACGACCACAAAGATGGGCAGTGTGCCAGGCAGGCTCTCAAAGCGCTCTTTCCAGGTAAAGCCGGTTATCGGCTTGCCAAGCTTCGGATTCCACCAGCACATGCCAACGATGAGAATGACGTAAATGACGGCGGAGTACAGCCCGGGCAGAAACCCTGCCAGCAGCAGTTTGCCAACCGACTGTTCAACAATGATGGCGTAGATCACCAGAATGGCAGAAGGTGGAATGAGCGAGGCCAGCGTGCCACCGGCTGCAACCACACCAGCGGTGAGGCGCTTGTCGTAGCCGTTTTTCAACATGTCAGGGATGGCAACACGCGAAAACACCGCTGCCGTTGCGGTGGATGCACCAGACACAGCAGCAAAGCCCGCTGTCGCCATGACGGTTGCAACCGCAAGGCCGCCCGGCACCCAGCCCATCCAGCGCCTTGCTGCTTCGAAAAGCCTGCGGGTCAGGCCGGCATAGAATGCCAGAAAACCGATGAGGATGAACAATGGCAGCACCGACAGCGGGTATGTGACTGTTTTGGAATGCGGGATTGTGCCTGCAATTGAAGCCGCCACATGCCAGCCCTTCAACTCCAGCAAACCCAGAAATCCGGTCAGGGCCGCTGCCGCGAACACCCGCACGCCCAGCATCACCATAACAATCAGCAGGCACACGCCTACTATGCCGGTGGAAAAGGGATCAAGACCGAGGATCATGGGGTTTGCGCCCCCTTGATCTCTTCTTCAGCCTGCTGCTCGACCGACTTCATCACCGGCACCGCAACTGGTTGAAGTGACGGGTTCATCATCAATCGCGAATAACCAACCGCCTGAATGATCAACCGCAGCATCAGAATGGACAGCATCACCGGCACAACCAGCTTGGCGGGCCAGACCGACAACTCAATGTCGATGGTGGAGTCGCCAAAGGTCCATGAACGCATGAAATGCGACCATGAATAGGGGATCAGAACTGCGACAATGAATATTTGCACCAGCACGCCGACGACTTCGGCTGCCCACAATACAGCGCCTTTCAGGTGGCCGACAACGATTTCCATGCGCACATGCCCGCCTAGGCGTTGCACTTGCGAAATAGAAAACAGTGCAAACGCGATCATGCCCAGTTCGACATAGTCGATGTACCCAAACATCGGCCCAAAACTCTCGAAACCCATACGGGCCAGGGTGCGCAGGACGATCTGCACCATGCCGAGAAACATCAGGCCGAATATCATCAGCCCGGACAACATGTTCAGCGCGTCTTCAACATGCGACAGCAATCTGTCTGCACTGACAAGTCTTTTGCCCAACGCGTCATCGACGTCGGCTGGTTCGGGCGTTTGATCGTCCACCGGTTGTGCCTCCCCAGACAGGTGTTCCTGATAACGCCACGGACTTGCCTGCTCATTTGACGGCAGGTCAGAAAGCCCGTGGCGACAGCTTTGTCAGCAGTTATTCGTACTTCTTGCCCACTGTGGAATACACCAGTTCAACAAGCCCCTTGGCGTCAAACTTGCCCTGGTTTTCCTCAATCCACTTGTCGATCACCGGCTTGCCGGCGATCTTGCGGAACTCTGCCAGCTGCTCTTCAGTGTAAGTCACCTCTTTGAGCTTTTCCTTCAACATCGGAATGTTGACCTTGTCGATATCGATATAGGCCTGGATCTGGGCTTTGGCGGCTTCATCCTTCGAATCCATCAGCAGCTTCTGGTACTGCTCGGGCAGGCCGTCAAAAGCGGTCTTGGAAAAGATCAACGGGCAGTCTGATGTGCCGGGTGACATGTTGCCGGTGAACCAGTCAGACACCTCATGAATCTTGTAGGCAACGTGTGAATAGGTGAACGGGAAAGAGGCTGCATCCATGGTGCCTTGTTGCATGCCCGTGTAAACTTCTGTAGCCGTCGAACTTGTCGGTGTGGCGCCAAGAACAGCCATCGCGCCGCCAAGCCCGCCACCTGCGCGAACGGACTTGCCTTTCCAGTCCGCCAGCTTCATCGGTGGCTCACCCTTGCCGAGAAATTCGTACTGCGGCAGGTAGGATGACATGTACAGCATGGCGTTCCACTGGGCATGCTCCTTGATGATATCGGGATGCGCGTAAAGTGCATCGCGGATATTGCGGTTGTCGTCCCAATTGGCCATCGGCAGGAACGGCATTGTCGTTACCATAAGGCCGGGGTTCTTCTGCGGGTGATAGAAATTGCAGGTCATGGCGGCTTCAAAGGCACCGACAGCAATGCCGTCAAGGTTCTCGCGCGACTTTGAAAGCGCCTCACCATAGTGCAGCGTCATGGTGAATTTGCCATCAGTCTTTGCATTGACAATTTCAGCGAGTTTTTCAAACCCAGCCGTGAATGCACGTTTCTTGCCCCACAAAGATACGTTCCATTTCACGTCCGGGCCGTCGACTTCGGCCGCCTTGACCATGGTCATTGAAGACATTGTGGCAAACGCCACCAGTGCGGTTGTAGCCAGCAGTTTCTTGATCATGTTTTCTTTAACTCCCTGTTTCAGACATTGCCCGGTGTATTCGGGTGGCAATTGTATTGTCACCATAGTGCGTTGTTAGAAAAACTAAGGCAAGTGCCGTTCCGGTGTGCGGATTACAAGGTCATCTGGCTCAACACGGCAAGCACCAGTGCCGCCCAGGCAAAAGCAGCAATGGTGAACCCGCCATTCCATTTCCAGGACAAGGTCGTGCCGGGGATGCCGGTGATGCGACCCAGAATGAGCGCCGTGGCGCCAAACGGTGACGCGGTCAGGTTCAGCGCCCAGCCGAGTGCCAGACTTGCCGCCAGCAGGGTCGGGTTCAGCGCTGTTTCAGGCAATGCAGAATAAAGCGATCCCATGAACGTCACTGTCAGCATGGGTGGCATGGCCAGATTGG
>Ga0307379_10014824_pt1 | contig 10021 bp, 4 predicted proteins | sample UN2MG_FD_202237 | JGI IMG/M metagenome (GOLD analysis project Ga0307379, IMG submission 202237) | Soil microbial communities from Risofladan, Vaasa, Finland - UN-2 | ecosystem: Environmental > Terrestrial > Soil > Coastal area > Acid sulfate soil | place: Finland: Risofladan, Vaasa | collected... | reverse complement strand
TCCGCCCAAGGCTTGGGCCAAAGCCCCGCCCGGTTTCATCGCCAGGATCTCATCGGATGAGTTCAACGAGATGGGACGCCCGTTGGTCGGGACGTACATATCGTCCGCCTTTTCGGTTGTCCACCCAGGAAACTCATCTGCGTATCTAGAAAAATCGTTGTGTTTTAGCGCGTTTTCGATTTCGGTGATCATGCGTCCGGCACCGTCCGCCAAAGAAACTGTGCCTGGAACCCTGCCATCCGGGTGGGGGTACTGACGGAACATTGCTGCGCTGTACTTCCATAGATTTTGGTAATTTTGCAGAGCGACGCCTGTACTCCCCTCAATGATGTTCGCATCATAAACTTCTTTGATGTCTTCCAAAGTCTCCGAAATCCCGTCATCAAGAATGGCAAAGTCCGCCCCAGGAACCACATTTCTCATCTTGTCCGCCACGTCCGCCTGATTCTTTTGCCGTTTTTCGCGGCCACCGGGGACTTGTTGAGGAGGTGGTGGTCCTGCTCTCGTCGCGCCAAATTTATCACGATCAACATTGGATGCTGCGAAAATGGCATCCTCATAAGCGCCGTAACTTCCATAGGCTGTGGGGTCAATATCCGGCGCCACTTGTGCGAGGTTTTGCGTCATGGCCGTTCGTTGGGTTGCGTTACTGACTCGTCCCTTAGCGGCTTCGATGTCTTCAGGGGTCTTGGCCTTACCCAACTGTTTTTGTGCAGCAGCCAATTCTTTTTCGTTTTCACGCTCCCAACGTTTAAGGTTCCCTTTGAATGTCGCACGACTGGTTTCCAACATCCTGCGTTTCGTGGCGTCGCCTTTCATCCAATACCAAATGTCGCGGAGAGTTGTGTAGATCTTCTCAAGGATGGCCGCCACGCTTTCTTGCATGACGGTGTTGAGCGACTCAGTGGCTTCGGCGTTCCGTTTTGCCATCTCCAAGTCCTCATTGATGACTTTGTTGTCCTGTTCAATCGCATCGTTCATGGCCGCGAGGTAGCCATCCAGATTTTTGAAGGAGGCGCCCATCTTCGTGATCTCTCCCGTATCTTTATCCCTACTCACCCTCTGGTACTCGCCACCGCCAAGATCTTGGAAAGTCCCCTGGCGCGTCGTAATCAAACCTGTGTTTGCGTCAGCTTGTTGCGCCATCATCCCTTCAAGCTGTTTTTCCATGTTGTCCACTCCCCGCCCAAAATCCACCATTTGCTCACGAGTCATTCCGATAGTTCCTTGCATCGCCTCCATTTCTTCAACTGAGGCTACTTTGACAAATTCTCCAAAAGTTGTAGCCACATCATTAAACATCACCGGCAATCGCATCATCATCCTCATCCTCGATGCGGCTCCCAAATCGCCAATGGACTCTGCCATGCGGTTGACATCGCCTTTACCTGCACCGGCGGCTGCAAGACCTCCTGCTTCTTGACCGAAATCCAGGGCCACCCCCGAAGCCCCAGCTTTCGCCATAGCCGACTGAAACTCATCTCGTTTTTGAGCCGTATTAATGTTCTTGGCAAAGGAGGCTCCAAACGCTGTCGCGCTGCTGGTGTCCAATTTGAATTTCTTGCCGAGGGCCTCTACTTGGGATTTATCAAGAGAGTCATTGAGTGCCTTAAATAGATCCCCGGCTTTTGCACGGGCTTCGTCAGTGAAAATGTCTTTGACGGCACCAGGGCCTCCTTTGAGGAGGACATCCTTCAAAACATCGACGGCGCTCTTGGACCCAAAGTTCTGTCCTGCCGCCTCCTGAAAACCCTTTGCTCCACGCTCCGTGCCGCGTGCGGCTTCAAAAGCCGTCAACAACTGGCTGGCTTCTGTCAATCGAACATTGTATTGCCCAAGACCTGAAGTGACCTCCAGAATTGTTGAGTAAAACCGTTTGGTGGAGAACCCGCTTAGGAGAGATTCCTTGTGAACCATGTGGAGACCCTTGGAGATCTCATCGAGCCCGACACCCCATTCGTTCGACATCTTTGCGAGGTTCTGCCCCATTGTGTTCATGTCCACGCCCATGAGTTTCCCGTAGGCCACAGCGCGAATCGAAACGTCGGCGAAACTTTTGATCGTGTTGGTGTTGTCCTTGATCTGTCTGTCCATCTCCTTGAACGTCAAGTTCATCTCGTTCATCGCACCGAGAACCTTGAACATGGATTCGCTGCTCTGCCGGTATCCCTCCCAATCCACCGCTTGTTTAAGAATCTGGCCGCGGATTGTGTCCATCGTTTTGGTCAAGCCCACCCCCGCCTCCCTCGCCGTTCCAAAACCAAAGTCGGCGGAGGTCGCAGTTTCGGCGAACGATTTGTTCATGTCCTTGACCTTGGAGTCGAGATCGATGAACGCCTTGACGAGTGCTACGACCATCATAGCGATGCCCCCAATGGCACCGATGGCCGCCCCCAGTTTCATCATTTCCGCACCCTTGGCCGCACCGGCTTCCCCCTTAACTCCGGCAGCCCGTTCTTCAGCCGAAGCGTTCGCCATCCTTCCCCGGTGGATCGCCGCCTCCCCCTTCTCTCGCTTCGCGGCGCCTAGATTTTTGAGCAATCCGGCTACACCCGATGCCCCGAAAATACCGGCCATGCCTCCTTTCATCCGATCAGAGAACATTTCCGCACGTTCAACAGAATCCTTGTCTTGCTTTTGAGCGAGCGATTCGTAGCTATCCTTCCGTCGTTTTGCCAGGGCGTTGTTGTGTTTGGTCTCTTTTATCCGCTCCCGTTCCAAAAACTTCGCGTGCTCTTTGTCTCCTTTTTCCCAGGCTTCAACGATTTTCTTCTGCGCCTCCTCGGCACGATCCGTCATCCCTTTGATGACATCTTCAGCGAGAGTGTCATCGACATCCCGGATCCCCGCTTCGATGGCTGACGTGACGTATTCAGCGTATTGCTTCTGCGCCCGTTTTCCACCTTCGGTCGTCGCTTCCGCAACACCGGACATGAGTTGCTTCGTCAACTCATCAATGCTGCCCCCGTCAAGGACAGCACTGATCGATAGGGTGATGTCTTCGTCGGCCATTGCCTACTCCTTTGACCCTTGTTGCTCCGAAGCGCGTATTTTGACCTGTTGACCCAAACTGTCCCCTGGCTTTCCTTCTCCGTCTTTGGGAGCAGTCAACATCTCCAAGAGTTCCTCCGGGGTGGCTTTGGGAGCCACCGCGTTTTGCACGTACCCCTTCTCATCCACCACCAAAGCACCCACATCTGGGTTGTGCCGGATGTACTTCTCGTAGGCGGAGTTGTGCGCAGCCTGGCCCGCGTAGACTCGTGGAGGCGCTTTCGGGCCACTCAACCGTCGTTTGATCGCCTCGGCGGCTTCGCCCATGAGCGGCATGAAAGCAGGTTCGTCCAACTCTTCCTCTTCCAATTGATTTTGTATAGCCGCAATACGGTCTTCTTCGCTCTGGCGACGACTCTCAACATCTCCCTTGATCTTGGCTTTGACGAAATCGATCACCTTGTCGTGAGGGTCCTTCTTGCCGGCTACCCAGTTCGCCATCTCCTGTTGGAGATCCTCCACGGTTTCGGCCGCCACCACTTCGCCAGGATCCTTGAGAACCTTGGTGCGCTGCTCCTCTGCATCGGAAATGACCCCACGGAATCTCCAATATGCCAAGTCCATCACCCGTTGACGACGTTTTTTCTCTAGCTCCTCCTCCTTCTTTTCGGAGTTGTTGAGTTTCGTGATGCCTTTGGGGGCATGGGGCTGAACGATGAATTTGGAGAGCCCCCACCAAAACTTACGCTCCCCTCGCTTGTCCTCGTAGCGGTTGTAGGAGATCCACGTTTTCTGAATCCCATTGAGAGCCAGGACCGGAGCGCCCATGAAAGGAGGGCGCTCCAACATCGACATCCCCTCTGAAATCCACAAATGACGAGACTCGTCTTCGTAAAAGAAGGCTTCCAGGTTGTCCATCGCCTTGGAGGTCCGGTTCATCAAAGCGGTGAACACGGAGAACAAGTCTTCGCGGAACATTCGCGGAAGCGCCTTGATCCGTTCGTAGATCAGGTATTGGATGTTGGGATCTCCAACCGTAACTTGACCTTCAAGCATCCAAATGCTCGTTGCGATCACCCAGTTCTGCCAATCCTTGCCGTAATTCTCCCCCGCACGATGACGGAGTAGGAACAGATCATCCTGCGTTAGAGTGCGAAGCACGACCGGGCACCCGTTGATTTTGACCGGATGCGACAAAAACCCAGGACGCAACAATTGACGTACATCTTCGTACATCTGTGAGCGCACCAGAGGCGATGTAGTCCGCACCTCCACGGATCAATCTTCTTCTCGTGCCGGCTTGAACCTTGGGTTGCGGGACGAGGATCCCTGGTCAAGCTGAATCTTTGAAGCATCTGTTTGAGGGCCTCGCCGTTCCAACGTGGTAGTGGGCTGCTTGTAGATCGGGACTTCTTTGCCCCCCTGCTTGCGTGTCCCTTGACGCACCGGTGTCTGCGTCTGAGGCATTGTTTGTGCAGCCACGTTGGCCGTGTTCAACGCTTCCCGAAGTTCTCCTGGTCCTCCAAGAGCAACGGCCCCTTTTGGAGCAGCTTGAGGCCGCACGGCTTGTCCTTGGATGATGGGCTTGGGAGGCTCCTGTTGCTGTTGACGTTGCCGTTCCCGTTCTTGTTGCTGTCGATACAGAATCTCTTGGCGGCGGTTTTCGGCTTCCAACGCATCGTCGGGGTCCGAAGGATCGAACATGGAATCTCCATCAAGAGGAGGAGGCACTACGTTCGGATCTTGGGGTGCCTGGTACTGTGGCTCTGGCTCCTGGTACTGTGGCTCTGGTTCCTGTGGAGGGGGCTCTGTCCGAGGCTGTGGGATTGACGATGCACGCCGCTCCTGCACCGTTTGTTGAGGTGGTGGAGACTCAGAGGTCGGTGGTGTTTTGGCACCCGTGCTTTCCTCTGTCATTTCCGCCAACCGGTTCATCTGATTCTGACCCACCGCGTTTGCTTCCCCGGCTCTTTCTTGGGCAGTTCCGGGGGTCGCTGATGTCCGAAGGGCGAGATCACGAGTTAGCTCCTGGTGACGCTCCAACTCCATCTGCCGCTGTTTAATGCGTTTCAACTCCTCTTCGATGTCGGCGGCATCAAACTGCACGAGTTTGGAAGCCTTCAGGTTGACGCGATCCATCAACTCACTGTAGGCCCCAAACATCTGGGTGAGCACGGGACGCGTCCATCGCGTCACCATATTTCGGATGAACTCGTGCTTCAAAATGGAGACTGCGTTGCCGTTCTCATCGACTTCACCTGTCTCGATGTACTCAACGCCACGCAAGTCCTGGCCGTCAATCTCGGTAATGACGAACCCCATGGTGGCCTGCCGGAGACGGTCCAACCAAATCCGGTGTCGAACGATAGCCAAGGAGGTGTCCTCGTCGTCCTCGTCGTCCTCGTTTTCTTCTGCGGTCCCCTCCTCACCTTTTTTCTTGGGGTGGTAGATTTCGATCTCGGGGATGTTGAACTCCGAGATTGGGGCTATGTACGCTAGGCGTGCGTAGGCATCGACGATTTCTTCCTCCTCGGGAATGAGGGTTCGGAAGATTACCGCCGTGCCGTGAGCCTCAAAGGCTAGCTCGTCTTTTCCGACCTCCTCAATTTTGGCGAGGGATCGTTCCAGGGCTTTCAAATTGACCATGACTGTCTCCACTTCTCGGTGGAGCAAGTCGGTGGGTCTTTTCACAGCGCAAACAGGATTCCCATATATGCGGTTCCATATCCATTTTCATTTGACCATTCCCGACTGACGGGAAGGAGGAGAGACAGCGCAAAAGGGGTTTTATCTGTTTGTTCGTTTACGTCTGTTTTGCGTGTGAAACGCACCACCGATTGCTCGGTTGGACAAAAACCTTCCAAAGTAGGAAGGCACGTTGGGCCAAGTCAAAGACCAGGCCCAAGCACAAACTCATCCGACGAAGGGGGTTCCCCCCGCCGCTTGGCTTCCGGTGAAGCGAACCGATCCCAATTGCCCGATGGTCGGGTCGTTGCCGGTTGCCAGGAACTCTCCGTAGTCAGAACTGAAATCGTGTTGATCGCTGATGATGACGCCTCCGGTCTCCATCAACATACCGGAGTCCTTCGACAACTGTGTCAAGGACCAACCCGTGAACCAGCACGCTTCAAACATCGTGATGATCGCCGTGTGTCCACGAAGATCCCCAGGATTGTTGTTCGGGTCGTTGGTGACAGCGGGGTATTTGATCTCTTTGACGCCACCGTCGAACGCGCCGCCGGCTCCGTTGAAGCCAACACCGGATTGACCGGAAAGCTGCACGTCGGCCAACGTGCTGAAAACCAACTGCATCTCGATGTCAAAGGGCCAACGGTGATGACGGATGGATCGAACCGGGCCTGAAACACCACCCGCGTACCCTGTGGCCTGCCACAAGTTCGCCAGGTACAGGAGAGCCCGCTCAAAGTCGCCGGTCATGGCCGTCGTGATGGACGGAACAAGCTCAGCGATCTGATCGCCGAAACCGATGCCACGGTTCTCATCAACCGTTCGGGACTCAGAAGGTGAGAAGCTGGAGAGCACTCCCATCTGAAGTAGCGTCCCAGCATCAGACCCGTAGGCCGGAGTCAGGATTCGCACTTTTTGCGAAACGGCCGTCCGCGTGTTGGGACTCGTCCCGTAGTCGTAGATGTAGCTGGAACCTTGGACGCCATTTGCTGGATTGAGATCGTCGTTCGCCATGAGGCTTTCCTTTCCAAGCGGGGGCCAAAGGCCGTGAACCGCGCAAAATGGGGGCGGGAAAGTGCCCCCTCCTGTAATTCGCCAGTCTATAGGGGGACTACCGGAGTCGCGGGGAATGCGCTGGTGTAGAATCGGCGTAGAGGCTGTGTAGAAGACAAGATGATGACCGCACTACTCCTCGCTCTCCTCTCGGCTCCCGTGGCACCCGCTGCAACGGCCTACGAGCCGTGTCAGACCGAGAACGACTGCTCTGACGGGGAAACCTGTTGGCAAGCCGGCCCCGATGCTGGGAGCGTCTGTGCGCCTTTGTGCGTGGGGGATGAGGGGATGTGCCCCGCCGCTCCTTCGGGAAAAGGAACGCCGGTCTGCAACCCCTTCCCATGTGACGACGAGGGCTGCATGGGAGTTTGTCTTCTGGAGTCGGCGCCCGCTTAGGGCCAGTTCCGCCTGATCAAGTGGGTCGTGGCCGTCGTGACCCCGAAATGCTCGCGCAGGAATCTGTCACATTTGGCATTGTCGAACTCCCGGCACGAGAACACGTCCATCGAGAACCGTTCCCGAAGCGGCCAGGTGTGAATCGACAAATGGCTCGTCGTGATGATGCAGGTTCCGGTCACTCCGCCCTCATCCTCGTCGGTTTCGACTTTCGCTGGATTCGTGGGGACTTCCACGAAATTGGGGGCCACCAGGACTTGCATCTCCAAGAGTTTCACTAAATCCAGAAGCACCGTTTCAATGAAACGAGGGTTGCCAAGATTCGGGGCCTTTTCGGCACTCACGATACCGTCCATCGTGAAATGCCATCCCGCAAAGAGTTCCTTCGGGGTGCTCTGGAGCATGGTGATACCTTACCCGTGGCTATAGACAAAAAAACCGACCCCACATCTTCCTTTGCAGGAAAACTGGGGCCGGTGAACTAGCTCCCTCGTGAGGCGCCTGTTCGGATCGGTATGGGTCAGCCGCCCAGGTTGCTGCGCAGGTTGAACGTCACGACGATGTAGAGCAGCGGGAAGACGGGCTGGTAGAAAGCCTCGACCTCCACGGTCGTCGGGTCGTTCGTGGTGTTGGCCTGAACCCCAGTGTACGCGGCGATGATCTCCGCGTTCTTGAGTGCCTTCAACGTGAAGGCAAGCTGTCCCTCGATTTCCTGCAAGACGCCAGGCAGGAACTTGATTCCGATAAACCGATCCAATGTCGCCCGTGCCTGGCGCTGCACTTCGTCGGCGATGGTGATGACGGTCGGGGTCTTCGTCAGAACATTCTCGACGTTCGTCGTAAGCCCCTGACGAACCTGGATGACCGGGTTCCGATCTTCCAGAACCGTCACACCCTGCACGGCCACCTGATTCTGCTCGACCGCATCCAACGTGCGGGCGAGTCGGTCAAAGCCAACCAGTCGTGCTCGGGTCCATGGTGTTGCCACGTCGATGCTTGGCACCGCGCGGTTTCCAGCCATCGCGGCGGCCAAATACGTGCCATCCACGAGGAACTGCTTGTTGTTGCCCAGGGCATCCTGAATCGTGAGGAACACGATGTCCGGGTACAGAAGCCTGATGCGTGTGTTCTTGATGCCTTGGGCAATGGGCCCAATCTCATCAACCTGTGTTCCCGATGCCACACCGACGATGCCGGTGCGCTCCGCACGGAACCGAATGCTCGACTGGATGTCGCAGTGAGCACTCAACGCCTGGAACAAGGGCAGGCTGTCACCCCGGAGTGGGGTGATGGTGTCGAGGAACACTCCACCGGGGAGAGGCCCTCGCAAATCGTTCAGAGCGTCCAGGTATGACGGAACACTCGCTTGGTTCGATCCAGGCACCTTGGGTACCTGCTTGATGCCCAAGAGGACCGACCCGTTGGAGAACCCGAGGAACCCAGCCAAAGAAGCCGGGAAATCAGGAGTGATGGGACCGTACTCCCGCTCCAGCGCACGCTGGGACGTGAACAGCTTGGTCTCAAAGTCGGCTGCCGTCTTGCTGTAGTTGTAGGTGACGTAGTAGCTGTCGCCGACTGCGGGCTCCAGGCCACCCCTCTCGATGGTTTCCACCAATGCGGTGTCGCCCGTCGGGATCGTGGAGCCTTCGGTGTTGCGTACCGTCAGTTCCAACCCAGGGATCGAGTTGACCGGAAGGTTGGCGTCTGTCGTCGTGAGACGCAGGACGTTGAAGGTGAAGTACGACCCCGCACCCGTTGGGTACACGGCTCCGCCCTCGCGTGGGAGGATCGTGAACACCAGACCAGTTACCGTGTCACGGTAGCTCTGACCGATGACGCCATCCTGACCCACCCCACCGTTGAGGCAGGAGGTGTCCGCCGTACCAGAGCCGTCAACGCCATCACTGGAGGTGACGTAGAACCCCTGGAATCCGGCTTCGCCCGAAGCTCCATCCCCGGCCACGTTGAGGATGCCGGTGCCCGGCAGCAGCCACGAATCCGAAGATGCGTTCTCCACCGTGATGTTCGACGCCGATCCCAGACCAACGAAGTTGTTGGCCTGCGATTGGAGATAGAGGAACTCCGCGTTGGACTGATCCCGCTCCAACCCAGCAAGGGCTTGCGCCGCGAAGTACGTGAGGTCTGGGCTGTCGTAGTCCAGGTAGGTGTCCACGATGGACGCGTTGGCGTGAGCCATGAGGGCCGAAGCCGCAACTTCCGGCTGCACCGTCGTCCGCAAAGACGCAGCACCTTCGGAGAACCCGAGCACATCGTTGGCGTTCCCGTTGTCGATGGTGATAGCCGAGTCCGTCGTTTTCAGTTGGCTGACCAACCGGATGCCGGCCCCTTCGATTTGGAGCACGGACCCCGAAAGGCCCTGTGCGATGGCAGCCCGCTCGATCTGTTCCAACACGGTGTTGGTGATCGTCTTGGGACCAAGAGGCACGTTGGCCGATCCACCGTTGGGGATTCCCACCCCGGCTGCGTCGGTGAACTCCGTCGTGAACGGGATACCGTCGATGTTGACCTTGAACACATTGTTCTGGTCCTGAACCCCGCCTTCGGCGAAGAACTCGACCTGTGGCTGCCCATCACGAGCATCCGCGTAGGTACCCGAGGGAACCTGACCGTCCTTGAAACCAACCTCGCCAAAGAGCGACGCCGACTGGATGGTTGCTTCGGCCCCTGCGTTACCGACCGCTCCGGCTTTCAGACCCGTGAACGATCCAGCGTTGGTACCCGCCACGATGAGTTGGGTCTGAGCCACCTGGGAAGCCGGGTGAACCGAGCCAGAGCCAGGCACCAGACGGTTGCGGAGAATGAGACGGTCGTAGAGCAACTGTCCCGAGGCTCCCGCCTTGGTGAATCGCCGGACAATATCGCCGGAGATGAG
>Ga0307379_10014821_pt1 | contig 10022 bp, 5 predicted proteins | sample UN2MG_FD_202237 | JGI IMG/M metagenome (GOLD analysis project Ga0307379, IMG submission 202237) | Soil microbial communities from Risofladan, Vaasa, Finland - UN-2 | ecosystem: Environmental > Terrestrial > Soil > Coastal area > Acid sulfate soil | place: Finland: Risofladan, Vaasa | collected... | reverse complement strand
GGGTGTGCGGTTCCTCCGGCCCGACGAGCGTGACGGCGCCGACAGCCCGACCACTGCGCGCATCAAGGGCGATGTCCGCATGTCCGACGTGATCGACCAGGCAGTCAACGACCGGGAGCGTCCCCTGCGCGAGGACCTGGTCCTCCCGTTCCGTACCGGGTACGTGCGGTTGCGTGTCGAGGAGTCGGCGAGGATCGTCAGGAATGCCCGGCGCCGGTTCCGGCGCCACAACAGCGGCCGCAAGTTCGTCGAGAACGAGGTGTGGTCGGCGCTTGCGGCGACCTTCCACGACGCCGAGATCGGGCCCCGCGACGTCAAGGACACGCTGCGGGGGACCCCGGAGATTCGCGAGGCGCTCGACCGGATGTGGCCGCTGCTGACGCCGGCCCAGCTGCTGCACGACCTGTTCGGCTCGAAGGGACTGCTGAAGCTCGCCGCCCGCGGGGTGCTCGACGAAGGCGAGGCGCTGGCGCTGTACCGGCCCCGCTCCGAGTCGGTCGACGACGTCCGCTGGACGCCCGCCGACGTGGCCCTGCTCGACGACTCACGGGACGTGCTCGGCCCGAAGCCGGGCCGCAACGGCAAGATCGACGACGCCGACGAGATCCGCACGTACGGCCACATCGTCATCGACGAGGTGCAGGACCTCACGCCGATGCAGCTGAAGATGGCGACTCGTCGCTCGTTGAATGGCGCGATGACGATCGTCGGCGACCTCGCCCAGGCAACCGGGCCATTGGCGCCGATCGACTGGCAGGACGTCCTCGACCACCTGCCGGACCGCAAGCCGTCGCGAGTCATCGGGCTGTCGGTCGGCTACCGGATTCCGGGCCAGATCATGGAACTGGCGAACAAGGTCATGGCGGCAGCAACACCGATGCTGCGGGCGCCGCAGTCGGTGCGCGTCGGTGACGCTGCACCCGTGGTCGTTCGGGCGGACGGGCCGCTGGGCGCGGCGGTTGCCGTCGAGGTCCGCTCGATCACCGCGTCACTTCCGAACGCGAGCCTCGGCGTGATCGCTCCCGACTCGATGATCGACGAGCTGTCCGAACACCTGACCGCCGCCGGGGTGAACCATGGCACCGCCACCCGCACCGGTCTCGACGAGGGCGTCACCCTGGTTCCCGTCAGCGTCGTGAAGGGTCTCGAACTCGACGCCGTCGTCGTGGTGGAACCGTCGCGCATCGTCGCCGACCACGAACACGGCATGCGCTCGCTCTACGTCGCGCTGACCCGACCGACACAGCGCCTGAGCATCGTCCACGCCGACGACCTCCCCGAGCCGCTGCGCTGACCTCCTCGAGCGCCCGGGTCGAGGTCAGCCGTCGCCGGTGTAGCGGTCGACCAGGTCGGTGAGGAGCTGGAAGGCCTTGTCGCCGTCGGCGGGACGGATGCGCACCACTGCGGTCCTCGCCATGTCGACCGTGGTGTCGATGCCGCTGACCAGTTCGGGTCGAGTCGACTCGACGTCGGGCCGTGCGATCACCCAGATCGCATCGATGCGCTGGAGCGTCGCCTTCTCGTCGCCGGCATCGCCGATCTGCGCGCTGAGTTGGCTCATCTGGGTCGACATCTCGGCGAGCAGCTCCGACGTGGACCCGACGATCGGCAGCGTGGTGGTCGGGACGGTCTCGAACGATCCGTCGACGTTCACTTCACCGTCGTCGGACTCGACCTCGACGACGGTCTCGGCGCACGACGACACCGTCACGACGGCGAGTGCGATGGCGGCGAGTCGGAGCGGACGGCGTCGGGTGGTCACGAGGTGACCAAGATACGTTCGCTCGCGAACGAACCGACCCCGATGTGACGTCCGTCGATCTCGACGGTCAGGGTGCCGTCGGGAGAGGCGGCGGTAACCGTGCCCTGGTTGCCGGGCTGGATTGCGGACTCCTCGAGGAACTCGAGCAGGCCGGGCTCGAATTCGAGCTCCTCGGTGATCCGGCGCACCGTGAACGGGGAGCCGACAGCGAGGTCGGACAGCGGCCCGGAGTCGGGCGCTTCGTAGCCGGAACCAGGGATCGGGTTGCCGTGCGGGCAGGTCGTGGGCGAGCCCAGCAGGTCGTTGAGCGCCTTCTCGACCGAATCGCTCATGATGTGTTCCCACTTGCCGGCCTCGTGGTGTGCCTCGGCCCAGCTCAGCTTGAGCACATCGGTGAGGAACACCTCGGCGAGACGGTGGCGACGCACGACGCGCTCACCCAGTCGTCGCCCGGCGTCGGTGAGGCGAATCCCGTCGTCGGAGGTGATCAGGCCCTCGGCTTCGAGGCGCTTCATCATCTCGCTGACCGCGGGCCTGGACACCTGGAGCCGTTCGGCGATACGGGCCTGGATGACCTCGACGTCGTCCTCGTGCAGCTCGAAGATGCACTCGCAGTACTCCTCGAAGGCGGGATGGTGTTCACCGCTCGCTGGCATCCCACGATCCTACCGCCGCCCCCGATCACCCGCCCGTTGACGCACTGCGTCACACCGTGCCGGGCGTGACGTGACGGTTGACCGCTCCGACGTGGAGGCACGGTTCAGCGTTGGATGCACAGCGATGAGTTTCCGCGCGTACAGGTCGCGTCGAAACTCATCGCCCGATCGAGCCGCACACGAGTGGTGAGTTTCAGCGCGTACAGGTCGCGTCGAAACTCATCGCTCGATCCAGATATGGGTCGGTTCAGCGTTGGAGGCGGCGCAGCCAGCTCTCGGCGTAGCGCAGCCGCCGTTCGAGCTGGTCGGTGGTGGCCGTGGCCACTCGGGTGACGCCGGCCAAGCGGTTCATCTCACCCTGGACCTTTGCGTGCCCCCAACCCGTGATGTCGACCAGCCGCTTGGCGACGTGCGCGTTGCGGGTGCGCAGGTCGTCCTTGCGTTCGGCGACGCTGAGCGATCCCGACGGCACGAGCCCCGCCGCCGTGGGCACCTCGGGCAGTTCGATGCTGAGCAGCGGATCGGCGACGAACAGCGGCTCGGCGATCTCGAGTTCGTCGTCGTAACGCGGCGCGTGCAGGTCGTCTTGCGAGAACAGCGGCTCGAAGCGCACGCCCTCCTCGGTGACGGTGTGCACCGTGATGTCGGTGGCGGTCGCCGACACCACGGCGAAAAGCGTCAGTTGCTCGGCGGCGTCATCAGGGTGCACCTGATCGTCGAGGCCGCCGTCGAGCGCGAAGTCGTCGCCGTCGCCGGTGTCCGGTGGCCGCAACACGTGCCGGCGCGCCTCGGCGATCTCGAACGCATGCGAACGCAGCCGTGGGTCGTCGGGGATGTAGACGTAGGCCTTCTGGCTGGGCCGTCCGGCCTGCCATCTGACGAATCGGCCGACCGCCTGACGGAAGAAGAGTTCGGTCGAGGTGGTGGTGGCGAACACCCCGACGCGCAGGCGAGGAATGTCGACGCCCTCCGAGACCATCCGCACCGCCACCAGCCACGGTCGATCGTTCTGCGAGAACTCGGCGATCTTCTTCGAGGCGGTCGGGTCGTCGCTGACGACGACGTCGGCGGGCGTTCCGAAGCGGTCGCGGAGCAGGCGGGCGATGCCCTGGGCGTGGTCCTGGTCGATGGCGATGACGAGCCCTCCGGCGTCGCGGTGTTCCTGGCGCATCGTGCGGAGCTGCTCGTGGGCGCGGGCGAGCACGCTCGGCATCCATTCGCCCTCCAGGCTCAGCGCCGTGCGCAGGCGCATCGACATCTGGTCCTTGGTCAATTCGTCCTGGAAGCTGGCGTTGACGACGTCGCCGGCCGCCGTTGTCCACTCCATCTCGCCGTCGACGCGCGGAAAGTACACCGGTCGCACCACCCCGCCGTCGCGGAGGGCGTCCGCATAGCCGTAGGTGTAGTCGGCGTGGGCCATGTCGCCCTCGCCGCCGCTGGCGTCGTAGCGCACGAACGGGATCGGCACGGCGTCGCTGCGAAACGGTGTGCCCGACAGCGACAGTCGGCGGGCCGCGTGCCCGAAGGCCACACGGATGCCGTCGCCCCACGCCTTGTCGTGGCCCGCGTGGTGGATCTCGTCGAGGATGACGAATCCGTCGGCAGACAGCCCAGCGAGCTTCGCCGCGGTGTTGCCGGTGGCGATCTGCTGGTACGTGGTGACCAGGCCGTGGACGTCGCGGGCGAGCCCGTCGCCCGGGCTCCAGTCGGGATCGAGCTGGAGGCCGAGCCGGTGCGCTGCGAGCGACCACTGCACCTTGAGGTGGCTGGTGGGAGCCACCACGATCAGCGTTCGGGGTTCTTCGGCGAGGCTCGCGCGGGCGCAGGTGAGCGCGAACGTGGTCTTGCCGGCCCCCGGCGTGGCGACGGCGAGGTAGTCCGGGTCGGGGCTCGTGCGGAACGCCTCGTACGCGGCACGCTGCCAGGGTCGCAGGATCACGGTCGGCATCGGAGCCGTCGAGTGTGCCTCGGTCGACCCCCGGGCCAACCCACTTCGCCGGAAAATCGTCGCAACATCCGAAATTCGGAGCGTGCGTTGCGCTGGGCGCAACAATCCAACCGAATTTCGGCGAGTGGGTCCGGTACCGTCGAGGGCGATGACCGATCGGTGAGCCGTCCACGTCCCTCGTTCCTGCTCTCGGAGGTGCCTTCGTGCCCGCATCGCTCATCGCCCGCTCACTCACCGTCGTCCGAGGCCCGCTCGTCGTGCTCGACGACGTCGATCTCGCCCTGGCCCCCGGTCACCGTGTCGGCCTCGTCGGCCCGAACGGTGTCGGCAAGTCGACGCTGCTCGGAGCACTGGCCGGACGTGTCGAGCTCGACCGGGGATCCGTGGAGGTCGCCCCCCGGACCGCCAACGTCGGCCTGCTCCCACAGGAACCCGATCGATCTGCGACCGAATCCGTCCGCTCCTTCCTGGCGCGGCGCAGTGGCGTCGCAGCCGCGCAGGCCGAACTCGATGCTGCGACCGTGGCGCTGGCGACGGCCCAATCGGGCTCGGACGACCGGTACTCCGACGCCCTCGATCGATGGCTGGCGCTGGGTTCCGCCGACTTCGACGCTCGCGTGGGCGAGGTGTGGAGCGATCTCGGACTCGACGAGCGGCTCCTCGACCAGCCGACGGCATCGCTGTCGGGTGGGGAGGCGGCTCGCTCGTCGCTGGCATCGCTGTTGCTGTCGCGCTTCGACGTGTTCCTGCTCGACGAACCGACGAACGACCTCGATCTCGACGGTCTCGAACGGCTCGAACGATGGATTCTCGCCGTGGACGCTCCCGTCCTGCTCGTCAGTCACGACCGGTCGTTCCTGCGGCGCACGATCACCGACGTCGTCGAGATCGACCACCACACGCACCGGGCGACGTGGTTCGCCGGGGGGTGGGAGTCGTTCCTCGCCGAGCGGGAGCTGTCCGCGCAGCACGCTCGCGAACGTTTCGAGGAGTACGACGCCAAGCGCTCGGCGCTGCAGCGGCGCGCCCAGCGAGAGCGCGAGTGGGCCACGCAGGGTCAGTCGAAGGTCAAGAAGTCCGGCGAGACCGACAAGCACATCCGTCACTACAAGGTGAACCAGACCGAACAACTCGCCGGGAAGGCGGCGCGCACCCAGAAGGCCGCCGAACGTCTCGATGTCGTCGACGAACCGCGCGAGGCCTGGGAGCTGCGATTGACGATCCCGACGGCAGGTCGCAGCGGCGACCTGGTCGCGACCGCCCGTGGCGCAGTCGTCGAGCGCGGGTCGTTCCGGCTGGGCCCGGTCGATCTCGACCTGCTGGTCGGCGACCGCATCGCCCTGGTCGGGGCGAACGGCAGCGGCAAGAGCACCCTGATCTCGATGTTGCTCGGACGGGTTCGCCCCGACGCCGGCACCGTCGCCCTGGGATCGAGTGTGGTCGTCGGCGAGATCGAACAAGCCCGCTCCGAGTTGCTCGGCGACGAGTCGCTGATCGACGCGTTCACGGCTGCGACGGGACTGCAGATCGGCGAGGCCAGGACGCTGCTCGCGAAGTTCGGTCTCGGTGTCGAGCACGTTCACCGCGGTGCCGGGACGCTCTCACCGGGAGAACGGACTCGGGCGTCACTGGCGCTGTTGATGGCCAATGGAGCGAATCTGCTCGTGCTCGACGAGCCGACGAACCACCTCGATCTGCCCGCGATCGAACAGCTCGAGCAGGCGCTCGACACCTTCGACGGCACCGTAGTGCTCGTCACCCACGACCGCGACCTGCTCGACCGGGTCCGCTTGACCAGGACGTTCGATCTCGATCGCGGGGCAGTGTCCGAGCGTCGCTGACGTCGATCAGTCGGACAGTTTGTGGGCCGTGGGAACCTCACGCGTGCGAGCGGCGACCTGTCGGGTCGTGAACCACAATCGAACCAGAACCCTCCTCGCCCCGCTCGCCGCCTCGGCGCTGGTCCTGTCGCTCGCTGCATGCGGGAGTGACGACGACAGCTCGTCCGACACGGTCGCCGAGGTCACCGAGACGACGGCGATGGCCGACGACATGGCGAGCGACACGACGATGGCCGACGACATGGCCGACGACATGGCCGAGATGCCCGGCGGCGAGGCCACCGTGGGAGACATCAGCGTCAGTGGCGTGTGGATGCGCGAACCCGCCGAGGGACAGACGCGCACGGCGGCCTACGGCACGATCACCAACGACGGCGACGCCGACGTCACGCTCGTGGGTGTCTCGGTTCCGTTCGATGCGACCGTGGAGATCCACGAGACGATCATGGGCGACGACGGCGCGATGCAGATGCAGGAGGTCCCGGAGGGCTTCGTGGTGCCCGCCGGCGGGAGCTTCACACTCGAGCCGGGCGGACCGCACATCATGCTGATCGACATCGACCCGGCCGACATCACCGGGACGATCGACGTCACGATGGTCTTCGACGACGGCACCGAGGTCACCGTCGGTGCGCCCGTGCGCCCGCTCGTGATGGACGCCATGGACGACATGGAGGGGGAGATGGACGACGACATGGACGACGACATGTCGGAGACCACCGAAGGCTGAACCCTCGGCGCCACTCGTGGTCCCCGAGACCCGGGCTCGGGGAGCCGTGCGGGTTCCCGGAGACCCGGGCCCTCGGAACCACGAGTGGCTGCGTCGCAGTGGTGGGTAGCGTGGCGCGATCGCTGCGCACCCGGTCCTGCAGGCGTTCTCGCCGGCCGTTCGGGAGTGGTTCGCGGCATCGTTTCCCGAACCGACGGCGCCGCAGGTGCAGGGCTGGCCGCACATCGCAGCCGGCGAGCACACGCTGATCTGCGCCCCGACAGGCTCGGGCAAGACCCTCACCGCGTTCCTCGCAGCGATCGACCGGCTGACCACGACGCCGCGCCCGGACGAGCGTTCGCACCGCACCCGCGTGCTGTACATCTCGCCGCTGCGGGCGTTGGCGTTCGACATCGAGAAGAACCTGCGGGCGCCACTCACGGGCATCGAGCTCGCCGCCGAGCGGCTAGGGGAGGGCTTCGTCGCCCCCGACGTCGGAATGCGCACCGGTGACACCCCCGCCAACGACCGTCAGAAGTTGATCCGGCGCCCGCCGGATCTGCTGATCACCACGCCCGAATCGCTGTACCTGATGCTCACGTCGTCGGCGCGAGACACCCTCGCCGGCGTCGAGACGGTGATCATCGACGAGATCCACGCGATGGCGACCACCAAACGCGGCGCGCATCTGATGCTCACGCTGGAGCGGCTCGAGGAGATCACCGACGCGCCGCCACAGCGCATCGGGCTGTCGGCCACCCAGCGTCCGTTGGAGGAGGTCGCGGAGTTCCTCGGAGGGTGGTCCGGGCCGGATCGGCGCAGGCCGGTGCAGATCGTGGACGCCGGTATCCGCAAACAGCTCGAGATCGAAGTCGTCATTCCCATCGAGGACATGTCGACGATCGGCCAGGTCACGGTGGAGCTGACCCCTGGCCCTGCCACCGCGGCACTGACCGAACGACGTACGTCGATCTGGCCGAGCATCTATCCCGAGATCCTGAAACGGATCCTCGCGAACCGAACGACGATCATCTTCTGCAACGCCCGCCGCGCTGCCGAACGCCTCGCCGCCAAACTCAACGAGCTGGCGATCGAGGGGGGCGTTCCCGGGATCGTCGATCCGGTGACGGGCGAGATCCTCGATGAGCTGGTCCGCGCGCATCATGGGTCGCTTGCACGTGAGCAGCGCGTCGTGATCGAGGATCGGCTGAAGCGGGGCGATCTCCGGGCGATCGTCGCGACGTCATCGCTGGAACTCGGCATCGACATGGGCGCGGTCGACCTCGTCATCCAGGTCGAGTCGCCGGGAGCGGTCAGCCGGGGTCTCCAGCGCATCGGTCGGGCGGGACACCAGGTCGGTGAGCCGTCGCGAGGTTCGATCTTCCCGAAACATCGCGGCGACCTGCTCGAAGCGGCGGTCGTCACGCGCCGGATGATCGACGGCGAGATCGAGTCGACCCGCTACCTGCGCAACCCGCTCGACGTGCTCGCCCAGCAGATCGTCGCGCACGTCGCGATCGTCGAGGAGTGCTCGGTCGACGAGGTCGCGACGATGGTGCGACGCTGTGCGAGCTTCGCCGAGATCTCCGACGACCTGCTGTCGAACGTGCTCGATCTGCTGTCGGGCCGCTACCCGAGCGAGGAGTTCTCCGAATTGCGCCCGCGCATCGTGTGGGACCGGATCAACGATCGGCTCCGCGCCCGTGACGGCTCGAAGCGCCTGGCCGTCACGTCGGGCGGCACGATCCCCGACCGCGGGCTGTTCGGCGTGTTCCTGCCCGACGGCACCCGCGTCGGCGAGCTCGACGAGGAGATGGTGTACGAGAGCCGGCCGGGCGAGACGTTCGTGCTCGGGGCGTCGACGTGGCGGATCGAGGACATCACGTTCGAGCGCGTGACCGTCAGCCCGGCCCCGGGCCAGCCGGGGAAGATGCCGTTCTGGCACGGTGATCGTCCTGGCCGTCCGCTGGAGCTCGGCCGGGCGCTCGGCGCGTTCGTCCGCGAGATCCGCGACCTCGACGACACCGTCGCCAACGAGCGGCTGATGACGCACTACAACCTCGACGCGTTCGCTGCCGGCAACCTCCGGCAGTACCTCGCCGAGCAGGTGGAGGCGACCGGAGCCGTCCCCGACGACAGGACGGTCGTGGTCGAGCGGTTCCAGGACGAGATCGGCGACTGGCGGATCTGCATCCTCAGTCCGTTCGGCACACCCGTCCACGCGCCGTGGGCGATGGCGATCGAACGCCGCCTGATGGACCGGTTCGACATCCCGGTCGAGTCGATGTGGGGCGACGACGGCATCGTGATCCGTCTGCCCGAGTCCGCGGTCGAGCTGCCGATCGAGGCGCTGATGATCGAGCCCGAGGACATCGACGAACTCGTCGTCGAGACACTTCCGCAGACCGCGCTGTTCTCGGCCCGTTTCCGCGAGTGCGCGGGCCGGGCCCTCCTGCTGCCGCGCCGCCGGCCCGATCGCCGCACGCCGCTCTGGCAGCAACGCCAGCGGGCCGCTGACCTGCTGGCGGTCGCCGCGAAGTACCCGACGTTCCCGATCCTGCTCGAGACGTCGCGCGAGTGCCTGCAGGACGTGTTCGACGTGCCGGCGCTGCGCGAGGTCCTCGGCCTGCTGCGGTCGCGGGCGATCCGGGTGGTCACCGTCGACACCGGCAAGGCGAGCCCGATGGCGTCGAGCCTGCTCTTCAACTGGATCGCCGCGTACATGTACGAAGGTGACGCACCCCTCGCCGAGCGCCGAGCCGCCGCGCTGGCGCTCGACCGGGACCTCCTGCGCGACCTCCTCGGCGCCGAGGAGCTGCGAGAGTTGCTCGACCCGGAGGTGCTCGCCGACATCGAGTTGGAGCTGCAGTGCATCGCCGACGGACGCCGGGCACGTAGCGCCGACGAGCTGCACGACGTGTTCCGCAAGGTCGGCGACCTGACCGCTGACGAGGTCGAGCTGCGCTGCGACGGTCCGGGCGGGGCCGGGGCCGGGGAGGACCGTGGGTGGCTGGGGGTGTTGCTCGACGAGCGACGGGTGATCGAGATCGCGCTCGGCGGCGAGACGCGATACGCCGCTGCGGAGGACGCCGCGCGATACCGCGAT
>Ga0307379_10014820_pt1 | contig 10023 bp, 9 predicted proteins | sample UN2MG_FD_202237 | JGI IMG/M metagenome (GOLD analysis project Ga0307379, IMG submission 202237) | Soil microbial communities from Risofladan, Vaasa, Finland - UN-2 | ecosystem: Environmental > Terrestrial > Soil > Coastal area > Acid sulfate soil | place: Finland: Risofladan, Vaasa | collected... | reverse complement strand
ATTTTGATCCTTTTGTAAAGGAATTTAAAGTTGATAACAAAACCTTAAAATCCATAAGATATACCCCTCAATTTTTAAAAAATTATGACTTGGTTTTAATTTTAACCGACCATTCGGGTTTTGATTACAATAAGTTGGCTAAAAATTCAAAATTAGTCGTTGACACCAGAAATGCCATTAAATCAAGAAAATACAAAAATGTCAGTTGGTTCTAAACTTTATGAATAAAAAATTCGCCGTCATCGGCAAGGGTTTTATATATAATCTACACGCAGAAGCCATTGCCAAAATAGGCGGAGAAATCGTGGATATTATTGATGAATCCAATAAACTTGATGGCTGGAAAGAAATGGTTAAAAGAACAAAAGCCGATTGTGTTGTTATTTTGGCGCCGAACCACCTTCATTTTGAAATGGCGAGATTCTCAGCCCAGTGCGGTAAAACGGTTTTGTGCGAAAAACCGTTGACGATAAAATCGAAAGATGCGAGAGTTTTGGCGGAATACCCCAATATTTTCACCATTTGCCAATTAAGATATTACCCTTTGGCAAAAAAAATTAAATCCGAAGCGGAAAAAGACAAGAATTGGCAAATTGAAATGGATGTTTCCGTTCACCGGGACGAAGATTATTGGAAAAGTTGGAAAGGGACGCAAGAAGGCTCGGGAGGAATACTTTTTAATCTGGGGATACATTATTTTGATCTGTTGCTTTATTTATTCGGCGAGGCGTCTGAGATTTCCACAAAATTTCTGACTGACAAAAAGGGAGAAGGTAAAATTTCCGGGGAAAATTATTCTTGTAACTGGAGAATAAGCGCCGAAGAACCCAAAGATTCTCAGCGCAGGATGTTTAAAATCAATGACGTAAATTACGATTTTTCCTCGAAAGAAAATTTACATTTTTACGTTTACGAAGATTTATTGAAAGGCAAAGGAATTACCCCGAAAGAAGCCCTTGCTTCAATAGAATTAGTCGAAAAAATATATGGAAATTACAAAAACAATTAAAATTCAAAAAAGCCCAAAATCAATAGAAGGGGGGAAAATATGGGATAATTCCCAAATTCTAAAAGGAGCGGAAATCGGTAAAAACTGCACTATAGGACATAATTGTTTTATTTCTTCAAAAGCAAAACTGGGGAAGGGAGTCAAGATTGAATCAAACACGGACGTCTGGGATTACGTAATACTGGAAGATTACGTTTTTATCGGACCATCGGCCGTTTTTACCAACGACAAAAATCCTAGGGCAAAGTATCCTAAATCAAAATACCCCCAATACGGGAAATGGCTGCCAACTTTAGTGAAAGAGGGAGCTACAATCGGAGCCAATGCCACAATTGTCTGCGGAAATACAATCGGAAAGTGGGCAATGATAGGGGCCGGGGCGGTGGTCGCAGATGACGTGCCTGATTACGCCATAGTCGTGGGCGTTCCAGCTGAAATTTTGGGCTGGGCTTGTGAGTGCGGAAACAGAATTGATTTTCAGGGAGGAAAGGCGGTTTGCAAAATATGTAAAAGAAAATACGGGAAAACGGGAAATAAAGTTAAAGAAATACTATGAAATTCCTAGATTTAAGCGCACAGTACAATTCAATAAAAAAAGAGATAGACGAAGCCGTAAAAAGAGTGCTGGAGAGTACGGTTTTTATCGGCGGAAAAGAAGTCGAAGAATTTGAAAAGGAAATGGCTGAGCTTTGCGGGGTAAAGCATGCCATAGGGTTGAACTCCGGTACGGATGCCCTGTTTTTGTCTTTGAAAGCCTTGGGTGTGGGGCCGGGAGACGAAGTAATTACAAGCCCCTTCACTTTTATCGCCACGGCTGGAGTTATCGCCAACTGCGGAGCCAGGCCTGTGTTTGTGGATATTGATCCCCGAACATTCAATATAGACCCCTCCCTAATTGAAAAGGCGATTACCGAGAAAACAAAAGCCATAATGCCGGTTCACCTTTTTGGCCAGATGGCGGATATGCAGGAAATCATGGAGATCGCCAAAAAACACAGTTTATACGTCATCGAGGACGCCGCCCAGGCAGTCGGCGCGGAATACAAAGGTAAAAAGGCCGGAACTATGGGGGATTTGGGCTGTTTCAGTTTCTTTCCTGCAAAGAATTTAGGCGCTTTTGGTGACGGCGGCATGATAGTAACTGACAACGATGAACTGGCAGATAAAATCAGATTATTAAAAAATCACGGTTCTTCCCTAAAAGAAAAATATCTTAATTTAATTGTGGGCACGAATTCCAGGCTAGATGCCCTTCAAGCGGCAATTTTAAGGACAAAGTTAAAATACCTTCCGAAATGGAGTAGCGAGAGGGCGAATAAAGCGTCTTACTATAATGAAGAATTAAAAGGGATGGGCGATATAATTGCTCCCCTTGTCGCTTCGGACAGAAACCATATTTTTCATCAATATACGATAAGGACTGAATCAAGAGATGAGCTTCAAAAATATCTTAAAGAAAAAGAAATCCCGACAATGATTTACTATCCTTTACCTTTGCATTTACAGCCTGCTTTTCGAGATCTTACTTTGCAGGAGGGTAATTTTCCCGAGTCGGAAAAAGTTTCTAAAGAAGTATTGTCCCTCCCAATTTATCCTGAGATGATAAAAAAAGAGCAAGATTTTATTATTAAAAATATTAAAGAATTCTACGCAAAAGAAGATTAAAATTTTAATATAAAAATATGAAATTAATATTAAATAAAAAAAATAAATTAGTAATTAATAAGATAGAAAGTAATTGGAGTAAATTTGGAAATGATTCATTTTTTCTATTTAAAGGATATTTTTTTTATAATAAAGAATTTTACTTTAAAGAAAACTTACCTAAATTTATTTTAGATAAAGAAATCTCTCTCAATGAATTAAATGGATGTTACGCGTTAATTATATACAAAGAAAACAAATTAAAAATAATTTTAGATCGTTTAGGTTCTATTCCATTGTTTTATCAAAAAAAAGAAGATGTAATCACAATCTATGATAGATTATATTCGGAGGATATTCCAAATTTTCATATAGATGAAATTAGTAAAGCTGAATTTTTGGCGGCAGACTATGTTTCAGGAGAGAATACTTTATTTAAAGAAATAAAAGAATTTGACACTGCGACATCAAATACAATTTATTTTTTAAAAAATAATTTAGTATTTAATATAAATAAATACTGGAATTTTAAAAGAAATCAAAAATATTTTGGAAATACAAAAAAATTAGAAAAAGAATATCTTAATATTTTAGACGAAGTTTTTAAGGATTACGTTAGTGCAATAAAAAAAATAAACAAACCCCCTTGTCTTTTTTTGAGCGCCGGTTTAGATTCAAGACTAATCGCTTTCGGCTTAAAAAAACATGGATTGTATAATTTAAAAACCCTTACTCGTTCATCCCCAGATAGAAAAGGTGACAAATTGGGATCAGAGATTGCAAAACTTTTAAATCTTGAAAACATCAAATTTAATGTTCCTACACCTGAGGATTTAGAAAAAAGTATATTCGAAATTTCAAATCGACTAAAAGCTGATCAAATATTATACGATTATTTACTTTATGTTTCTTGTTTTAGATCGGTACCAATCTTCCATATCCTAAGTCGATTCTATACTTATCTAAATAGACCATTTCTTTTTAAAAAAGGAGTATATATGGAAGGTCATGCGGGTGGAGATTTTTTGGCTGGTGCACGCATGTTGCGTTTTGATTGTTTGTTAAAAACGAATTTCAAGAATATTGATAAAGTTCTTTATAGCACATTTTATTCAAAACATAAGGTTTCAAAAGAGATTGAAGATGGAATAAAAAAGAGAATTAAAAAACAAATCAATATTTCTAGTAAGATTTTTCTTTCTAGTATTATAGAAAAATGGCTTTTAGAAAACATACAAAGAAAAAGTCTTATTAGTTCTATGCGTTTTTTTGAATGGATAGGATCGGACTGGATTTTGCCATTATGTGACTATAGATTATTCAATTTTTATGAAAAAATTCCATATCTCGATCTTTTAAGGAAAAAATTTTATATTAATGCTCTAAGAAAATATTTTAACAAAGATATTTTATCTATTCCCAGGGAAGATGGTTCCGAAATTAAAAACAAAATTTTCATCCTTGATTTTATAGAAAATATCATAAAAAAAGCTTATCAAAAGTGTAGTAGGAGTAAAAAAGATATTATTAATGATAATTTTTTGGGAAGAGGAATAATTAATTTAATTTATGAAAAAGAAAATTAAAATTTTATTTACAAATTTATCTTATTTGAATCATAATTACGGAACTCAGGCCATTACATTTTCTTTAATGGATAAACTAAATAAACATTTTGATGCAGAATATACTATTATTTTACACGAAAAATATTATAAAGATAATATTTTATTTTCAAAAAAATATAATTTTAATATTGTAACATGTCCAAGCTTTCCAATTATGTTAGGATGGCATTATTTTTTTATTAATATTCCCTACAACCTTATTTATTTATTAAAGAATAAAACAATTATAACAAAAGATGAAAAAAGGCGATATTCTGTTTTGGTTGAAGAGCTAAAAAAAAGTGATGTTGTAATAGACTTATCTGGTATAGAATTTATTGGAAACAGACGTTTTAAAAATAAATGGTGGGATTATATGAATATAATTTATATGCAATGTTTAAGTAAGAAATATAATAAGCCTTATTTTAAATTTACAAAATCATATGGTCCTTTTCCGGATAAAATATATAGATTTTTTGTAAAAAAATCCCTAAACAACCTTCCTTTTATTTTTGTGAGAGGAAAAGATAATCTAAAGTTTGTACGTGAATTGAATATAAAAACTCCTATTTATTCATTTCCAGATATTTCAATTGGCTTGGCGCCAGAAAGTAAGAATTGGGCAATTGATTATATTACTAATAACGTAGGATTAGATTTTTCAAAACCAATTGTAGGATTTTCTCCAAGTTTCGTAATTAATGAAATGGCTCCGAACTACATAAGATTATGCAAAGAGACTATTAAGTTCTTTCAATTAAAAGATCGGCAGGTTTTGTTAATACCTCACTCTTTGGGAGACGGAAAGGATTCTGAATCATGTGATTTAGCTTTAAGTAAAAAGATTTATAGCGAATTAGAAAGCCAAAAAGGGACATTTATTATTTCTGATATGACCCTAACCTACAAACAGGTTAGAGCAATTATAGGCTTATTAAATTTCTATATCACCGGTAGATATCATTCAATATCTTCAGCTCTCTCTATGGGTGTACCAGTAGTATCTTTTTCTTGGCACACAAAATATAAAGACATAATGTCGTTGTTTTTGGATGATTTCTTAGTTATAGATCGTGGAACCACCAGTGTTAAAGAATCATTATTATTAATAAAAAAATACTATAACAATAGGCAATGGTTTAATCGAGAAGAGGTTTTAAAGAGAAAAGAAGAAGCTATTAGAGAAATTGATAAGAGTATAAATATATTAGTTAAAGAAATTAAGAAATATATTTAAAGGGATGTTATTAGATTTAATAAAAAAAAGAAGGAGTACCCGGATATTTAATGGTAAAAAAATACCGCGAGAATATATTTTATCAATAATTGAGGCTGGAACTTGGGCGCCTACTGGCTGTAATAATCAAGAATTAAGATTTCTTATCTTAGACAATAAAAAAGAAATAGAAGAGTTTATTAAATTTAAACCATTTTTTAGAGGTGTTTCTACGGTTATATTAGTATTTTGCGACATGTCGTTACCATTAAGCCGAATGTATTATGAAAAAGCAAGCCATGGTCTTCAATTTATAGATACTGGCCTCGCTTTGGCAAATATGGTTTTGTATGCAAAAAGTCAAAGTATAGATAGCTGTATTGTTAATCTATCGGAATATCATTTTGGGCGAAGAGAAACAAACCTTTTTAAAAAGATTATAAAGAAAATTAAGATAACATTGGGATTACATGCTTCATTAAAAAATAACTTCGAGTTTTATTTAAGAAATTCTCTAAAAACACCTAAACACTTAAAAATTATGGGTGGTGTAGCTTTTGGTTATTCAGATAGATATCCAAATATTAATACAGAAATGCACGGAGGAAAACCAATTATGAGAAAAGATGTCAATTATTACATTATTAAGAGAAAATGATTCAAATGGGTAGATTTACAAAAGATGCATTAATTACTTTTATCACTCGAGTTTTAATGGTTATTTTAGGATTAGGGGTTTCTATAATCATTGCTCGGTTTTTAGGACCAAAGGGGCAAGGGATATATTCTTTAGCTATATTATTACCATCTCTTTTAATAATTTTTACTAATTTTGGTATCGATTCGGCGTCAATCTATTTTATAGGTAAGAAAAAATATTCCCCAAGAGAGGTTTTCGGTGGCAATATTATTTTTACCGTTTTGCTTAGTGTTTCTGCAATTTTGATAGGTTTAATAATTATTTTTTTCCTTAGCGATAGATTTTTTCAGGGAGTGGAAAAAATCTATCTATTTTTAGCACTGTCTTTAATTCCTTTCACACTTTTTTTTAATTTTATTTCTCACATTCTTCTTGGATTGCAAAAAATAAAGAAATATAATATTGTGTTTTTTCTCCAAAGTTTCTTTTTCTTAACTTTAGTTGGAATTCTACTTTTAGGATTGCGTTTTGAAATTGAAGCTGTAATTTTAGCTCAGGTTGCCTCTTACTTTTTAGTTGGAATAATTTTATTTTTTATAATCAAAAAAGAAGCGGGCGGTTTAATTTTTAAAATTAATAAACGATACTTCAAAAATATTCTTTCTTATGGTTTTAAAGTCTATTTAACCAATACATTTAATTTTTTACATTATCGAATAGATCAATTTTTAATTAATATTTTTTTAAACCCAATTGCAGTAGGTTTTTATTATGTAGCCGCTAGATTATCTGAAGCGGTTTGGCTTTTTTCTTCTTCGGTAGGAACGGTGCTATTTCCAAAAATAGTTTCAGAAACTGATCAAAAACGATTAAAAGAATTTACTCCTTTAGTCTGTCGTAATGTTGTCTTTGTCACCCTTTTAATAGTTATTTTACTTCTTATTTTTAGTCATTGGATAATTGTTTTATTTTATTCTGAAGAATTTTTAGAGTCGGTTAAACCATTTCAAATTCTATTAATAGGAAGTTTACTTATTGCTGAATGGAGAATTTTAGCTAATGACTTAACTGCACGAGGAAAACCAATGATAAATAACTACATTACTGGATTTTCTGTAATATTAAACATAATTTTAAATATAATTTTTATTCCTAAATGGGGAATTATAGGAGCTGCCTGGGCAACAGTTATTTCTTATTCTGCTGTGGCTGTAATTACCACAATCATTTACAGTAAGATTTCAGGTAATTCAATAAAAGATATAATTATTTTCAAAAAAGTAGATCTTAATTTTTATAAAAATATTTTATCGGGCATTAGAAAATCAAGAAAATTATCATGAAGTTGTGTTTTTTAGCCGATGCTAATTCCATTCACTCTTTTAAATGGATTGAATACTTTACAGATAAGGATTATGAAATTAATTGGATATCTTTAACTCCAAATAGTTTCAATACTTCTAAAGATATAAAATTTCATTTGCTTAAAAATTTTAAATCAAAACCTTTAAATATTCTGTTTAATATACTATTTGTTAGAAAATTAATCAGAATAATAAAACCAGATGTTCTTCATGTTCATTATGCTGGGGTTAATGGAATTTTGGGGGCTTTTAGCGGATTTTATCCTTTTATATTAACTGCCTGGGGTTCAGATATTTTAATTACCGCCAAATCAAAAGTTATTAAACCTTTAATAAAATTTGTTTTAAAGAAAGCCGATTTAATTACTTGCGATGCGGAACACATGAAAAAAGCAATGATAAAATTAGGAACAGATTTTTCAAAAATTCACATCATTTATTTCGGAATAGATATTGAAAAATTTAGTCCGGGTCCAAAAGATGAAGATTTAAAAGAAAAATTGGAAATTGTAAATTCTCCGGTAGTGATTAGCTTAAGAAATCTTGAACCGATATATAATGTTGAAACCTTAATCAGAGCAATTCCCATCGTTCTGAAAGAAATCCCGAAAGTAAAATTTATCATTGCAGGTAAAGGATTGGAAGAGGAAAAATTAAAAAGTCTGTCAAAAGAATTAAAAGTTTTTGACAACATAAGATTTATTGGGTTTGTTCCAAACGACGAATTACCAAAATATTTAAGGACAGCGGATGTTTATATTTCAACCTCTTTATCAGACGCAGGAATCGCCTCTTCTACAGCGGAAGCCATGGCCTGCGGTTTGCCGCTTGTCATTACTATTACTGGTGAAAATAAAAAATGGGTTAAAGATGGCCAAGGGGGATATTTGATTCCAGTAAAAAATCCAAAAATTTTAGCTCAAGAAATCATCAATTTGATAAAAAGCGAAAATCTCAGAAAAGATTTTGGTAAAATTAACCGAGAGATAATCAAAGAAAAAAACAATTATTTTAAAGAAATGGCTAAAATGGAAGAAATCTATAGAGGGTTAATAGAAAAATAATTATGAAAAAAGTTTTAATTATAGGATATCTCGAGCCATATTGTCTTTACAGGGGCGGGAGTCCACGAACTTTGGGTTTAGCAAATTATCTAATAGAATTTGGATGGCAACCGATTGTTCTGACAGCTCCTTTACGGGGAAAACCCGATTTTGGAGCTAAGGTGAAAATTATTGAGACGCCTTACCGCGATATGTTTTACCATTTGAAAAAATTGCTTAGATGGTTTGGTATTAGTTCCGACAGAAGTGTAAGCGAGCAACTTAAAGAAAAAATTGGCGTAACTTCTAAAAAATCTTTCATTGACTTTCTTTTGAATTCTTATATGGCCATTTTTGCCTATCCAGATACTGAAAAATATTGGAAGTCATTTGCTATCAAAGAAACAGATAAGCTTTTAGAAAAAGAGAAAATAGATGCAGTAATTAGTATTTGGCCAATAACAGCCCATCTCGTGGCTAAGGAATTAAAAGATAAATATAAAATTCCCTGGATTGCTGATTTTACCCATCTTTGGTCACAAGGTTATTATTATAAATATGGTCCTATAAGAAAATTATTCGATAAAAAATTAGAAATAAAAACGATTTTAAAAGCAGATGCCTTGACAACTGTTTCTGATTATTTCATTGGGAAATTAAAAGAACTCCATAAACGGCAATTTATTCATTTTATACCCCACGGCTTTGATCCTTCGTGGCTTCAAACCGCTCCACCATCCCTAACAACTAAATTCACTATTACCTATACTGGTCATATTTATCCTGAAAAACAAAGAGTATCAAAGTTTTTTATTGCTATTAAAGAGTTGATAGATGAAAATCTCCTAAATCCAGAAGAGGTTGAAATAAGATTTTACGGCGAAGAAGGCGACTGGCTTAAAAAAGAGATTGAAAAATACAAACTTTCAGAAATTATCCATCAATACGGGCCGATACCACACCGAGTATCACTTCAAAAACAACACGAATCACAAATTCTGCTTCATTTGGGTTGGGATGATAAAAATATAAAAGGTTTCTACACCTCGAAAATCTTTGAGTATTTGGCCGCTCAAAGACCAATACTTGGTGTAGGAGGAGCTAGCGATGGGGTTGTAGAAAAACTCCTTTCAGAAACTAAAGCCGGTGTTTACGGTAAGGAAATTTTAGAGGTTAAGAACTTTATTAAAGCTTTTTATGATGAATATAAATTCCAAGGTAAAATAACTTATCAGGGAGATATAAAGAAAATTAACAAATACAGTCATAGAAAAATGGCAAAAAAATTCGCCGATATTCTAAATAGATTAATATGAAAAATAACCATTCATTTGTTTCAATAATAATACCTTGCTGGAATGAGGAGAAATATATAGCAAAGTGTTTGGATTCGATTGTATCCCAGGATTATCCGAAAGAAAATCTGGAAGTTTTGATCGTTGATGGAATGTCAGAAGATAAAACCATAGAAATTATAAAAGGATATTCAGAAAGATA
>Ga0307379_10014819_pt1 | contig 10023 bp, 16 predicted proteins | sample UN2MG_FD_202237 | JGI IMG/M metagenome (GOLD analysis project Ga0307379, IMG submission 202237) | Soil microbial communities from Risofladan, Vaasa, Finland - UN-2 | ecosystem: Environmental > Terrestrial > Soil > Coastal area > Acid sulfate soil | place: Finland: Risofladan, Vaasa | collected... | reverse complement strand
CATGGACCTGTCTGCTCTTTGATTGGTACGCTTCGTCCATTTGCCGACGTCGTGTCATCTGCGGAGTCTGCCACACTGGTATCGCCAGTTCCGTCCGAATCATCAAGAGCAGACAGGTCCATGTTGCCGAGGTCCTCAGTCATGAACTCCAACTCTTTTTCAGACATTCCAAGAGCCTCCAGTAATGTGCCGTCATCACTCTCTGCGATCAGCATTATTTCGGCATTTAGGATGTTGGTGTCAACATCCCCTATCGAAACTCGATTGTCACTTATGCGAGATGCGTTCGCCTGTTTTGCGGTCATATCGGTGCGAACGATAACCGGAACATACTTCATCTTTAGGTGCAAAGCAGCCATTCTTCGTCCGTGTCCCTTGATGATAACTCCCGCCCCATCCACAACAATAGGCACATCGAATCCAAACTCCTGGATTGCTCTAGCCAAACTTTTTACTTGCGCCTCATCATGTAATTTGGCGTTGCCCGGATAAGGATGTACCTGTTCAATAGGCCAATTTGTAACTTCGCCCGCCAACACATCTTGATCTTTGTTTTTTGTCTTAGCCATGATTTTTTTCTCTCCATGTAATTTCCGCAAAGAACAGGTCTCGAACTTCTGCGCTGATGTGATCCTGAGTTTCTATAATTGCCAAAATGTGATTCGTATTCATGTTCATGAGGATAACTTGTCGATATGGTTCGTCACCCTTAATGCCGTAGGTGCCCCACTTAAAATACTTTCGATTGTGCGCGTGACCGGCGCTTGAATAAATTGACATATCAACCTGGTCGCGGTGAGAGCTACGTCGCAAATATTCTGTGCCGCCATCGACCATATATGTTTTTCCGTTTTTGTCGGTGTGTGTCACATAGTCATGTCGATGCGCGCTTTCAATCACCGTGCCATCAGGAGTTTTCATGGCGTTTTTTAATATCATTCGTCATTGTCCTTTAGAAGCAGGAACACCAGCGCATCCCCGGCGTTTGTGAGTGCGTTGCTGCCGTCGTACCCCTGTGCGACGGCAGTACGGGTAATCAACGCTGACAGTTCTTCAGCGTCTCTTACAGGCACTTTGAATCGCATGATAGTATCTGTTGGCGGCAGTCGCGTCGTGTCTCCAAGGTCCACATCGTCGTCGTCGTCCAAATTCAGATCATCAAGGTTAATATCTGCCGCCGCCACAATAGCTTCAAGGTCGTTGTCGTTGTACGGCAAAAAGTCACTTAGTTCGTTGATGTCCAAATCTGCCAAAATTTCAGCTAGTTTTCCGGCGTCATCATGCCCCCACCTACCGTTGTCCGCCAGACCAATCTCTTTTGCCCGCTTGTCATCCATTGGGCCTAGATTCACAATCGGAACCGTTTCCATCCCAAGGCGACAGGCAGACTCCCATCTGTGGTGGCCGCCTAGAATCTCCAGCGCTCCGGAAGCTGTTTCTCGCACTATAATGGGTTTGAACATACCCAATCGAATCATGGAGGCGTCCAATTTCGATTCAGACCTTGCATCCAATACGTTTGGATTCCACGGATTTCCAAAAAGTCGAGAGGGTTCTATTACTTGATGTCGGTAACTCATAAGCACCTTTGCTTGTACGCTGATATAGCCTTATACTATCAGTCTAATACTTCGTAGGCAAATAACATTGAACTCGATCACTATAGTTTATAATCCTGTTGCAGCTAAGGTCGTGGACCCAACGCACCAGTCTGACCTACATATACAGCACATTCTATCCTATATGGTCTCCGGAGCAGATCAGCAGGACTCATATAAGACTGGACATTGGGACGGGCGCGCTAGCTTCTATGAAATGCGCAAACATCGATTCCCCGCTGGTTTTGTGCCAGCCGTGATGCAGGGATTACGCAAGATAGGCTATAAGGTTATTGCACGCCGAGCAAAAATGCCAGAGTCTTTGGGGCCAGAGCGGCCGATATTTGACGATTTTGCATATAAAGATGAGCGCTATGACTTCCAGGCTGAGACCGTTGATCGATTGGTCAAACATGGCCGAATGATAGCGCAGGTGGCCACTGGTGGCGGCAAATCTCGTATTGCTCAGATAGCGACCGCCAGAATTAAACGGCCAACGCTTTTCTTGACCACTCGTAAAATGCTGATGTATCAGATGAAGGATCACTACGAAAACATGCTTGACCACATGGGTAAGAATATCCATAAGGTAGGAGTTATGGGAGATGGCGAATGGTGCCCGCAACATTGGATAAACGTAGGTATGGTTCAAACTCTAACCGCCAGGCTGAAGCCAGCGAGCGTCTTAGATTCTCCGGAAAAGCAAGATAGTCAAGATGCCGTCATTCGAAAAACAAGGGCGCTACTTGAAAAATTTGAGCTAGTAATTCTTGAGGAGGCGCATGAAGCCTCAGGAAAAAGCTACTATGACATTTTGAAACGGTGCAAAAATAGTCACTATCGACTGGCGCTGACCGCTACCCCCTTTATGAAGGACGATGAAGAGGATAACATGAATCTTATGGCAGTTGCAGGCCCCGTCGGCATACGTGTCACAGAGAAGCAACTGATTGATTGCGGCATTCTTGCCAGACCAATATTTCGATTTGTTGAGCCGGATAAGCCTAAATTTCTACTGCGAAATACCAGTTGGCAGGCTGCATATAGGCTTGGAGTGGTGGAAAGCGTTTCCAGGAATGCGATGGTCTTGCAGAACGGTATGTTGGCCGCCAAACATGGCTTGTCGGTTCTGGTCTTGATACAGCAGCAGAAGCACGGCAAGATGCTTGAGAAGGCATTTAGAAAGAACGGCGTTCGCTGTCGATTTATTTTTGGCGATAGCGATTCCAAAGAACGAGATATGGCCCTGAATGAGTTGAAAAACGGCGATACGCAGGTGCTTATTGGCTCAAATATTCTTGATGTCGGCGTCGACTGCCCGGCACTTGGCATGGTTATCAATGCTGCTGGCGGTAAAGCAGAGGTAAATCTTCGTCAAAGAATCGGACGAGGGCTTCGAGCGAAGAAGCGTGGGCCTAATGTTTGCTTCATTCTTGATTTTGCCGATAATTTCAATAAACATCTCGTGCGTCACAGTACAACGCGGCGTGCTATTATTCAGGGTACACCTGGATTTGCGGAGAATATTTTGATTGGAAATCAGCAATTTCCCTATAATCTGTTTGAGGGCACCGCATGATTTATGATTATACCTCTCAGTTCTTGTGCTATTATATCGCCATGAATACTGGTGTATCTCTATGAATACTAATATATCTCCTGACTTCGACGCAATTACCTTAAGGATAAAAACCCTTGGGCGATCTTCTATTCTGTCGCTAAATAGCATTGAGGATGCTATTGTTCTTGCCGTCGAACTCATTACTTCTGGAAAGGCCATACCAAAGTCTATATGGTTGAACGGAAAAGAGGTATATAGTGAAGCAGACATAAATCTCTATTGGGAACGCACAACGAAGGCAACGCCTTGACGCTCTCGCTCTGGTAAATGGATTTACACAATAGGAGCGTCAATGTCCGATTTTAACAGGGAAAGATTACTTGCTTTTATGCAAACCTTGTCCATGAAGCATTACCACTGTACCTGGGCCAACGGAATTGAATATACTCTGTGGCACTGGATGCACCACGATGACAACCCTCTTTCACAAGCCGATACCCACCGCCTGTATATTCTGCATAATCGGTGCAAAGGATGGTTCGCTCTTTTAGATGAACCATCAGAGGGCAGTCAATTTCTTACCACTGATAGGTGGATCAGACTTTTTTCGGATGAATTCAATGGCGAAAATTATTGATAGCTTAGCCCTGTCGTTCCCACAGATGAACAATGAATACTTCAAATCGGACATTTGCACGATATGCGAATGCGAATTTAGTCTTGATGACGAAGGTGGTGTGAGCGGCGTATTGCAACGTCAGGGTGCTGTAGGACATATAGGCATTATTCTTGTTGTTTTTTGTCCAACGTGTCACGCTGGACTGCATGATATGTACACCGCATGGTACGGGAAAGATGAGGACGGTCAAATCGTGCTACAATCAGATGACGACCTTGAAGACGATTGATATGAGAATTCTCGATGATATTAAGACGATCTAATTTGGACCTCATGGTGCGACCAGGAACTTCAAGACCACGGTCGGAGAGTTCAACTCTCTCTAGGTCCTCCACTCAAAACGATAGCGAGCTATAGTCATGCGCTGAATTCAACTGTAGAGACCCTCCTGTACACTAAATCCTCTTGTACACGTAACGTGTACGCCTCAAAATAATGTACATAGTTGAAATTTGTAGGAGATTTATCGATGGACTTACGAACATATCTAAAGATTAAGATTAAAACTTTGGCCGCCGAAGCGGGAATTATTCGGCGTGAAGAGTCGAAGGTGAAAGCGATGGAAAAGTGGTCTATGCAGCATCATCGCAAAACCGTCGTTCGCGATGCCGCCAGACGCTCTCTCGTTGCTTATCAGATTATTCGCGGTCGATGTTGGCAGCAGACTGTTTCAAAGTTAAGGCATACTCGTTATAACGATTGGGAGTACGTCAGAAAAATGCTGATGAAATACGGCGATACGCCACATCGCGAAAACATGATGGCCCCGCATCTGTTCACGATTGAGATGGAGGCGCTTTATGAATTTTGGCTGGAAGATCCGGAAAGGTCGGACGCAATAGCGCTGGCCGCATAGTTAGACGGACGCAAGCAACGTATTCCCTAGTTCGTTAGCGGCTATAGCCGTAGGGCCTCATTTAAGGAAAGTTCGTGATGTGTAAAAGGCTGATTGTTTTGCTGTCACTCGTCTCTTTATCGGCGCTTGCAGACGATGCTGTTTTGACTTGGACCAATCCTTCGCGAACAGAATCCTGTGTGGACGCCGGACCCTATACTAATCCCGCTGGCACTGATATCTGGATGAAGGTCGCGAGAATTTCCGACCCGGACGAAGTGACCGCTACTCTGTTCGGATTAAAGCCGGGGACTTACGAATACGTCACAACAGCGTACAGTCAAGCAGGCGAAGTTTCTAAACTATCCGGATCGGCTACAAAAGTCATTACCGATTTCTCAATGAAGACAGAAACGGTGTACTACGTTATTCAGCAATCTGGAGTGTTTATCCTGTTGCCCGTTGGTCATTTGCCGATAGGGACAGCTTGCAACCCCGAACAAGAAGTGAACGGGAAGTATGCCGTGGATGTTGCCTTGCTGTATTCTGAGTCCGAAGACGAAGGCACTCCGTATGGATGGACCGGGACAGCGCGACCTTTAGTGGTTGTAGCGCAATGTGGCTAGGCATAGCAATATTTGTGGTTGTGCTGCTGTTAGCATATTATAGGCAACACACAAAGAGACAGAGCGAACCTTCGGATGTTCCGGGGGTAGTATCTAACGTAAAGTGGAGATTTTCAGATGAGTAAAAATGTCACCGTATGGTGGGACTTACCCACAATTCGATCCAATAACGAGCCTCAAGACCCTGCGGGACTGTCCCACACTAAGGTTTCTTTTAGCGCTGATTTGGGAAGTACGTTTGTACCGCTGGCTGACGTTCCGTCGACAGATTTGCCACAGGAAGTCTTTATTCCGGACCTTGTTGACGGTGACTATATCATTCGACTGGCTATTGTTGACATTCTTGACCTAGTCGGAGGCAATGTTGACACGCCATTTAAGGTAGACTCGTCAGTACCAGGATTGGTACAAAACGTCTTTGTAGAATTCAGCTAAATCGTTTCGCAATCTATTCGGACATTGTTATCGCATAAGAGGTCAAGGAAGACCTCTCGATTGAGAGAAAATGATATGTCTACTAATTTCTATTGGCATGAAAAGCCTAAAGTTTGTGTGACCTGCGGGCACAACCTCTCAAAGACTATTCACATTGGCAAATCCTCACCCGGATGGGTGTTTATGCTTCATGTTGATCCTGAAGAGGGCCTGCATACGCTCAATGATTGGATTGACAAGTGGAACGAGCCAGGTTCACTGATTTATAATGAATATGGCACCTTAATTTCCAACTCCGACATGAGTCGTATCATTCTCGACAGGGAAAATTTTGAATCAACAAGAAAAGATACCTCATATCTGATGAAAAACCATGCCGTGGAAGGTCCGAGGGGACTATTGCGTGGTGATCGTAACTTCGCGCCGCCAGATGACGAAACCTATGATCTTGTTGACGGCGAGTTCTCATGAAGATGACCTGCGCCATTCAAAAGAAAAGTCAAGGCAAGTGGCAACTTTTTGATGAATTTGTCACAGAGAGCGGCGCAGCAACTCGTGTGCTAAAATTACGGAAGTTGTTTAAGCAAAATCTTTATAGGGTTGTCAGACTATGAAAATGAGCGGAAAAGGCATTGAGCTACTTAGGTCGATTGAGGCATTTCGCGACTACGCCTATGACGATCAAAATGGCGAAGAGATAGAGGCTTGGGTTCCTGGGGCAACCATCGGCTACGGCCATTTGATTGAAGAGTCCGAGTGGAACAACTATTGCGGAAAGACAATGGGTCTACTTGAGGCTGAAATTCTGTTCTCCAGCGACATCACGCCTTTTGAGTTTGCGGTTGAAGCCGCTTGTGATGACCCTCCAAACTCACACCAGTTCGATGCGATGGTAATGCTGGCCTTCAATATAGGCATCAGAGGATTTCAGCAATCGAGCGCCATTAAGCTGATAAACAACTCTCTTGCGATTACGCCGTATAAGAATTTGGAAGACGCCTGGAAGGCGTGGAATAAAGATCGCGGAAAGGTTGTTCAGGGATTGGTTAATCGTCGTAATGCCGAGTGGGATATATTCTCAAAGGGAATATACGCTCGTTGGTAATGCGCTATAATAGCGTCAGCGCCACTGAGATGCGCCAGAATGGACGATCACCAAACAATAGGGGATAGATATGAAAAAAGAGCGAGCGCTGTATATGCACACATCTGATGGGACCATTAGGGTTGTCGTCAGTATGCCGAATGGTCAGGACAACGTAATATTGGAAGGCGACGAAGCGATGGACTGGGTTGAACGGCGCACGGCAATGCTGTTATCCGCAGAACGTCCTGCCCCGGTCGAAATGACAATGGCGGAATACGACAGTTTTGTAGAAAACTGTTGGTTTTCTGGCGACATGCCGCTTCAGAATGAAATTACCATTTCCGCACTCGGTCTCGCCGGAGAATCTGGCGAAGTTATGGAAAAGATTCTATGTGCCGCCAGTCAATGTGTTGCCGCTAGTAAACAAGCGGAGCGGGAAAAGAAGATTGTGCGAGGAGACGAACCAAAGCCGGATAATCGCGCAGGTGTTATTGGCGAATTGGGAGATGTTCTGTTCTACGTCGTCAACCAGGCTCGTCTTCATGGTTACACGCTTTCGGACGTTGTTGCGTCGAACGTATCAAAGTTGACCAGTCGAAACGCTCGCGGCACGAAACGCGGCGATGGAGATGCGCGCTAGTCACATTCTACATACATAATTTGCGCGAAGAAAGGAGATATCACATGAAGTATGATTTTCGTGGCGGCTCTGATTGGCTTGGAGTATTTGCGGCCATTATAACGGCATTGGTAATTGTTATTGTGCTGATATTATTGAACGGCTTTAATTAACAAATAGGGGAAACAAATGGTTAGGCAAGATTATATTCAAGCGGTTGAACTAGCTAAAGGCTGGATGTTCATTCCTGAAAAACAATTTGTCAAGATTCCAGGGTTCACGGAGCCGTTTGATGTGATGTCGATGAATACGGCTACCAAGAATGCGTTGGCAATGCAACTTATCGAGCAGGTTGACCAAGCACCTAAATGCGAAATTGTACTTGAAGAAGACGGTCGCACAATCGTTTTCTCGGTAGAAGACGAACAACGAACAGGCGTCTTAGGGTGTGGCGCAGGCGAATCTCGCGCAATCAATACGATTGGGGCCATTCTCTTATCCAAGGTTCTTAAGTGAATGTTCGACACTCACCAATGCTATCCGGCGGGTTGCTAATTACCGGCTGCCCAAGAAGTGGTACGCTGTCGGCTCAAAAGTTTTACGAAAAACGGAATGTTCTTCTTGGTCATGAAACAGCCGGTGAAATGGGGACGGTCGACTATCGCAATGCTTATATGGACTTTGATCTGAATGGTGAAAACCCACCTTTCACTTTAGTCAATGTTTTGGTGCGCGACCCACTTTCTACCGTGGCATCGCTTGAATCGCTATTGGTAAGTGCCACGACCAAGCCTAACATCGGAAGCGATACAGATGCGGACATTCGTTCGTTGGCAAAACAGGGTGATTGGCTCGATTCGCTTGATAAAAAGGTTTATTTGGATTCTGCCGTAAAATGGTGGACTTCCGTCTATGATCGGCTACAATTTTTACCGGTTCTGAGAGTTGAGGACTGGCCAAACTTGCCGCACGAGCATGAACACACTCACTCGCGAAAAACATTAACGGCGAACGATGTTAGAAGACGCATTCCTGCTGGTCATCAGTTCTGGAGTGTTGCCAGGATATACGGGTATTACAGGTAATGCGTAAAAGGAATAAGAAGTGAAACCCACCGTCCAGTGTCCCAAGCCAATGACATACGCGGCACTTATGCAATGTTGAACATCGTACCTTTCTTGATACCTCACATTGGAGTTTAATTACCATGCTACAAAACATCAAATTCATTTTAATCCTTCTTGGGTGGTCATTTGTCCGCTTGCCGTTTCAGGGGCTTGGTCTATTCGTTGTGCCGTTTTTGTGGAGATATCGACACACCAACTACAGTGATCTGCCTGCGTGGACCAGACCGTGGGCCAACATGGAGGATTGGTGGGGGCAACGGTCAGATAAGCCTCGCCATAGAAACGACAACAGTCTGCCGTGGTGGATGAATGTGGAAGGCAAGACCGACTTTTGGAGTTGGTACGAATACCATGCCATTAGAAACGCCACGGATGGGCTGCGATCATTTAAGTGGTACGCCTGTGATGCCTCCGACCCTACAAAGGTGTCATACAAGACAGATATTTACCTTCGTGAATACCAGCCTCAAACGCTAAAGGAACTTGGTCGCAAGTCAGCCTACTACTGGGCATGGGTCGGCTGGAAGGTCGGAGTTGATTTCACTTACTTGTGGAGCGATACTCGATATTTCAATATCAAGTACGGTTGGCGCGTTGAGCCTAGCGATAAAGAAGACCCCCGTCGAGAGGGTGATTTAGCTAAGGTCCTGGGATTCTCACAAACGCTTCACATATCACGGGAATACTAACTCGATGCAAGCCTTCGATTTTATAAATGATATTGCACAGTGGTTTAAGCGGTTTGTGCCAGAGTGGGACCTTCTAAATCCAACCGAAGGTGGAATTCGATTTGGCCCAGGAGGTACTATCACTCTTTTGAAGCCGGGACATATATATTGGTATTGGCCGATTATCCATAATGTGTACATCATACAAACTCGCCGACAAACACTCAGCATATCCCAAGTCTTGGAATCCCGCGACGGGCAAACGGTGTTGGTCAAGACTGTTATAATCTACGAAATAGATGATGTTGAGAAGGCGATTGTGTTGACTCGCGATCACGAAGACACAATAAGTGAGGTCGGTGAAAAGATAACGGTGAAGCCAATTATGTCGAGAAATATGGCTCAGCTAAAAGAGGATTTGTCTTTCACAAACAAGCTGAATAATGAAGTAAAGGCGGGGGCACGAGCCTTATTGCGAGAATACGGTGTTAAGGTGATTGACGGTTACATTGCGTCTTTCGCCAAAACAAAAGTTATCAATCACGAAGGCGATGGAATATCCATTGATACAGGGGATGAAGCGTGAATTCTATTAAGGACATAGTAAACTGCATTTTTACCATAAATGTCATAATGCTAACTCTGATGATCCTTGCGATGTTCGCAGACGCAGGTGCAGACGCGCCCATGACAGACGAGGTGTGCTACGAACCATATGGCGATTCTGTTGATTTTGAGTTTGAAGCGGAGCAAGCGCTTGTAAAAATCTCCTGGGTCGACCCCGGAGA
>Ga0307379_10014818_pt1 | contig 10023 bp, 9 predicted proteins | sample UN2MG_FD_202237 | JGI IMG/M metagenome (GOLD analysis project Ga0307379, IMG submission 202237) | Soil microbial communities from Risofladan, Vaasa, Finland - UN-2 | ecosystem: Environmental > Terrestrial > Soil > Coastal area > Acid sulfate soil | place: Finland: Risofladan, Vaasa | collected... | reverse complement strand
CCAATGTCCTTTCAGCTAAATAACGCACAACAAATGGCTATACATGATTCCTTATTATCACTGACCGAAAGAGAAATGAAACATCTTAAAGGCTCCTGGGCAGAAACCTTAAAGTAAAAAGATATTCCCCTTTATAGAGGAAGACAGGTTTAGCGTATTATATAGTGACAATCCTTCCTCCAGGCCTAACAATCCGGTAAACGTCTATTTCGGACTTCTCATCTTAAGGGATATATTTAACCAATCAGACGAAGAAGCCCTTAATTCTTTGATGTTTGATATTAGATACCAACATGGGAACCTCCGAGTATCAAGAGCTAGCCAGAAAAAGAGCCGGGATTGAGGGTATTCCCTCCATACTAAGGAGGAGATACAAGATAGATCATCTACCGGTAAGGGGATTAATACGTGTGAAGGTCTACTTAGGGTTTAAGATATCGGCAATAAACTGTAAGAGATTGATAAAAGGGTTGATGAATAGGCCAGAAGCTGGTCTTCCTACTCTTTTATATCACTATTTATTTCCGCTATTTAGTTTTCAAAGAACCTACAGAGTTAAATTTGCTGCTTAGGTTAAATATGTTGTGTTAAATAGTTAGTTTTTGGGAGATAATCATAGTATTAAAACTATCCACAAATAGTCTATTAATCTCTTGATTTATCCACAGGTTATTTAATTCAAGCCGCTTTATACTGAAAGATTTCCTTATATGGATATCCGATCTTGACATTGTCACATTTGAAAAAGCAAAACGACTTTTTTGACCATATAGGAGTTTAAAAAAACATTTCAACTTAAAAATTTACCATTTTCCTTCAAACCCCCATGATTATCGTAATAGTTTAGTTTTTCCAAAATCCACTGGGCTAATCCTAGATCATAGTATATCACCCCCCCCAAGCTGTTAAGCGTTCGAATTGCCTCACTAAAAAAGTACTCCAAATTATTTTAATTATAACCTAATCTCCTCTATATTTAAAGAGAAGAAATTATCTCTTTTTTAATATATGAGGAGGTAAAAGGAATGTTAACCATAAGGCAGAAAAAGGTCATAACCAAAGAATTAAAAGATCGATATCAAAGATCATCTAAAAAAGAAAAGACTATTATCTTAAATGGGTTTATCCAACTCACCAGATATAGCCGCTCCTATGCCGCCAGAACCTTAAGGATAAAAGAAGTATTAGGGTATATGAATATAGTGGGAAGGAGAATAAGATTGGTAAGAGATAAGAGGAAAATTAAAAGGAAGAAGAAAAAGATCTATGATCAAGAGGTGATTACCGCCTTAAAGGAGATCTGGAAAATATGTGATTATATCTGTTCCAAAAGACTGGCCCCATATTTAAAAGAGATTATCCCGGTATTAAAAAAATGGGGTGAAATTAAACTCCGATTGGGATGAGGCTAAACCCGGTTTTTTCGAGATTGATTTAGTCTCCCATGATGGAGGAGCAGCACGGGGTGATTTTATCCAGAGCCTGAACTTTACCGATACCTGTACTTCCTGGGATGAGATGATAGCCGTAAATAATAAGTATGGGTCTTTGCTGGGATAAAGAGTATAAAAGAGAGGTTACCCTTCTCTATTTTAGGGTTAGATCAGATAATGGAAGTGAGTTTATCAATGCCCATCTACTTCGTTATTGTGAGGAAGAACATATCACTTTTACCCGAAGTAGACCTTATCGAAAGAATGATTCCTGTTTTGTAGAACAGAAGAACTATTCGGTAATCAGAAGGGCGGTAGGCTATGCCAGATATGATACCGATAACGAGCTTAATATCTTAAATGAATTATATGGTTATCTTAGACTCTATGTCAACTTCTTTCAACCGGTAAGAAAATTGATTAAAAAAGAAAGGATAGGGAGTAAGGTTATTAAAAGATATGATGAGGCTAAAACCCCTTACCGAAGAGTTCTGGCTTAGAATCTCGCCATATGCGATTCTTTTGTATGGGCTTCCGTTACTAAAACAACGTCGCCAACTGCATTAATCTATTTTACGAGGCTGTATAATTCACATTCAGGAAGTACGGTCTTCCTTATGGCCTACCTGTTTCCCTGTGTACGCTTCATCTTATTGTTACCAATTTCGATGCAACACTCGATATGGGTGGTTGGCTAGACCTTGCCCAGCAGGGACTTTCACCCTGCAAGATATATAGAGCTTTCTTGGCGCTCGTCAGTCATCAGGTCTAAGGTTGTTTTTACGCCTGCTGTTTTTATTTCTACTACTAAATGTCTACCGAGAATTTCTCTCATTATCTGAGGGTTTTGTTCTGTGATTCTAAACGTTCCTACTTTATTACCATAGGATAAGGAGAAAGCTGCAGAAGTTGGGCAACTTTTTGTCCTCAAATAATATTACTCTAATAAGACCAACATTTACTTTTTGCATATTTTTTACATCTACATATCTAAATACATCTAAAAAATTAATGTAACAACTCTTTTAAATTTTCCAGGTCAAAATCTTACGGGAAGAATGATAAGATTTTTGCCAAACAGAAAAACTTAACTTGCATTAGAAGTGCTTTAATTTCTCTTAACCTTTGTTTCGTCTTTTATATATTTATTATTTCTTTGATTTATTAGGTGGGTACCCATAACATGGTTTACCTTGAGCGATGCCCATATCCGCGCCAAAGTTTCACATATTTTTAGCGATACTTTAGCTGGTACTATTACGGGTATATAAAATTTTTTACAATTACATTAATATACTTTCACAACCATCTTACAGATTCTCCCATATTACTTACAAATAGATTTCATAATCAAAGCATATACTTTTGCGCAATTGATAACCTCATCAATATGTACATGTTCATCTTGAGTATGGCCTACACGCCCAGGACCAAGTACTATTGTGGGTATCTTTGCCTTATTTACCATTGGGCTCGCATCGGTATATCCTGGTGAACCCCACATTAACGCAGGAGTACCTATAATGTGCTTAACAGCTAAACTAGCTGTTTTTACAATTTTCTCATCAGGTGAAATTTCCATCGGTTGAGAGCATCGTGTTATTGTATTTTTTGTTAGTTTTACAGAAACATTTAGCTCTGGATCTTTTTTTCTAAGTTTTTCAAGGATATCTTCAATTTCAGTTTGAACATCTTCTAAATTTTCTCCGGGTAAAGTACGTCTATCTATTTTTATTCTGCATATATCTGGTACAATATTGGATTGAGTACCACCATTAATAACACCTACATTAATCGTACCTGTTCCCAGAAGAGGATGGGAGTTTATACTTAACTTTTTTGGAAGATCTTTCTCAATAGCCTGGACTACCCCGCACATCTTTGATATTGCATTGATACCTAACGTTGGTTCACATCCATGGGAAGCCTTGCCCTTCACAGTCACTTCTAACTCTGCTCGACCTTTATGGGCAATGGCAATCTTTAAACTTCCACCATAACATGTGGGTTCCCCAACAATGCCGTATTCAGCTTTAATACCTTCTGATATTAACTTATTAATGCCTCTTCCTGAGCCTTCCTCATCTACAACTGCAGTTAATAAAATACGTTTTGAAAGAGTTATATTGAGATCCAAAATAGCTTTAACTGCAATAATCGCAGCAACTAAACCAGATTTCATATCAGCAGTGCCACGACCATAAATCTTTCCATCCAAAACTGATCCGCCAAAGGGATCTATTTTCATATTTTTAATATGAACAGTATCTGTATGACCATTAAAAATTATTCCTATTTTTCTCGAAGATGCAGGAGTTTCTCCCAATACATTTCTTGCTCCAGGATAGACATCCTGAAAATGTACGTTATTCAAACCTATGTCCTGAAATTTTCTATAAAGAAAATTTCCAATTTCAAGCTGTTTACCTACTTTTTCGCCTGGAATATTAATACTTGGAATCGATACAAGTTTCCTTATAAAAGTACATATCTCTTCTTTGTTATTATCGATATAGTTTATCAATTTTTGGTCTTCTTTGTCCATAAATTATTCCTTTTGTTTCATTCGCTCATTTAAAATTTATATTTTTACCTTTTAATAGATGACATCTTGCAATATGTTTTTCGTTTATTTGGAACCAATTTGGTTTTTCGCAAGTGCATCTTTCTATTGTGTATGAACATCGAGGATGAAACCTGCAACCAGTTGGAGGATTTATGGCACTGCCAATTTCACCTTTTAAAGGCGGTATTTTAGGAAGCATAGTGAGCTCTTTTTTGCTAACTACAGGGATGGCAGAAATCAATGCCTGGGTATATGGATGCATTGGATTGGTAAGAATATCTTGGGAACCACCAACTTCAACCAATTCTCCTAAATACATTACTCCTATCCTATCCGACATATTTAATACCACACTCAGATCATGGGAAATAAAAAGATAGGTTAAATTAAACTCTTTTTTCAACTTTGTTAACAGATTCAATATTTTTGCCTGAACAGAAACATCGAGAGCAGAAGTGGGTTCATCAAACACTACAAGATCGGGCTTCAAAATTAAAGCTCGAGCAATAGCAATTCTCTGTTTCTGTCCCCCACTTAGTGCGGCAGGATATTTATAAAAGAAGTTTTCGGGAGGCAATTGAACATACCGCAACATTCTAGAGACCTCATTCTGTTTTTCCATAGGAGTACCAATTTGATGTATATCTAAAGCAACCTTTATCAACTCCATCACTTTTTTTCTAGGGTTCAGTGATGACGAAGTATCCTGATGGATCATCTGCATCTTTGATGTTAGTTTACGTCTTCTCTGGCCATTAAAATGTGAGATATCTTCTCCTTTGAACCATATCTCTCCCAAAGTAGGTTGTACTACCCCCAGGATTGTTTTTGCAATGGTCGTTTTACCGGACGCTGTTTCTCCAACTAGTCCGAACACTTCACCTCTCTTTATATCAAATGAAACATTATCTACAGCTCTTACTTTACCAACCTCTTTCCTAAACAAACCTTGATGAATTGGGAAATATACTTTTAGATTTCTAATATTTAAAAGAGGAACTTCTAACATTTTATTTACTACCTTTATGGAATAATCTACAAGCGACAAAGTGATTTTTTTTTACTTCGATCATGGTTGGTTTTTGGCTCTTACACAAATCCTTTGCAAAGGAACATCGAGGATAAAACCTGCAACCTTTTGGAGTATGGACATAATCTGGTATGGTACCGTCAATTCCATCGAATTTCTCGCGAGTTAGCTTGGGAAGAGAATTTATAAGGCCCGAAGTGTATGGATGCAAAGGTTCATCAAAAATTTCGTTTACTTTTCCCATTTCCACTATCTGCCCTGCATACATTATATAGACTCTTTGGGCAATTTTTCTCGTGACACCAAGATTATGCGTAATATACAGCATTGACAGGTTACTATCCTCTGTTATTTTCTTGAGCAATGTGATAATTTGCTTCTGAACAGTTACATCGAGTGCAGTAGTTGGTTCATCCGCAAGAAGAATTCGCGGTGAGCCTATAAGAGATATTGCAATTAAAATCCTTTGAGCCATACCCCCACTCAGTTGATAAGGATAATAGTCCAGAACTCTTTCAGGATCTGGTATTTGAACTTTCCGCAGCATCGCGATAATTTTCTTGAGCGATCCTTGTACCTTTTTTTTATTTAACTTCTCCTTATAATAGTTTATCCTTGAAATATGTTCTTCCCCTTGTCTCATAACCAGGTCGAGAAATTGATCCTTTACTGTAAATACAGGATTTAATGAAACCAAAGGGTCTTGAGGAATGAGGGAAATTTCTCTTCCATGTAATTTACAGAGTTCCTTTGTTGGTAAAGTAAGTAGATTTTTGCCTCTGAATAATATCTGGCCATTAGTAACTTTACCTGGAGGTATTGGCAGGATACCAAGAATTGTCTTAAGTGTTACTGATTTTCCACACCCAGTTTCTCCTACCAATCCCACTGTTTCTTTTTCACCCACATCGAGATTTATATAATCAATTATTTTTGCTTCACCTTCGAAAGTGTTAAATGAGACAGCTAAATTTTTTACAGATAATATGGGGAATGTCATTACATAACCTCAACATCAAAGAGATCTCTCAAACCATCCCCAATCAAATTAATTGAGAAGACAGCTAAAAAAATAAATATTCCGGGCATCGTAGTTATCCACCAGATACGGGGAAGATACAATCTTCCTTGACTAATCATTAGTCCCCATTCAGGTATTGGGGGAAGAATACCTAATCCTAGGAACCCAAGTGCAGCAGCGCTTAATATAGCATACCCCATATCAAGTGTAATTTTTACAATGATTGGAGGAATTGCATTCGGAAGTATTTCGCTAAACATTATACGGGTGCTTTTAGCACCTAGAAGCTTGCTGGCCTCAACAAAAGTCTCCTCTCGAAGGCTGATTACCTCTCCATGTAGAAGACGAGCATACCAAGGCCACCAGTTGATAGAAAGAGCAATAATAATATTTTTCAATGAGGGACCAAAAATACCTATCACAAGAAGAGCTATTATTAATGACGGTATTGAGAGAAAAATATCTGTTATCCTCATTATTATACTACCAGTTTTTCGACCGATATATCCAGCTATCAAGCCTAGGGTACAGCCTATAAATGCACCAATCAATGGAATAATTAAGCCTGCTAGCAATGTATTTCGCCCACCAAACATTATGCGAGAAAAAATATCCCGGCCCATTTGGTCTGTACCACAGATATGTAAAAGACCTGGAGGTTTGAAAGACTGCGAGAGATGTATTGCATCACCTGCATCCTCTGGATAAGGAGCTAACCAAGGTGCGAATATACACATTAGTAATAGAGACAGAAACAATCCGATCCCTATTAGCGCAAGAACATTCTTCCTGATCATATATATTCCTCGAAAGAGGGACTCCAAATGGGCATGGCGTGATATTGATTTAGTAATGTGATTTATCTTATCCATATCTTACCCTCGGATCGAAATATCCGTAAAGCATATCTACAATGAAATTTACAATAATGAAGGTAATGCCGACCAAAATTGTTACACCGACGATAGCATTAAAATCGGCATAAAGTACGGCGTTAGCACCGTATCTGCCTATTCCAGGCCAAGAAAAGACAGTCTCAACAACAAAAGACATAGCTATAACCGAAGCGAATAATAATCCGATAATCGACAATACTGGAATAAATGAAAGTTTAAATAGGTACTTCCTATTTATAAGGTCCTCTGGCATTCCATTTGATTTCATCATCATTACATGGGGTGCTCTTTTGTGTTCAATGATTCCTGCACGTAGCAAACGAACAATTTGTGCTAAAGGAGACACCGATAAAGAGATTGCGGGCAGCATTATATGCTTAAGACTACTTATAAAGGCTGCCATATTCAGGGTAATTAAACTGTCTATCAAGTATAGACCTGTTATGTGCGTTGGGGGAGATATGCCAGATCCAATTCGTCCCGAAATAGGCATTATTCTCATATAAAAACTGAAGGTAAGAACAAGCATAATAGCTAACCAAAATCGAGGTATTGAAACGCCAAACAGCGAGACTACACGAGATAGATGATCGACCAATTTATTCTGTTTTATCCCGCTTACTATCCCTAAAGGTATACCTATTATTATCGCAATAGACATTGAAACAATTGATAATTCCAAAGAGGCGGGATAGAATTGGGTTACATCCTGATATACGTCTCGATTGGTAAGCAATGAGAGACCCATCTTTCCGTGAATAAAATTATCTAAAAAAATTATAAATTGAATATGAATGGGTTTGTCGAGACCAAGCGAATGTCTCAATGAGATAATCTGGGACATTGGTGCATCAGGGCCAAGAGCAAGCCTTGCAGGATCCCCAGGAAGTATATGTACTAGGAGAAAAATGAGTACCACTATACCAAAAAGAGTAGGTATAAATAATAACAAACGTTTAAGTAGGTAGTCCCTAAACCGCATACTATTTCCCCTTTAACTAAAACTGATTTAAATATTCCTTATTCTTGAGGGGGAAATATTTGACATTTCCCCCTCAACGCTTACATTGTTCCAACATTCCTTTTTTGGTTGCTTTTCGTAATTACTCTAATATTTTTCGATCGATAAATTTTACTTTAAGATATGTAAATTCCACCAGTATTCATCGAAGCTCAATAAACCATAATATGTATATCCCTGGATATAATCACGGTAAGCCATTCGGTGAACACCGGTTGCAATCCATAAACATGCTGCTCTTTCAGTTATATCAGCTTGGATGTCTTTATAAAGTTTATCTCTTAATTGAGAATCAACGGTTACCCTTGCTTTTAATATCGCATCTGAAAGAGTTTTATCCTTACACCACATTGCTGAAGTGTATCCTGTTGCATCTAAAGTATACCTCATTAAGAAATAATCTGCCGAAACATAACTTGCAGTACTCGATAGGCAAAAGAAATGAGGTGTAGTTTCTGGTTTTACGGTTAAATCAACCATCTGTGCCCAGGGCATAGGCCTTAATTGAACATTTAAACCAATCTTACTCATGTTGGACTTCAAAAGAGCACTCAGTCTAGCTTCCCATTCCAAGGCACTAACATAAGTACAATCCAAAGTCATTGAAGAAAGTTGTTCAGGTGTATATTTTGATTGCGCAAGTTCTGCTTTTGCTTTATCTATATTATATTCGTATGCTAACCCTGTTTTGTTGTGTTCTGGCATATTAATTGTCACAGGACCTTCAGCTTTATAAGTTGCTGGTAGTACCTCGCTTAGCGCTTCCTGATAATTAAATGCATAGCAAATTGCTCTTCTTACATGAATGTCGTCTGTCGGAGGCCTCTGATTATTCATCGTATAGTGTATCATCTCATAGGATGGATCCTCTTGAACAGTTATACCAGGATATGACTCAAGTTCTTTATAGGTTTGATAAGTCAGATAATGGTGAGCCATATCGATATCTCCGGTTTCAAGTGCTATTTTAACGGATGCCTCTTCCGGCATTATCTTAAAATAGACAGTGTCTGGTTGACCCGTTGTCCAACCTCGCCAGTAGTCTTTGAACTTTTGAAATACCATCTCAGTGCCACGCAACCAACTTGTCAAAGTATAGGGGCCACTTCCCGCTTCATTGCTGGCTAGCCATGCCTGTGCGTAATCTCCATACTCACCAAAGTCTCCCTTCTCCTTATGACTCATTGCTAATTTCTCATTTATTACGTATATACTGACAAGAGTGTTTATAAATGGGCCGTAGGGGGAAGTTAAATTAATCTCGACTGTATAATCATCAACAGCTGTTGCACTGTGATCCGTCATTATAGGAGTCCATATATATGACATACCCTTCCCGAGAGCTATCTCTCGGTTTATCGAGAATGCAACATCTTTGGCAGTTAATAGTGTGCCATCATGAAACTTAATGCCAGGATTAATACTGAATGTATATTTAAGTCCATCAGGAGAAACACTCCAACTTTTTGCTACATCTGGCTCAATTGTTCCACCCTTTCTTGGCATCACGATTGAATCATAGAAATTTCGAACTGCCGTGTTGCTCGTCGCATCGTATGCTACACATGGATCAACCGTTTTAATGATCTGGTTTGTACCAAAAACAAAACTAATCTGCTTCTCTTCACACATAGATCCGCTAAAAGCAGTTATTATCATTGCCATACAAACTGCTATAGCAAGTATTACACAACTTTTTTTGTACATTTTCATCATTTTCTCACCTCTTAATTAATTTTAGGATATTATTTATTTTCCCTGCCGGAAGGCTTAGAAAAAGAAATTCAATTATTTAACGTTTTCCTTTTTATAAAGCTCCCCCTTGTACCAGCTAACGGCTTACTTGCTTTTCACCTCCTTCTGGCCTTATTTTTAGCTTTTCCATTGCTAACAATTTAACCCCATTATTAATGGTTAGTATAAAACTTCTTGTTAGTTAAAAGTTAAAAGTGGACTATTTAAAAGTTAAAACTGGACTAAATTAAACTCAATATTTCTGTTAGTTACACTTTAAAAGTGAGCCATCTTTAAAGATTAAAATATACTATATTTTTCT
>Ga0307379_10014817_pt1 | contig 10024 bp, 6 predicted proteins | sample UN2MG_FD_202237 | JGI IMG/M metagenome (GOLD analysis project Ga0307379, IMG submission 202237) | Soil microbial communities from Risofladan, Vaasa, Finland - UN-2 | ecosystem: Environmental > Terrestrial > Soil > Coastal area > Acid sulfate soil | place: Finland: Risofladan, Vaasa | collected... | reverse complement strand
GCCGCTCCAGACCGCGTCCGAGCACGTCGGCCCCGCTGCGCACGCCTTGCAGCAGGTTTTTGATGTAGTGCGAGAGGTAGGCAACGGCCTCGCCGGCGGCCGCCAGCCGCTCGCGTTGCAGGTGCGACTGAACCAACCGGGCGTTCTCGACCGCCAGGCCGGTTTGGTAGCCGATCGCCGTGATCAGGCGCAGCTCGTGCTCGTTATAGGTGTGGCGTGTCACCGGGCAATCGAGGTGGATCACGCCGAGCACCTGCTCGCGCACCAGGATCGGCGTGCAGATCACCGAGCGCATGCCGAGCTTCTGCACGCTCTTGCCGCTGCGGAAACGCTCGTCAGAGACGATGTTGGAACAAAGCACGCCCTCGCGGGACTCGACGGCGTGCCTGACGATGCTGCGCGGGGCGATGATGGTCTGCCCCTCGGCCTCACTCTTGGATTCGCGGCTGCGAAAGCGCACCACCTCCGGCATCAGCTCGTCCGTCTCTTCGTCGCGTACGAATATGATGCCGCGATCGACCTCCACCTCCTCGAAGACGATGTCCATCACGCGGGCCAGAAGCTGGTCGATGGGCAGCAGGCTGCTGATCACGTCGGACAACGCCCGCATGGCGTTCCAGGCCTTGACGGCGTAGGCCGTATCCGGGGCCGCCATCACCACGCTATCCTCGCTCGATGGCACGCTGGCGACGATCGTGGAATCCACCGAGCGACTGCCGGCATCCAACGTCACCATGTCGCTGGGGATATTCGGGCCGGAGAGTTGCTCGACGGACTCATCGCCACCATAGACCAGAAGCGTGCTGCCCAGCCGGATCTGGTCGCCGTGCTTGAGCCGCAGGGGCTTCTCGATACGCACGCCGTTGACGTACGTCCCGTTGGCGCTGTTTAGATCGACCAGCATCCAGGCGCCGTTCTCGACCCTGAGCTCGGCGTGCCGGCGGCTGATGGTCTGATCGGTGAGGGGGATCTGGTCGCTACCCCGGCCGATCAGGACGACCTCGTCCTGGGTCTTGAGGGTGCGCCCCTTATCCGGACCTTGTAATACGTACAGCGTGGCCACACGACACCCCGCGCGAACCTCCTCAGCGCTGCCGTGACCCTGACAATTGAACCAAGTTCCTCGGCCTCCTCAAGCCATATACGCTCACGGGCATCGGCGGTGCAGGCCCGCGACTCCCGTTCCGATACAGTGTCCTTCGGTCATCTCGGGCGGCCGAAGCCGCTCTCGGAGCCCCATAAGCTCCCATTCCCCCCCCCTTGACTCGCGGCGGCCCGCGCGGCGGGCCAACTCGCTGCGCGAGTTCGGGCGTTCGCCCGAAGCCGCGTGTCAAGGGTCCAACTTCGCCGCCCAGCCACCCGCATCTTGCCGGCCTGGGCCGACCGCTGTCGGCCGCGGGACCAATCATCTACGAGTCGTCGTCGAGTTCGGCGGCTTCCTTCATGGCCGCCTTGCGCGACAGCTTGACGCGGCCTTGCTCGTCGATGGCGATGACCTTGACCTTGACCTGGTCTCCGATCTGAACCACGTCGGAAACCGAGCGGACGTAGGCCTCGTCGAGCTCGCTGATATGGCAGAGCCCGTCCTGGCCTTCCTGAATCTCAATGAACGCGCCGAAGTCCTTGATGCTGGCGACACGCCCATCGTAGATCCGGCCGACTTGGATGTCCTCGGTGAGCCGCGCCACCGTCTCCTCGGCCCGCTTGGCTCCCTCGGCACTCAGGCACGAGATGAATACCGTGCCGTCGTCCTCGATGTCGATCCGGGCGCCGGTCTCGGCCTGGATCGCCCGCACCGAGCGACCGCCCGGCCCGATCAGCTTCCCGATCTTCTCCGGGTTGATCTTGAGGGTGATCAGCCGCGGGGCATACTCGCTGATCTGCGGCCGCGGCTTGGCGATCGTGTTGTCCATGATATCAAGGACCTCGAGCCGACACTTGTGGGCCAGCACCAACGCCTCCTGCAAAATGTCGTGCGGCAGCCCATGGGCCTTGAGATCCAATTGGATACCGGTAATCCCCTTCCGCGTCCCGGCGACCTTGAAGTCCATGTCGCCGAAGTAGTCTTCTTCGCCGAGGATGTCCGCCAACAGCACGCGCCGGTTGCCGCCCTGGACCAGTCCGATCGAGATGCCGGCCACGGCCGAGGTGATCGGCACGCCGGCATCCATCATGCTCAGCGACCCACCGCAGACCGAGGCCATCGAGCTCGACCCGTTCGACTCGAGAATGTCGCTGACCAGGCGGATGGTATAGGGGAAGTCGTCGGGCGACGGCAGCACGGCCTCCAGGCTGCGCTCGGCCAAGGCTCCGTGTCCGATCTCGCGCCGCCCCGGACCCATGATGCGCCGCACTTCGCCGACGGAGAAGGGCGGGAAGTTGTAGTGCAGCATGAATTTCTTGCTGTACTCCTCCATCAGGTCGTCAATGATCTGTTCGTCCGACGAGGTGCCCAGCGTCGTCGAGACCATCGCCTGTGTCTCGCCCCGGGCAAACAGCGACGAGCCGTGCACGCGCGGCAGCCAGCTCACCTCACACTGGATCGGGCGGATCTCCTGCAACCCGCGACCGTCGGAGCGCACACCCTCGTTGAGAATCCGCTCGCGCAGCAAGCTCTGCTCAACCGCCTCGATGGCCGCCTTGACTTCCTCCGGCGTGCGTTCCGGCTTCTCCACGTCCGACGGGCATAAGGCCTCGATGGTCTTGTGATAGACGGCGTCAACCGCCTCCTTGCGCTGCTGCTTGCCGGAGATGCTCTTGGCAGCCTTCAAGTCGTCCCATACCCGAGCGCGGATGTTTTCCAGGAAGGCCTCATCCGCCGCCGGCGGTTCCCACTTCGTCGGTTGCCCCGCGTGGCGCTTGAGCTCCTCCAGCATTTCGCAAATCGGCTTGACGCCCTGTTCGTGGGCGAACTCGAGCGCCGCCGCAACGTCCTCCTCGGACACTTCGCGCGCGCCCACCTCGATCATGTTGACCGTCGTCGGATGCCCGGCCAGCACCAGGTTGATGTCGGAGTACTCGAGCTGAGAGCGGGTGGGATTGATGAGGAACTTTCCATCCACGCGGCCCAGACGCACGGCAGCCAGCGGGCCGTTGAAGGGCACGGGCGCGACGGCGATGGCCGCCGCCGCCGAGACGACGCCGATCACGTCCGGGTCGCTCTGCATATCCGCCGCCAACACCAACACCTGAATCTGCACTTCGTCCTTGAAGCCTTTTGGGAACAAGGGGCGTAGCGGCCGGTCGATCATCCGCATGGTGAGGATTTCCTTGGCCGTGGGACGACCCTCCCGTTTGAAGAACCCGCCGGGGAACTTGCCGGCCGCCGACATCTTTTCGCGGTAGTCCACCGTCAACGGGAAGAAATCGATGCCCGCGCGGGGCGAGCCCGTCACCACCGTCCCCAGCACTATCGTGTCGCCATACTGCACCAACGCCGCTCCCGAGGCCTGCCTGGCAACCTTACCAACCTCGATCGACAACACCTTCGAACCGACTTCACGCTCGACCTTAAACGTCATTTTCTCCCTCGACCTGCTCGGCCCACTCTGCCTTCATCACTTGTTCTGCCTTGATACCGTCCGCAGCCTCGGGCCGCCCGCGCGGCGTACAGCCGGTCGGCAACCGGCCGGCGACCGCGACCTGCCCGGTCGCGGGCAATGCGGACAACGTTCCACCACGTCATCACCAGCGAATTACTTCCGCAATCCGAGCCTGCCGATGAGGTTCAGGTAGCGCTCCCGATCCTGGTGGGCCAGATATTTCAGCAAAGCCGAGCGCTTCCCAACCATCTTCAGCAGACCACGCCGCGAGGAGTGATCCTTCTTGTGTACCTTCAGATGCTCCGTGAGCTGTGCGATGCGCTGCGTCAGCACCGCAATCTGCACTTCGGCCGACCCAGTGTCCCGGTCGTGCCGCTTGTGGGTCTCGACAATCTCCTGCTTCTTCTCTGCCGTCAGAGACATGCTGTCGTCCTTTGCTGCACTTGGGTCATGCTCCAGCCTGGTCCGCCCCGCCCGGCCAAAACAGCCTGCTACAAACCCACATTGTAGAGCCCCTTCCCCCATCCCGCAAACCCCCGGCCGCAAGTGCCACCAGCGGGGTGAGCGTCAGGATTGTGGGCAGCAGGACATCACCTGGGGAGTGCGGGCGTCTCGCCCGCGTCGCTGACACGGCACCGGCGGGCGGGGACGCCCGCACTACCCACGGACGCGACGCTCACCCCGCTCGCAGTCGGCTCTGCGGCCGGCAGCCCACGGCAACTAGGTCACCGCCCGCCAGAGCGGGACCACGACGGACGGGCCGACGACGGCGAGGACCGCGACCAAGCCCAGCAGGATCGACACGCGGGCATGCTTACGCCCGGTCCAGTTACCGAGCTCGGTTCGCAGTCGCTTCCGTACTCGGGCACCCCAGGCGATCGAGACGATCCCCAGAACCAGGGCCACCAATATGCCCAGCCCAACGAGCGATCCCCCGACGATGAGCGCCCTGGGCGGCATGGTGCTCGGCGTCGGTTCGTATGGGTAGGCGGCCTCGAGGATCCGACCCGCGATCTGCCCGGTCAGGCCCAACCCCGCCGCGATGATGCCGCAAATCAGCGCCCCGAGCGCCCCGCGCATCCTGCGGGCCGGGTCGGGGTAGGCCACGACGGGCTCGGCCTCGGCCAGCACCGTGGCCGGAGCCACCGGAACCGCGGACACGGGGGCTGCCGGGGCCGTAATCGGCCGTTCCCGTTCACCCTCGGCCGACGCCCGCTCCCGCAGCACCTCCTTCGTCGCCCGGTCCGAAACGATCTTGCCATCGCGCATCTGCACGATCCGGTGGGTCTGAATCGCAACGTCGTGCTCGTGCGTGACCAGAATGATCGTGACGCCCTGCTCGTTGAGCTCGCGGAAGAGCGTCATAATCTGCTCGCCGGTGCGCGTATCGAGGTTCCCGGTCGGCTCGTCGGCGAGCAGAAGCACTGGATCGTTGACGATGGCGCGGGCGATGGCGACGCGCTGGCGTTCCCCGCCGGACAGCTCACTGGGTCGATGCTTGGCGCGCTGCGTCAGCCCGACGCGCTCCAAGGCCTGCCGGGCCGGGCCGCGCGTGTTCCCTTTGCGCGCGTAGAACAGGGGCACGCCGACGTTGTCCAGGGCGGTGGTGCGGTTGATCAGGTTGAAGGTTTGGAAGACGAAGCCGATCTGCCCGTTCCGCATCGCGGCCAGCTCGCGATCGGAGAGCCGGCTGATATCCCGCCCGTTCAGGGAACATTGCCCGCCAGTCGGCCGGTCGAGACACCCGACCAGGTGCATCAAGGTGCTCTTACCGCTGCCGGACGGCCCGGTAATGGCCAAGTACTCCCCCTGCTCGACGTCCAGATCGACGCCGTCCAGCGCGCGGACCACCGAGTCCCCCATGCGGTACAGCTTGGTCAGGGCTCGGACCTGGATCAATGGCACGGCGTAACGGGCCCCGCTAATCGCGCTTCTCTTCCTCGCGGTCAACCGGCAGTCGCGTGTAGACGTCCTGCCCCTCCTCAAGCTGCTTCCCGTCGAGAACCGCGAGGACCTCCGTATACGCCCCGTCGGTGATCCCGAAGCGACAGCGCAAGAACTCCCGGCCCCACTTCTCGCGCGAGTCCGGGTCGGGATCGGTCTTGATCCACACGCCACGCTCGTCCCGGTACGTCGTCACCGCCTCGGCCGGGACGGCCAGAGCCTCCTCCACGCTCTCGACGGTGAACTCCACCTGGGCCTGCGTGCCAAGCGGCAGCTTGTACTTCTGCGGGTCGGTGATCTCGACGTGCACGTCGTATTGGATGATCGCCGCCGTCGGGTGGTGTTTGCCTTGCGGCTCGACCCGCTCGATGACGCCTTCGAACTCCTCCTCCGGGAACGCGTCGATCGCGAGCTTCACGTTGCCGCTATCCTTGTCTTGCCGGGCAGCCTCCCGGAGCCCAGGCATATCGGGGCGGGCGTCGATCGGCGCGATGTCCAGCACGCGGCCGTAATCCGCCTCGTCCACACGCGCGATGACCTTCAGCTTCGAGACGTCGGCCAGTATCATCACCACGGTTCCGCCCATTAGATCCTGCGTCCCCGAGCGAATCAAGGTGCCCACTTGAACCGCGACGTCCGTCACGATCGCGTCGTGCTTTGAGACAACCGTGGTCTCGGACAGCCGCTCCTGAGCGTCCTCGAGCATCTTTGTGGCGCTGCGAAGCGCAGCCTTCTGGAGTTCGATGGCCGCGTTCGCCTCGTCAATCTTGTAGCAAGCGTTCTTGGCTGCCGAACGAGCCGCCTTCGCTTGGGCCGCCAAAGCCTTGTAGGTGGTAGCGGCGTAGACCAGTTCCTGCTCGTGGGCCGTTCCGCTCTCGCGCAGCGCGCGGGTCTTGTTCAGGTCGAACTCGGCCCGCTCCAGTTGCGCCTCGAGTTCCGCGACGTGCGCATCCGCCACCGTCACGTTTTCCACGGCTTCCTTCTGCAACACTTCGGCCTGGGCCAGCAGCGCCTCGACCCGGTCCAACTCCGCCTGCGCGCGGTCCGCCAACCGCTGCTCGTCATCCTTCTTGAGCACTATCAACACGTCGCCGGTGTGTACGAAATCGCCTTCGACCACCGGAATATCGATGACTTCCCCAGACGCCTTCGACTTGATCTCGATCCGCTGGTTCGGTTCGATCAGGCCGGCGGCGGTGATCGGCACGCGAATGTCACAGCGCGACACCTCACCGAACTTGGGCTGATCCCACGGCGCCGTGTACCGAACAGTCGTGCGCACGAAGTACCAGGCGAACACGGCCACCACGACTACTAATGCCAACCCCAGCCACTTGGCCATCGCTACAACTCCGCTTACCAGCCTGCTGAGCGTTCCGCCGCTCTGGCGACCCGCACGGGATTCGGAGCCCGTTCCGGTATATTATGGCTAACCGGGCCGATACGGCTCGTACGGTAAACCAAACGCCTCGGCCGGCGGCTCCTCAGCCTTGCAGATCAACTCGGCCTCCCCCCCCGTAAATCTCCTGCGCGCATCGCCGATGCGGGTCCCACAAGCCTGATAATCCTCGTCGGCAAGCCCCGAGCCGGCGCCCCGCGCTCCGCAGGCTTGATCTCCTTGGGTACACGGATAGCCACCCTGCAACTCCTGAGAGCGCCCCGGACAGTCGATATACCCGCCGGGCCCCGCCCGAAGACCACGGTAAACACTGGGAGATTAAGGGTGCCGACCGGCCATTGCAAGCCGCCGAACGTGCCGCGCCGCTCCCGCCGGGCCGGGCGACGTCAAGCCGCGCTGCTGACCTGCGCCACGGCGTTGCTGGCGCTGCTCGCCTGTAGCATGCACCGCGTCCCGCAGACCGTGACCGTCCACTCGCTGGAGACCGCGCCGAGCGTGCGGCCGCGTGAGACGCGCCGGGCGATCGTTGCCGAGAGCACTTCCCTCCACGACCTGTGCTCCCCGCTCGGGGGCCGCTTGGGTCTGATCCAGGTGCGCAGCGCGCGGGACTGGTCGCGGCTGGCCCGGGTCGTCCCTCAGCTCGGACCCTGCCCGGACTTCAGCCGCGGCATGATCGTCGGCCTGGCCAGTTGGACCGGCCTGCCGGTGGACGGAGAATGGCCCATCCGCCTCGAGAGCGTGCGGCTTCGCCACGGCGCCGGTCTGGTCGCCGTCCGCTTCCACAGCGGCAGCTACCTCCCCGACGGCACCACCTACGTCGAGACCGCCTTCGTCGAGAACCTCAACGCCGTGCTGATCCTCGACGTCAACGGCGTGCGGTTCTACCCCGACTAGGCTGAGTTGCTCGTGGTCACCCTGAGCAGAGCGAAGGGTCTCTCGTCGGGCGCGGGGGAGACCCCGTAGTATGTGACGAGATTCTTCGGTCGCTTCGCTCCCTCAGAATGACAGCGCGCTTCGCTCCCTCAGAATGACGGCGCGCTTCGCTCTCTCAAAACAACAGGGCGCCGGTCGGCGTGGGCGGGTTGGGCGCTGGAAGCGGCGTCCGCCACGATGCCGCCGCGGACCAGCTCGTCCCAGTGCTTCGCGTTGAACAGGCAGCCCGGATCGCCGGCGTTGAACTCGCCGTAGTACGCGTCGGCCCGGGCCCGGCAGCCGCCACAGTAGTTCTTGAACTCGCACACTTCGCAGTGCTGCGTGCGGCGGTCGCGGTCGCAGAGCAGCTCCCAGAACTCGTTGCGGCGGAAGATGTCCGCGAAGGCGCGGTTGCGGATGTTGCCGAGCACCCGGCGCGGCATGTACACGCAGGGGGTGATGTTGCCGTCGGGCTCGATGCAGACGTAGGTTCGGCCGGCGCCGCAGCCGCCGAGGTACTTGGCGACGACGCGGGCCTTGCCCCCGCTGCCGGAGCCGGCGTGCGAGCAGCTTTGCAGGCCTTCGGCCGGGGCCCATGCCAGACAAACGCGGCCGAGCTGCGGGGCGGTCGAGAGGACGCCGATCTTGCCGGACTGCATCCAGCGGTTCAGCGTGGCTAGCAGTTGCTCGCGTTGTCCGGGGTCGAGGTCGGCGTCGGCCATCTCCAAACCGCGGCCGACCGGGATGAAGTTGAAATGGGCGAAGCACGAGGCGCCGATATCGACCGCAAATCGGAGCATGTCCTCGACTTCGCGGTAGTTCTCCTGGTGCACGCACATGGCGATACCGAGCCGCAGCCCCTCCTGCTCGACCACCCGGCGCATCCCGCGGACGGTGCGCTGCCACATCCCGGACTGCCCGCGGAAGGCGTCGTGGCGCTCGGGATGCACCGAATCGAGCGAGATTTCGACGTACTTGACGCCGGCCTCGGCCAGTTGGGCGGCCAGCCGCCGCGTCATCGTCCCACCGTGCGTGGCCAGCGTCGTGTGGATGCCGTATTGTTGGCAGCGGCGTAGCACGGGCAGCAGGTCGCGGCAGATGGTGGGCTCGCCTCCGGCAAAGGCGATCATCGGGACGTACTGCGCGGCCGTCTGGTCCACCAGGTCGAGCTTCTCGGCGAGAGTCAGCTCGTCGGGCAAACCCGCCGCCGCCGAATCCTGGTAACAATGCCGGCAACTCAGATTGCAGCGGCTGGTGAAGTTCCAGACGACGAAGAGCGGCGTGGAGAAGCGCTGCGGCACGGTCAGCCCGAACTCGGCCACGCTACGCGCCGTGGCCACCAACCCTCGCACTGTGGCAACGTGCTCCGCGACGCGCTTGCGAACCGCTTGGGCGGAGGCCGACCCCTTCAGCCAGTCAATGAACAGATGGAACGGCCAGTATTTCAGCCGCTGCCGGAACGGGGCCCGCGGGTTGGCGTAGGAGCCGAGGAGCTCCTCGATCATCGTCTTGCCGCTCTTACGCGGCTTGGAGATCCAGCGCAGCAACCACCGCATCGGGCGTGTGCCCAGCAGGTGTTCCAGCGGGTGGTGGTAGTCCAGGCCGAACCGCTGCTTTCGGCCGTCGTTCGCGGGAGCCCGGCCGCGCGACGTCTGCGACCGAACGGCGTAATCGGCCGACGTGACGTGACCGTCGCTGCCCCGCCGCGAGCTCGGATCAGGATCATCGGAAGCCGGGAACTGATGCCGATACTGCTTGGCCAGCCTCGCCGCGGTCGAGGACGAATGCGCTTCGGTGCGGTTATCGTAGCGGCCGAGGGGAATCTGCGAGCACTCGCTATGGGTCATCTGCTCTCCAGCGTCAGGACGCCAGACTATAGCAGAATCGGCGAGCCAGGGAACATGAAAGGCTTGGGCACATGCGTTGGGGTGAGCGTCAGGATTGTGGCGAGCAGGACATCACATGGGGAGTGCGGGCGTCTCGCCCGCGTCGCCGGCGCGCTGCTGCCGGGCGGGCAGGTGCGTACTACCCGCTCATACGGTAGCGGCGGGCGGGGACGCCCGCACTACCCACGGAGTCGGCGCTCACCCGATGCCCTGAGTCGGCAAGCCGGCGGCTCGGCTAGCGGCCGGGAGTCGGCGTATGACTGACCACGTCCAGTCTGGGATTGTCGGGCCAGCCGGACAGATGCAACTCGCTGCGCCCCTCGAGCAGATCGACCAGCCGC
>Ga0307379_10014816_pt1 | contig 10024 bp, 8 predicted proteins | sample UN2MG_FD_202237 | JGI IMG/M metagenome (GOLD analysis project Ga0307379, IMG submission 202237) | Soil microbial communities from Risofladan, Vaasa, Finland - UN-2 | ecosystem: Environmental > Terrestrial > Soil > Coastal area > Acid sulfate soil | place: Finland: Risofladan, Vaasa | collected... | reverse complement strand
GGCGCCTCGATCGTTTCGGCATGGGTTTCGATGGCTGGACCAGGATCAATCTCATGCGCGAGCCCATGGCTTATCCCCGCCAACATGGACGCAATGACGAGATAAGGATTCGCATCGGCTCCGGCAACGCGGTGCTCGACACGGGTCGCGGCGCGCTCTGCGTGCGGAATTCGGAGCGCTACAGTGCGGTTGTTGAAGCCCCAATGGGCGGCCATCGAAACATAGGCTTTCGGCACATAGCGGCGATAGGCATTAGCCGACTGAGCCCAGACTGCCATGAAGTCGGCCATCGACGCGCGCAGTCCGCCGAGGGCGTGGCGGAACAGAGGCGAGATCGGGTCGCCGGCAAAAAGATTGTCGCCCGATCGATCGAGGAGGCAGAGGTGGACATGCATCCCCGAACCGGCCCAATCATGGTGCGGCTTCGCCATGAACGTCGCATCGAGCTGGTGCGCGTGCGCCGCGGCCTTCACCGCCCGCTTCAGAAGCAAGCCGTCGAGCGCGGCCCCAACGACATCGGCGCGATGCTTCAGATTGATCTCGAACTGCCCAGGCCCTGATTCCTGTATGACACCGTCGACGGGGATGCCTTGCGCCTCGCAGACACGGAAGATGTCGTCGATGAACGGCGACAGCGCATCCATGTCCTCGAAACCGAAGGTCAGCGGACGCGCCGGATCGTCGGCGACGCCTTCGGGAGTTTCAAGCAGGAACACGCCGGCAGCGTTTCTCTTCGTAACGTAGAATTCGAGCTCCACGGCGGCGACCGGCGTGCGGCCCGCACGCACGAACCGCTCGACCTGGTTGGCGAGAACCGCACGGGGATCCAGTTCATCTCCGACATCGGTGGCCACCACAACTTGCGCCCGCTTGCCGTCGCCGACCGGGATCGGCGCCAAGGTCCCACTCAGCAGATGACAACACGCGTCCGGATCGCCGGTCTCCCAGAGTCTGCCGGTTTCTTCCACGCAGTTCCCGAACGGATCCATGATGAAGACTGAGCTTGGCATCATGAGGCCGCGCTTGGCGACGCCGAGGAGGTCCGGGCGGCGGATGCGCTTGCCCCGCGCGATACCATTCATGTCGAACATGAAAGCGTCGATCCAGTGCACCGCCGGATTGGCGTCCATGAATGCTTGCGCCTCGTCTACGGTGAGCCGTTCGCCCGTCATGGCGTCATGCCCCTCGCAGCAGCCCCGAAGCGCCGAAACAGGGCCATGGAAACATCGTTCGACTTTGGCGCCCATTCGGGATGCCACTGAACGCCCAGACAGAAAACCTCGTCGTCGGGCCCACGCGCGGCCTCGACGAGTTGGTTTTCAGCAAATGCCTCGGCCTGCAGGTCGGGGGCGAGGCGTTTGATCCCCTGCCCGTGCAGCGAGTTCACCATGATCTCGTCGCTGCCAAGCCAATCGCGGAGCTTCCCGCTCAGAGACACGGGATGCACAGGGCAGTACCTCTCATCGACCGGAAGGTTGGGCCGCTCGCGGTGGTCGCCTTGGCCGGTCACGTCGTGCACCGCCTGATGCAAGCTTCCCCCGAGAGCGACGTTCAACTCCTGAAAGCCGCGGCAGATCGCGAATAGAGGCTTTTTGCGCTCCACAGCGGCGCGGATCAGCGGCAGCGTCAGCGCGTCGCGAAAGGGGTCCAGCGCCTCTGGTTTTATCGGAGGCTCGTCGCTGTAGTGGACCGGCTCGACATTGGAAGGGCTGCCCGACAACAAGAACGCATCGGCGACATCGAGCAGCGAGGCAACATCCGCGAGGCCAGGTCCGACAGGGATCAGCAAAGGCTGGCATTCGGCGACGTCGGCGACCGCGGTGGCGTATTGGCGGCCCACGGCGTCGAACGTGTAGCCGCCGATGATCTTGGTACAACACGGGATGATGACGACCGGACGGCTCATGCGGCGATTTCTCCCGCCACATCGGAAAGCGTGAGGTCGAGTGCGCGGCCGATTGCGGCTTCGGCCTCATCGAACTGGTCCTGCGTCCAAATCAGCGGCGGCGAGGTGACCATGGTGTCGAACACCGCGCGCATGATGAAGCCTTCGCGGAAGAAGTGGTCGCGGCAGATGAGTCCGACCCGGCCCGGATCGGCGAAGCGGCGGCGCGTACGCTTGTCGGCAACGAGCTCGATGGCGCCGAGCAGACCGATCGAACGGACTTCTCCGACGAGAGGGTGATCCTTGAATTTCGCAAGGACCTTGGCAAGCGCCGGCCCGGTGAACGCGTTCACGCGCGGAACGAGTCTCTCCTCTTCCATAATCTCAATATTCTTGAGCGCCACGGCGCAGGCGACCGGATGGCCCGAGAAGGTGTAGCCATGGTTGAAGTCGTCGTCATGCGCCAGCAAAGCCGCGACAATCTCGTCGTCAACGATCACGCCCGAGAGCGGGATGTAGCCCGAGGTCACTGCCTTGGCGAAGGTGATGAGATTGGGCCTGATGCCGTAACGCTCTGAGGCGAACCACGCGCCGATCCGGCCGAAGCCGGTGATGACTTCGTCGGCGAGCAGCAGGATCCCATATTTGTCGACGATGCGCTGGACCTCGGGCCAATAGGTCTCCGGCGGAATCTTGACGCCTCCGGCGCCCTGCACCGGCTCGCCGGCAAACGCCGCGACATTCTCTGGCCCCACCGCGAGGATCTCGTCCTCAAGCGCGCGCGCGGCGCGAAGGCCGAAGTCATCGAGCGACTCGCCGTCCTTCCCTTCCCCGTACCAATAAGGATCCATGATGTGGCGGAAGCCCTCATAGAGCGGGTAGCTATGCGCATGCATGTGGGCCATGCCGCTCATCGAAGCAGCCGCTATCGTCGAGCCATGGTAGGCGTTTTTGCGCGATATGATGATGCGCCGCTTGGGCTCACCCTTCAGAACCCAATAGTGGCGGATCAAGCGGATGGCCGTGTCGTTTGATTCCGAGCCCGACGACCCGAAGAACACCTGATTGAGATTGTCGGGAGCGAGCTCGGCGAGCTTGCGCGACAGGGCAACCACGGGCGGGTGCGTGGTGCGGAAGAAGGTGTTGTAGAACGGCAGTTCCATCATTTGAGCGTAGGCCGCCTCGGCCAGCTCGTGGCGGCTATGGCCCACATTCGCGGTCCACAAGCCGGCCATGCCGTCGAGAATGCGATGGCCCTCGCTGTCCCAGACATAAGGCCCATCGCCGCGAACGATGACGCGTGCACCGCCTGCCCGAAGCGACGTGTGATCCGAGAAGGGATGCAGATGATGGAGAGCGTCGAGCTCCTTTAGTTGCGTCGTTTGATATTGATTGGTCACCGATAAACCTCCAGCAGAACGTGACCCGAGGGCCGACATCGAGTTAGCGCTGGAAGCTCGCGGGCGGGGTGTAGCCAATGCGGGCGCAGAGCAGCAGCAGCCGCGCCTTCCGGTTCAGTCCGCTCAGAATGAGATCGCTCTCAGAGGCAAACCTGCGGCCCGGCTTCAGGCGTGGCCTGAGCGACTGTCGGTTTGTGGCGGCGAACGGCCTTGAACCGGGCACGCGACTCCTCCGCTGCCTAGGACCCGCCGGGTCATCCTTGACAGGAAGCTTCGAGCGGGTATGGCTACGATCAACCTATTGGCTACGGTGTAGAATTGTCAACACGCTCGGCACGGAGAGCGCCGTCCCGGCCACGCGGGCCGCGCGGCCTAGACAAGGACGCGATCCTTGAGGCGGCGTTTCAGATGCTGTCGCGCCACGGCGAAGCCGGGTTTTCGGTGCGCAAGCTCGGCCTGCGCATCGGCGTGGACCCGATGACGGTGCTGCACCACTTCGGCTCTAAGGACGAGTTGCTGCGGCGGATCGCCGATCTGGCGCTGTCGACAGTCGAGCCACCGGTCCCCAGCGGCGACTGGCGCGCAGATCTGCGCAAGGTCGCTGCGGCCTACCGGGATCTTGCCCACCGTCACCCGCGTGTCTTTCACCTGCACTTTCGGTTTCACGCCACGGGACCCGCTGATCACGCGTCAAGCGAGGTTGTCTATCGCGCCTTGCGCACGGCGGGATTGCAAGACGACGAGGCGGCAGGGTTAGGCCTCGCGTTTTACGCTTTCATCCTCGGCTATGCGCTGGCCGAAGCCGAAGGACTGCTGCACCCGATCAGCGATCAGGGTGAAGCCGAGCTCCAGGCCCTGGATCCGCTGGCATATTCGGCGACTTTAGCGCTCATTCCCGCATTCAAGGCACTCGACCGCGGCACGGCTTTCGATGCCTCGCTCGGCGCCTTTATCGATGGGGTGGCGTGCCGCTGCGAGCGCTCCGTCCGTGCCTAGTGGGGAGAGGATGGGCTTTTGCGAAATTTACCGCTAGCCTAAGAAGACTGGCCTGCGGTCGTGGGTTCGGGGGCGCTGTGAGGGGTCCGCAACAAAGTCCGATCGTCGTGGAGAATCCGGCTGCCGCCGGACGGTTCGTGCTCGTTTGCGACCACGCCTCAAGCCATATCCCCCACGATTACAAGCAATTCAGCTTCGATCGCACAGCCCTGAAAACTCACATCGCATGGGACCCGGGCGCCCTTGGCGTCGCGCGTCATCTGATGCGGCTCTTAGATGCGCCGCTGATCTGGCCCGATGTCTCTCGTCTTGTCATCGACTGCAACCGACCGCCGGACTCAGGCACGCTGATCGTCATCGAAAGCGAGGGGCGCCCAGTCCCAGCCAATCACGGTTTGAGCAACGAGGAGCGCACGCGGCGGCTCTCCCAAGTTCATGGAGCCTACCATAAGGCCATCGAGGTATGCCTCGACCAGCGCGCCGGTGAAGATATCACGCTCATCGCGATCCATTCGTTCACGCCGATCTATCTCGGCAAGGCACGACCTTGGCAAATCGGCATCGTGTTCGCCGACGACCGGCGCCTCGCCGATCGATTACTCAACGGCCTCCAAAGCAACTCTAACCTCACCGTAGGCGTGAACGAGCCCTACGCGCCGGCCGACGAAGTCTATTACACCGTCGCCCGCCACGCGCGGCCGCGCGGCTTGCCGGCCGCGATGATCGAAATTCGCAACGACGAAATTGGCGACGAAACAGGCGAGCGGTGCTGGGCAGAACGTCTTGCTTCGATACTCGCCGAAAAGCCGGCTACCAGCCGGTTCGAATCTTGCATGTGAAAGGCGACGACATCTCAAAGCGTCGCCACATGGAGGCCCATGCCTAAGTGGATCAAACTCTATGTCCGATACGTCGACACGGCGAACCGTGTCATCGGGCGTTGGGTTATGTGGCTCGTCATCGTGATGATGGGCGTCTTGCTCTACGCCTCGATCGCGCGCGGAGTCTTCGGCATCTCGTATATCTGGATCGTCGAGGCGTCACAGATGCTCCTCGCTGCCTATTATTTACTCGGCGGGGGCTACTCACTTCAGCTCGATGCTCACGTGCGCATGGATTTGCTCTACAGCCGCTGGTCGCCGCGAACTCAAGCTCGCGTCGATACGGTGACATCTCTTCTCGTCATCTTCTACCTCTCTATGCTGCTGTTCGGCGCCATCTCGAGCACGAAGTACGCCATCGAGTATGGGCAAAAGAATTACTCGTCATGGGCGCCGCCCCTTGCGCCGATCAAGATCGTGATGTGCATCGGCATCATCCTGATGTTGCTTCAGATGATCTCGATTTTTTTCAAGGACTTTGCCAAGGCGCGGGGAGCGCCCCTCGATGAGGATCTTCCCCCAGGAGAAGCTGTCGCAGGAGCAGGGTTGGAATGAGTTACGAACTGATCGCTCTCCTGATGTTCGCGTCCATGATGCTGCTGCTCCTAACGGGTCAGCGTTTCTTCGGCATGATCGGCTTCGTGGCCGCGACCTTTGCCCTCATGCTCTGGGGCACCGGCGGCGAAGAGATGCCGTTCAACGCGGCGTTCGTGCTGTTCAATTGGTACCCCATGCTGACTCTGCCCCTGTTCGTCTACATGGGCTACATGCTGTCGGAGTCGGGCATCGCCAGCGACCTCTACAAGATGTTCCATGTCTGGATGGGGCCCATCCCTGGCGGGCTCGCCATCGGCACGATCCTGCTCATGGTCGTCATCGCTGCCATGAACGGGCTCAGCGTCGCCGGCATGGCGATCGGCGCCAGCATTGCGCTGCCCGAGCTGCTGCGGCGCGGCTACGACAAGGTGATGGTCACAGGCGTAATCCAAGCGGGAAGTTCGCTCGGCATTCTGATTCCGCCGAGCGTGGTTCTGGTCCTGTACGGCCTGATCGCCCGGCAGCCCATGGGTCATCTGTGGCTGGCCGGTGTGTTCCCCGGGCTGTTGTTGGCGGGACTCTTCATCGCTTACGTGGCGATTCGTTGCTATCTCCAACCCAACCTCGGTCCACCGCTACCGGCAGAAGAACGTAACGTGAGCTGGGGGGAGAGGATAAAGCTGCTCGGCGCCGGCGTCATTCCCTTCCTCATTTTCTTCTCGATGACCGGACTGTTCCTGATGGGCTACACCAGCCTCGTCGAGAGTTCTGCCGTGGGCGCGGCCGGTGCCACCCTCGCTTCCATCTTTCGCCGCCGGCTCACATGGCAGGTCTTGGAAGAAACCGTCCGCAAGACGCTCGCCATCAGCTGCATGTTCCTATGGATCATTCTCGCGGCGCTGTGCTTCGGCGCCGTGTTCGACGGGCTCGGGGCGGTTCACGGCCTACGCTATCTGTTCTTGGATAAATGGGCTCTCGATCCCTGGACGATCCTCATCATGATGCAGCTCTCATACCTGCTGATGGGGACTTTCCTCGACGACACTGCGATGCTGGTGATCGTCGCGCCGCTTTACGTTCCGCTGGTGATCGCGCTTGGCTTCGACCCCGTCTGGTACGGCGTGCTCTACACGATCACCTGCCAGATCGCGTACATGACCCCGCCGTTCGGCTATAATTTGTTCCTGATGCGCGCAATGGCGCCTCCGGAAATCACGCTGATCGACATCTATAAATCGATCGTGCCTTTCGTTCTGGTGATGATCATCGGCTTGGCCGTCGTGATGATCTTCCCCCAAATCGCGCTGTGGTTGCCCAATACATACTACGGGCGATAGGTCTCTGGAGATGCGGTTAGTTTGAGATTGTGTGGTGAGAAGGAGTGGGTTGCGATGACAATACGGAAAAAAGTAACGAAGCGTGAGTTCCTCACAAATGTAGGTCTAACCACTGCGGCTGCTGCGGCCGCAACGGTGGCCTCGCCTTACGTGATCAGAGCGCAAGGCGCACCTATCAAGTGGCGCATGCAGACCTATGCTGGCTCGGCTCTCGGCGAGCACGTCATCAAGCCGTCAATCGAGGCCTTCAACAGGGCCGCTGAAGGTGAGATGGAAATCGAGCTCTATTATGCCGATCAGCTAGTGCCGCAAGGCGAGCTGTTTCGTGCTGTGCAGAACGGAACCATCGACGCGGCTCAAACAGATGACGATTCCGCTGCCGCTCCTGTCGACGTCAGGATCTTCGCGGCCTATTTCCCGTTCGCCTCACGCTATTCTCTGGACGTTCCGACGCTGTGGCATTGGTACGGGCTCAAGGAGATCTGGGAAGAAGCCTATGCTGAGGTGAAGGGCGTCACCTGGCTCAGCACCGGCGCTTGGGATCCTTGCAACTTTGCCACGACCAAGCCAATCCGGTCTGTCGAAGACCTCAAGGGCTTGCGCGTCTACATGTTCCCGACCGGTGGTCAGTTCATGCAGCAGTTCGGCGTGGTCCCGATCACTCTTCCCTACGAAGATGTTCAGGTCGCCATCCAGACCGGCGAGCTTGACGGCATCTGCTGGTGCGGCATCACCGAATGCTACACCGTGGGCTGGGCTGACGTGACTAAGTACTACCTGACCAACAATATCTCGGGCGCTTGGGCAGGTTCGTACTTCGTGAACACCGACAAATGGAACGAACTGTCACCGAAGCTCCAGGAGTTGTTCAAGCTGTCGATCGACAACTCGCATTACTATCGACTGCACTGGTATTGGTGGGGTGAGGCGCATTACCGCACGACCGGCGGCAAACTCGAGCTGACCACGATCCCGGATGCCGAATGGCAGACCGTGGCCGATAAGGCCGTCGTGTTCTGGGACGAGGCCGCCAAGATCAGTCCGCGCTGCGCCAAGGTCGTGGAGATTCTCAAGCAATACAACGAGACGATGGCCAAAGCCGGGCCGCCGTACCGTTGCACCTAGGCTGCCGCTAAGGGACGCCAAGACCCGCGCGGGTATAGCGCCCGCGCGGGTTCCCTATTATGTTCTGCCAACCTTGTAGCTCTCCGAGTTCCCCGCATGGCTGGTACATTGACGTTGCAGGATCTGCGAAAGGCTTGCGACCAGGGCGAGATCGACACGGTCGTCGTTTGCTTTCCCGACATGCAGGGCAGGCTCGTCGGCAAGCGCTTTCATGCCGAGTTTTTCCTCGACGGCGCCCATGAAGAAACCCATGGCTGCGACTACCTGCTCGCCAACGACATCGATATGGAGCCTGTTCCGGGATACGCGGTCGCCAACTGGGAGCGCGGCTACGGCGACTTCATCATGAAGCCGGACTTGGCCACTCTCCGGCCCATCCCCTGGCTACCGGCCACCGCCCTCGTCCTGTGCGACGTGCTCGACCACCATCATCACGAGCAGCTGGCGCATAGTCCACGGACCATGCTTCGTAAGCAACTTGCCAGGCTGGCCGAAAGGAACATGTCGGCCCGCATGGCGTCGGAACTCGAGTTCTATCTGTTCGACGAGACTTACGAGACGGCGCAGGACAAAGGCTGGAGCAACCTCAAGACCACAGGCAGCTACATTCAGGACTACCACGTCTTCCAGACCACTAAGGAAGAAGAGGTGATGCGGGCCATCCGCAACGGCTTGAAGGGTGCCGGCATCCCGGTTGAGAACTCGAAGGGCGAATGGGGGCCCGGGCAGGAAGAGGTCAACGTTTGCTACGCCGATCCCCTGACCACGGCCGATTGGCACGTGGTCCTAAAAAATGGATGCAAGGAAATTGCCCATGGGCTCGGCAAGGCGGTGACCTTCATGGCCAAGTGGCGCTACGACCTTGCCGGATCGTCGAGCCATGTCCACACCTCGCTGTGGGATGCGGCGGGCGAGCTCCCCCTCTTCCTCGATCCCAAGGGCGAGCACGGCATGTCGGAGCTCATGCGCCACTTCGTGGCGGGACAGCTTGCTCACGCGCGTGAGGTCACCTGGTTCCTCGCGCCCTATGTCAATTCCTACAAACGCTTTCAGGCCGGCACATTCGCGCCAACCAAGGCCATCTGGTCGCTCGACAACCGCACGGCCGGTTTCCGCCTGTGCGGCGCTGGCACCAAGGGCATCCGCATTGAGTGCCGCATTGGCGGCGCCGATCTCAATCCCTATCTTGCCTTCGCCGCGCTGATCGCCGCCGGTCTCGCCGGCATCGAACAGAAGTTGGATCTCGAGGCGCCTTATGCAGGCGACGCCTATCGGGGCGAGACGCTGCCCGAGGTGCCGAAGACGTTGCGCGAAGCCACCGAGCTGATGCGAGGGTCGGCGATGCTCCGCGCCGCCTTTGGCGACGAGGTGGTCGATCACTATGTACATAACGCGGAGTGGGAACAGTTCGAATACGACCGGCGCGTTACCGATTGGGAACTGAAGCGCGGTTTCGAGCGGTCGTGAACTCAGAGGACCAAGATGTCAGAGAGCGTGAAGATCATCTCCCCTGTCGACGGCTCGGTCTATGTCGAGCGGCCAATCGCCAGCGACGCCGCCATCGATGCCGCGCTTACGGCGGCGCGCACCGGCTTGCCCCAATGGAAGGCCACCCCGGTCACCGAACGCGGCCGTTACATGCTCGCCTTCCTCGATGCCTTGTTGGCCATGAATGACGACATCACCACGGAGCTTGCCTGGCAGATGGGCCGGCCGGTGCGCTATGGCGGGGAGAAGGGCGCTGCCGAAGAGCGCACGCGTACCGTGGTGGCCATGGCCGAGGAAGCGCTTCAGCCCTACTTCCCGCCTGAGAAAGAAGGCTTCAAGCGGTACATCGCTCGGGAGCCGCTCGGCATCGTGCTG
>Ga0307379_10014815_pt1 | contig 10025 bp, 5 predicted proteins | sample UN2MG_FD_202237 | JGI IMG/M metagenome (GOLD analysis project Ga0307379, IMG submission 202237) | Soil microbial communities from Risofladan, Vaasa, Finland - UN-2 | ecosystem: Environmental > Terrestrial > Soil > Coastal area > Acid sulfate soil | place: Finland: Risofladan, Vaasa | collected... | reverse complement strand
GTGACCGCACAAAGGCCACGACCTGCATGGTTTTGGGCAAGAGTTACTGTGGCAAAACGCCACGAGGGAGAACCAATCGGATCTGAGTGGAGTGCAATCCGATCGGAACCGCACTCATTTTCCCATACACCAGGACGACAAAGGTAGTATGTCGTTGAGTCCCGTGCTAATCACTGCTAAGAAGATCCTCAAATGTTCGCGGAAGGGCTGCACCGCTGTAGTGTACGAGACCGAACGCGAACCTTACATCGTGAACTGTGCTTTCTTGCACTACTGTCGCACATGCGACCGACACAGTTGTTCCACGCACGATCGCTGGTGTGCAAAATGCAACTGCCTCGAATGCCCCACTCATACTACGGAACCTGAGCCCGAACCAAACTCCAAATCCAAGCCGAAATGTCGGGTGTGTCTGAAACCACTCGAACCATACACACCACAGTCGCATCCCAAGGAACAATAAATCAACGTATATTGAGCTTAGCAAGGAACCAATGCCATACGTTCGGTTGTTGAGAGGGGGGTTCTAAATTTTGGAAGGGACGTAGTCGATCGACCAGCGAGATCCACTCAGCAGTTGGATGCAGACTCTCATAAACCATCGCAAAAAATCCTGTACGATACAACATTCTGGCGGTGTGCAAAAGTTTTGGGTTGCGGAAAAGTATAAAAAAGCAGTCCCTGGAATCCACATCGAAGGATACTTCAAATGGCATCCCCTGTTTGCGTCCGGCAGCGTCGAACATGTACATGAGGGGAAACGGGAACACCCGCTGCCAAAAAAGTTTTCCGAAGAGGTTGTACGTATGGGAAAAGGAGCATTGCTTGCTCTCAATGACGAATTCGATCCTAAACATATTTGGTTTCATCCAGACATGTCCAGTTGCCAACGCGTCGTCCGGAATAGTGGGCCGGGAATCGTGCGTCAGTAAGTAGAGAATTTCTATAACTTTCGAATTCGGTGGTGTATGCGACATTTTGATGTGCAGTTTAATGAGTTAGTGCAACCGATCGGATGTACGCCAAGTGAAATCCGATCGGATTTGTACTCATTTTTCCACACATGCAAGCGATTGCCAAGGCCCTGGACGAGACGCCGCCGAACGCGCCCAAGCCTCTGCTCTTCCATGGACCTTCACGCTCGGGCAAGAAGACGCTGCTACGGCAGGTTCTCGAGGCGCGCGGGCTGCACGTGGTGGTGCTCGACGCTGTGCCCGCAACGCTGCGCTCGCGCTCGCTCGCCGGTGCTACGGCCTACATCATCGACTGCCCGGGGAGTCTACAGCGCGCCGCCATGCCCGATGGCCAGACGCGTGTGGTCTACGTGAAGGCGAACGTCTACGAGCGCCACACAGCCGCACAGCTCAACGCGGCCTTCAAACTGGTCGATCTCTCGCGTGCGCTGCGGCGGCACGACTACACACTCGAGGTCGACGCCAAGGACAACAACCTCCGCACTGCGCCCTGGGACGCGATGCGGGAGCTCACCTCTTTCTACCCGCGCAAGAGCTTCCAAGACAAGCTCAACATCGTCGCTGCGAACCCAAACCTCACCTACACACTCCGGGATAACGCAGTCGCCGCTCCAGAGTGCACCGACGCTATTGTGAGTGTGCTCGAGAACTACAGTGTGCTCGACACGCTCTCGCGCTCAATGAACGCCGACCTCAAAGCAACGCTCGAGGTGCTGCATGCCACGCGCGCCATGAACACGAGCTCGCTGCAGTACCGCGGTTTCAAGCCGCCACCCTTCACCAAACCCAGTGTGGATGCCCTCTATCGCTTCAGCGCGCTTACACCATCGGATACCAAGCGCAAGAAGTCCACCGACAGCACCGCTGCTCCGGCACCCAAGAAGCGCAAGCCTCCCACCTGTCGCAAATGCGGGCGGCCTCGAAAAGGACATGGTGCGGCATGTTGAAAGAAAGTCTTTTAATGACAAAAGAGACGTGAACTAGGCAACAAACGGCTGATAGACAGTAAAAGCATTTCCAGCTGTTTCGCGTATGTCACGAATGTGGGCGATGTGGGCATGCTCGCAGTTCGAGCCCCATTCACTTGTATAAAACGAATCCGCGACTCAGTATCCAGGTGAAACGTGGCCTCGGCAATTGTATCGATATCTAAGCTTAGGCTGGAGCGAATAAAATCACGCAGTCGCACTCCTTTGTCATTGTAGACGTGTGCATAGAGTGGACGCTCTCGCGCGAGGGGAACACCAAGCTGCACGTCTTTACATTGAAACTCCAACTTAATATGATGAGGCGCGAACGTTACTTTGCCAATAAACCACGTATCGTCCAGCGTCGATGGCGATGCACTCGTTAGACTGTAGACAAAGTCCCTCAGATTCATTCAATATACCAATCGGGACACCCTGGATCCGATCGGATGGCTTTTTCTCCAGGGTCTCTTACACGTTCGTGGAAAAATACAAAATGATAGAGGACGTCGAGTTGAGTTCACTGGACGTATCGCTGGCCTTCTAGCACAGCGTATGCCTGAGAAAATCGCCAAATACATTGGGAGCCCCTCATTAATAGGTCCCACTTTTTTGGTACTTAACATCGGGGAGGGCACCGATCGGGACCCCCTAGATCCGATCGGATGGAGGGTCTCGCTCGCTTCAAGCTTGTAACCTTCAGGAATTGCAAGAGCACATCATGGGGAGCATGACGCAGTGTTTCCCACCTCTCTAGCTGAGCGATCAATCGAGAAAATTAATTTTCTCGTCAAATGTCCCGATCGGCGGAAACTATTTTTCCAGGGTCCCTCTCGCACGCGTATAGGTGTCAAAATGAAAGAGGAGATCTGTGCGAACACGATGCATCTACTCCGAGTCTACTGGGACTTAGTGTGCGTGAGAAAATCGACTATGTGACATTGGTCACATGCCCCTAAAACTTATGAATTCAAAATCGCCTTCACAAGGCCAACTTTCCTTATGATATGCAGTCAATCTCATCATAATTTTATTTGTAATCGCAAATGCACTTCATAAGCACTTTGTTGGAACAATTTTGGCGATTTGAATTTAGAGGATGTGACCGCCTTATAGCGAAAACGCAATTTTTTTATCCTAAGATTGCGGTCAAATTTGTCTTATCCCAAAATTTTTCGCGCATGATAGGACGTGAACATCTATGATAGCAGCAAAAGCAATCCAGTGAAGGTCGGATCCATAAAAGATTTTTCGCCATAAAAATATTGCGATATGTGGTGCGTTTTTGACGATTTTGTCACTTCATAAGAAAAACGTCTTATAATCGCGTAAATTCACCACATATAGAGAGAAAGTTAATCCGGTGCCCTAGTGCGAACGCATAACAATTATCATGCGTCAATTGTCCGACGATAGACAGCGATTACAAGAATTTTTGGTCTTATGATCGTGCTTTTCTACCATAAAGTTCAGGATCAACTTTCTTTATGACGTGTAAAACTTTATCAAGGTCTTATGATCGACGCATGATAAAAATTATGGATCCGCCGAAACCTATTGTGAATTAAATTAGCGCACTATAAGGGGACAAAAAGTACAAAAACCCCCTGTGAAGCCGATATATGTTAAGAAAGTTGCAAAAAAAGTCTTATAGATCCGGGCTAAATTTGAAAAAAATGCAAATTCGCTATAAGTTTTGGCCAGACCGCTGGGGTGCTGGTATTAAGCCTTATGTAACTTTTGCGAAATTATTCATAAAACAATTATTATGGATCCGGATCGTATGTTGGGGGTCGCTAAGGTGAAAATTGAACACACTTTATGACATCGAGAAAAGGGCCTAGTACACGCACGACCAAGCGAACAGCAGAGGACGAGCTGGCGCACTTGCGCAGACATCCTCAGTCTCGAACACCACCCGGAAGCTGCCGGCGTCGGCGGTCTCGTCGCGATAGGCACGCACAATGAGGCAGGTGTCGCTCGCCTCAACCACAATATCAGCAAAGTTGCCGTTGAGCTCACTGAAGGTGAAGAGTGTGAGCACATCGCCGTCCAGTGGTCGTGCGCCACCCAAATCGATCGTGAGTGTGCTGCCCTCGGCGATCGTGAGCGTGCCTGCAAAGTCCGACGACACGAAGGTGCCTCCACTCAGGTAGACGGTGGTGCCAAGCTCGAGCACGACCGGGTGCAGGTAGATGAACCCAGCCTCGATCACGCCGATCACCGAGGCTGAGGGTGCGCGCGTGCTGCTGCTGAGCGGAACGCTAGGTGTTGTAGTGTTCTGGGAGGTCGTGCTGTGCGGAACGGAAGGCGTCGCAATGGAAGTGCGCGGAGAGCTAGCAGAATCGGTGCTGTCCAAAGTAGCAGAGTGTGACACAGCCTCGGTGGTGCTGGAAAACGCGGTGCTTTGCAATGTGAAAGTGACGTTTCGCAATGTGGACTCTACACCACTAGTGCTTTGCGAGGCCACGCTCTGTGAGAGGGCGAGCGGAACTTGGCTGCGCAGTGCGTAGCCGGATAGATCGCCGCGACTGCGCTCTCGAGCACTCTGCAGTAGCAGCCGGGATGCTCGCGTGCCAGTGAATGCCTCGGCGCGTGTTCCGTTCTCGGCGTAGTAGAGTCCGAGCTCGACGCCGCTGAAGCCGTAGATGAGAAGCTCGCTGTCGCGCACCGCGAGATCTAGGGCCGTGTCAATGGACAGTGCACTCAGTGTGGAGCTCGGCAGCTCGAGGAGCACCTGCGTGGCATTGGCGAGACGTGCGAGGGTAAAGCACCGTGCGGTGCTCAGGCACGCGAGTGTGCCTAGCTGAACCGAGTGCACCGAACTCAGTGCGACGGACCGAAACTGCAGTCCCGAGGCGACTGTGAGATCGATGGAGCAGAGTGCACACTCGGCCAGTGCTACTGGGTCGGTGCTACGCACTGCTTCTGCTATGCCTTCGCCACTAGTGTTGTAATGCCAGAGACGCCGCTCGGCGTCGAGGAGTGTTACGCCCGCACGCACGAAGAGGCTAAACTCGGTCGGCACTGCACCTGAGAGTGCCACGCCGTTGCTGTCGTGTTAGCGCGATTCGGTCTTACCGCTCAAATCCCGAGGTCGCGCTCCAGCCCACCTCGGTGACGAGCTGAGCTAGCGTCGGCAGAATTGACAGTAGTAGTAGTGGTATGGGTCGCATTGGGATTTTTTGTGAACTGAGTTACCGATCGGATTTCGCTGCGCCACATCCGATCGGATTGCAACCGATCGGATCTCGACGCATCACATCCGTTTGATTCGCTCATCAGTCGCACATCACCACAAACTACAAATGACTGGGTCTCTAATGGATGAGATGATCGAATGGGCGATGGCAGAGCGCGGTGTAACTTACGAAGTAGCGAAACGAGAATTTGAACGCGCGCGCATCGCATGGGATGCTCTGTTAGACTCTATGCATAGATGAAAAGTCGATTGCCATATGACTTTGCCGGACTTGTAAACGTGTTGCCAAAGTTACGTACACTAAAGAAATCTGCTCAACTAATCGGTTTGTGTCTCTGTGTGCGCACCTCGGAGGCCTATCGACATCTGCTATTTATGGCATCTGAGGCTTTCATGTTAACACAGTCGAACCCAATCCATCTATGAGTTTCCAAGGTGGCTGTGATACCGAAACTCGCGGACAGGCGTCTCTCGATCGCTCTGTGATGGAATCGGAAGGAATCCAAAATCGTTCCGACTACTCGGCCTACTCTGCGAGCATTCACTGCACGAACGGCGATTCGCCCGATTGCGCAGCACAAAACGCGGTCGAGCCTATCCTAGGCAAGTACAGTGGACACTAGTTGGCACGCGAAGAAGTCCAAATAAACCCGTTTATTTTTTGATCACTCAAGTGGAGCCTCCCCTAGTCTGGATACAATATCGAGCGCGCGAGCGATGCGGATTTGGGCATTGGCGTCTATCTCGCCAGCACTGAGAGAGCTGTGTGCGACGCGGGCTCGACGTGGAACCGCGGTAGTAGATCGCTTAGCGAACGCCTCGAGACCCTCGTCAAAGCACCAGTTGGGAAGTTCCTCTCCATCGGCGTCCACGGCAATGCGACGGCAGGGCGTGTCGGCCGCACGCTCGCCAGTGCGTACCTGGTACTCGCACCAGCTCGTCTCGGCCGCAAGAATCGCCGAGTGCATAAAGCCGTTCATGTTGCGGCAGTACGCCTCGCCGGTGATTATGTGCGTGCCGTCGGCGCCCATAGGCGCAAAAAATTCGTCGAGTCGCTCAGGCGTGCTTTCGACGGGCCGGTTGGAGAAGGTGCCGCGGAAGTTGGGATCGCTGAGCCACTCGGATATGATGACACGCTCGGGCGACGGGATGTCGTCGCCAAACACCTTGCGAAGCTCGGGCATAAGCACGTCTGTCCACTGCTGCTCGGTGAGGTTCTCCGCGTAGTTCGACTGAGGCGAGGTGCACGTGAGGTAGATGATCCGCGAGTCGGTGAGCCAGCCATCGTTAAGGTCCACGTTCTGCCAGAGCGTACACTGGTGTGGTGCGATCGGTGCAATATTGAAGAACTCCTTGTTGGGCGAGAATGCATTCCAGAATGCGGTAGGGAATTGGAAGTAAATCTTCTGGTAGACTGGCACGTGGTAGCCGTGCAGGGCGACTTGCTTCGAGAGAGGCAGTGCCGGTGTGAAAAGCGATCCCTCCTCCTTGACCAGATTCCAACTCATCACGCCCAGTGGCATCGTGTTGAAGAGGACGCTGTAGTGGTAGCGGGTGCCGTTGGCAAGCGTCAGGACTTGTGCGTCGGAATCGATGTTCACCACCCGGCTGTTGTAGTTCACTTGGGCGCTTTGCTCGCGCCCAACGCCGTAGCGATCGAGCCAGCATGCTGCCATCTCCTCGGCGCCGCGTGGGTCGGTGAAGAAATTATCCGCGTCGGTGTGCACCGCGTAGGTGAGCCAGGGCAGATTGTACTGCAGTCCAAGTGTGGCAGGATTCTCGGCCCACTCGAAAAGCACGGTCGAGTCTTGCACGAGGAACTCATCGTCGCTCTGGGCCCACCAGCCGCAGAGGCGAAATCCGGTCTCCATTGACATTACACTGTAGTCGCCAAACTCGACGGCGAGGCTTTCAGCGCACGCAAACGCGGCCTCAAAATCGCCCCAGGCATCGCCGCACTCGGTGCCATTGACACAGAAATCAAGCCATCGGTTCCAGTTTTGGCCCTTGACCTCGATGTCGCACTCGCGAATGCGTTTGGTGAGTGCGTGATTGCGCCCGGTGCCTTGCTGCCACCCTCCGCCTTTCGGCAATGTGTAATCACCGATCTGGACGCTCTGGGTGCGACCGCCATACGTGGAGCGGGACTCAAACAATGTGGGAGTTCGTCCGCTACTGGCTGCAAGCGAGGCAACTTCAGCGCCAGCGAGGCCCGCACCGATAATTGCCACATCGACTTCTATGGGCGTCGAGGGTCGATTGGGCCCTGCACTTGCGCCAATGGCGAGTGCAAGACCAATGCAAATCTTCGAGAACATGTAGTTTTTTTTGCTACAGCTACTAGACAGACCAGACTTTGCGTTGTTAATATGTCTAAGGATTTTTTATATGACACTGCACACGTTTTAGTAGCTCGCACGATGCGGTGTTGATCGGAGGCTCGCCGGGCGGATGTCGGCCTCGGCGAACGCGCCGTGCTCCGGGTGCGTGCCGAGGCGTCGCAGCAGCTTCTCGAACGTCTCCGCGTGGCGGAAGCGACCCATCGCGAGCTGATACAGCGGGAAGTAGTGTTTCGCCACCGCGGGCCAGTCCACGTAGCGTGCCCACGCAGTTGCGGCCTCGGCGCGAACACCCGGCTGCGAGGGCACTGCCTCCTCCACGAAGCGACCGCTGAACGCTAGGCGACCGTCCTCGCACGCGTGGTACACTTTGTAGCTGCCGTAGTCCGAGTAGCGTGCCTCGAGGAAGGGCAGCCGCGAAAAGTACGCGAACACCTCCCCCGAGCGCTCGCGCAGCTCCGCCTCGGCGCGGTCGAGGGTCTCCTCGTAGAGCGCACGCTGCCGGTGTACCTGATCCGAGGATGTGTTGTGCTGGCCGCTGCGCGAGGTGCGCACATAGTCGAAGAAGTCCACCACCAGCTCGCGTCGCACCATCAGGCGCACCTTGTGGTTGATCTGGATCTCGACATGTTTGTCCGAGCGCTTCGAGCGCAGCCACGGCAGCAGCACGTAGCCCTCGCTCTCCGTGAGGCGTGCCGTGCGCTCCGCGATGCCGTTGCACATCCAGAGCTCGAAGCAGCGGCGGTTGGCGCGATTCGGGCTGCCTGTGTGCTGGAATGTGACGCGCTCCTTGTGGCCCGGCGGGCCGAGGAAGTGTGTCTCGTGGCGGCGCGAGTCCTCGCGCATGTGGCCCACGTGTGCGAGACGCCGGCCGAGCGTGGTGCGGAGCGCGGGCGTCGACCAGCTCGTCACGTAGTGCTCCGCCGTGAAGATGCGGCACTGCATCGACGCCTGCGTGAGGAGCCTTGTCACGCGCGCAGTCTCCTCGCGAATGTTAAATGGCGCGGGAGCGGCAGCAGGAAGCTTCACCACCTCGTGTGGGTGTACGTCCAAAAACTCGTACGCGAGGCCATGCTCGTCGGTGATCACGTTGCGTATGTTGTCGAGCTTGCGGCGCTCCTGTGTGGTAAGGTCGTCGAACGGCGGTTTGGTGAGGCACGCGAGCCGGTACAGCGGAAACGTGAAGTCCTCGGCCTCGCACTCCTTCGGATAGTGCTGCAGCACAGCGCGCCAGCGCAGGTACCACTCGCGCATCGCACTGCTGTGCTTGTCCGAGTCTCCGCCGCGCTTGGGCGAGGCGTCGCGGGTGCGCTTCGTGCGAGGCACCTTGGGCGCCGCCGCACGGTACTGCGTCCAGCGCGTCACCGGCTGTCTCGGATGGCGGCTGTCGGGCAGCAGATGCTCAATATCGGGCGAGGGGAAGCGGTGCGTCCAGATCCACAGCTGCACGGGCCACGGCTGGTGCACGAGGAAGTCCGGGTCGACGAACCAGCGCTCGCGTTCGTGCGTCCAGAGCTGCATGCGGCGCGGATCGTGCGTCGACTCGATGCAAGCGTGCAGTGCGGCCTGCTCGGCGGCGGCCATGTTGAGGTGCAGCGTGTGCTCATGCTCGGGCAGCGTCTTGCGCTGGTAGAACTCGGGCTCGTGTTCGGGCACGTGCAGTGGACCTCGCTTCTCCCAGACTTTCGACATAGCTTTTTTTACTGTGGAAACGAAGATGTGCTGTCGTGCTGTGTTCGGGGAGTGTTGAAACTGTATGCGTGCGCGGACACCACCCGATCGGATCCGCGTGGCGCGACATCCGATCAGGCGTCTTTGAAATCGGCGAGGGTACGCGTGACGGGAGCGGTGGGCAGAGGCGTGTAGAGGACCTTCACTGGCACTCCGGCACGGCTGCGGCGCACACTACCCTCGACAAAATGCGCCGTGCGCCAGTAGCTCGCCAGCACTGCAAAAATGGCAAAGAACAGCAGTGGGATGCCGTAGAGGCCCCAGCATGCGTGCACCGAGACGCAGAGTGGCGGATCGACCACGCTGTTGCCATCAGCCCAGAGCGCCGCCTTGAGGCCCCACTTTACAGCCACCGTGACGCCGATCAGCGCCCAGTTCCAGCCGCGGTGCCGCTCGAAAAAGCGGTCGAAGCGTCGGCCCGGGTGCGGGCCCGGGAAGCCGTAGTCGAGCGCCGAGTACACCCACATGAGCGCCTCGCCAAGGTTCGGGAACGCGAGCGGGACCCAGCTCGCCAGCGTGACGAGGAACACTATGTTACCCACAATTCGGTAGTAGAGCAGTGGTGCGATGTACTTGGCGTACCAGAGCTGTCGCCAGAAGTAGGTGTAGTAGATCGCCGCGGCGAGGTAGAAGCACGCGTCGAGTACCTTATCCGCACGATCGTAGAAGTCGCGGTCCTTGCTCGTCAGCAGGAAGAACGCGTAAGAGATGCGCCCACCCCCCAATTGGCATCGATGGAAAAACCTCGATGACAATTGGGATTTAGCGTTCCTAACATCACTCCAACGCAGAACCAAGTAGTCAGACAATT
>Ga0307379_10014813_pt1 | contig 10026 bp, 10 predicted proteins | sample UN2MG_FD_202237 | JGI IMG/M metagenome (GOLD analysis project Ga0307379, IMG submission 202237) | Soil microbial communities from Risofladan, Vaasa, Finland - UN-2 | ecosystem: Environmental > Terrestrial > Soil > Coastal area > Acid sulfate soil | place: Finland: Risofladan, Vaasa | collected... | reverse complement strand
TGAGACAAGTAAGGGAGAAGATCTTTCTTCCAATAGGCCCGAAAGCCCGTAAACCGCCAGCAAACGTCTGGCGGATGAGCTTCGGTTGTTGCCAAAACGACATCGGATTGATTTTGAATTAAAGGGAAGGTAAGATCCTTAAGGTGATCATTTTTAACATTTAAATGGTGGGCATCCATAAAAACAACAATTTCCCCCTTGGCTTGGCTGATTCCCGCGGCTAAAGCAAAACCTTTCCCCTTATTTTTCTGGTAGCTGATGATTTTGATTTGACCCTTGAATTGGTTTAAAACTTCAAGGGTTTTGTCAGTTGAACCATCGTTAACGGCAATCACTTCATCCACCCATGAACAAGACAGAAGTCCTCTGATTCCCTCGCCGGCCCACATTTCTTCATTATAGCAGGGAACGATAGCAGAAATTGGCGGCTTTTTATTTTTTGATGGTTTTCTCATCTGAGGAAATGATACCACAAAAGCTCTTTTAAGAATCACTCAGAAGCTTTTTTGAAGAATTATTTTTGAGGATCATCACCAGGCCCAAGCTCATTGGGGATAGACAAGATTAAAACTACTTTTTCTTTATCCCAAAAAAACCAAAAAAGCCATAGAGACCAAAAAAACCAGGGCCAAAGCCAGGGAGCAACCCCAATAGGCCCAGCAAACCAATCCAGCCTAACCTCCAAATGTCTTTGGGCTTGCCTTTGGTTTTATAAGTAAAAACGTTATAGAAAAGAGAACCGGCAAAAGCCAAAAAAGAGAAAACGCTTAAAAAGAAAAAAACCGCCTCTTCAATCCCAAAGATGCCATAGATAAGATTATGAAAAATTGAGCCGCCGATACCTCCGGTTAAAAGCAGGTAGCTGATTTTTGTCTCTTTTTTTATGGAACCTCCTATTTTTATTATAACAGATATTTTTTGAAAAATTTACTGGTTGCCGGCCAGATTTTCATCTTTTTAATTTGCCCATGGGTGAAATAGCCAAAATTGGCAATCTCTCCTATCTTCATTTTGGGCTTGCCCTCTAAAATTTTGCAAAACCACCAGGAATCTTTTTCTTCCTTAACATCCCCGGGCGTCTCAACAATTTTTTTTACCGGCTCAACTGTCAGACTAAGCTCTTCTCTGATTTCCCGGATGAGAGTTTGTTTTTCCGTTTCGCCTTTTTTTTGATGACCCCCAGGCGGATAATAAAAGCCGGTAAATTCGCCAAAATCTTTGGTAGTGTTAATCAACAAATATTCTTTTTTGCCTTTTTTGTTTATCCGGGAGATGATGCCTAAGACGACTTTTTTCATGGGCTCATTTTAAGATAAAAAGCCTTCCCAGGCTTCAGTCGGGGAGCCGAGAATCGAACTCGGGCCACGCGCACCCCATGCGCGCATTCTACCACTAAACCACTCCCCGATAACACTTGTATTTTACCAAATCTTATGCGAAAATTAAACTGATGGTCAAAGATAAGAAAAAGCTTTCTGCCGTTAAAATGGCAATGGAGCAGATTGAAAAGCAATACGGTAAAGGGGCGATCATGAAGCTGGGTGGTAAGGGTGAGGTAAGAAAGATTGACGTTATTCCTACCGGTAGCATCGCCCTGGATGTTGCTTTGGGGGTGGGGGGTTTGCCTCGTGGCCGGGTGGTTGAGATTTATGGTCCTGAGGCTTCGGGGAAAACCACCCTAGCTGTTCATGTAATAGCCGAAGCCCAAAAAATGGGTGGGGTGGCTGCTTTTGTAGATGCTGAGCACGGTTTGGATCCGGCTAGGGCCGAATCCATTGGGGTTGATTTGGACGAAATGTTGATTTCCCAGCCAGATACCGGCGAACAGGCCTTAGAGATTGTTGAGACCCTGGTTCGTTCGGGGGCGGTTGATGTGATTGCGATTGACTCGGTGGCCGCTTTGGTTCCTCGAGCTGAGATTGAAGGGGAGATGGGTGATGCCATGATTGGGGTTCAGGCAAGGCTGATGTCTCAGGCGCTGCGGAAGTTAACCGCCGCCATTTCCAAATCCAAAACAGTGGTTATTTTTACCAACCAGATTCGCCACAAAATCGGGGTGATGTTTGGCAATCCTGAAACTACTCCCGGGGGTTTGGCTTTAAAGTTTTACTCGTCAGTGAGGATTGATCTAAGAAAGATTGGGATTTTAAAGGAGGGCGATACGGCTATTGGCTCCCGCCATCGGGCCAGGGTAATTAAAAACAAGGTAGCCCCTCCTTTTCGAGAGGCTGAGTTTGATATCATGAACGTGGGGGGAATTTCCCGGGTTGGGGACATCTTAGATTTAGCTGTTGATTTGGGGATTGTTGATAAGGCTGGGGCTTTTTTCAAATACGGGAAAAAGATTTTAGGTCAAGGCAGAGAAGCGGCAAAAACTTTTCTTGATAAAAACCCCAAATTTGCCGGATTGATTGAGAAGGAGATTTGGAAAAAGGCAAAAGAGGGCAAAACAGAGCCAGAAAAGAAGAGCTAAAAAAATAAGCTTTCTTTGTTAATAGTTAACCCGCAAAAGGCGGGTTTTTAGGTGGTATACTAGTTAAAATGGCAAAGGTTACCAGAATTAAGGCTCAAAGGAATAAAAAGAGGGTCAATATCTACCTTGACGGCAAGTTTGCTTTTGGTTTGGATGTAGATAATTTTTTAAAAGCGGGGTTGAAAGTCAGCCAGGAGTTAACCGATAAGCAGGTCGGAAGCCTTGTTTTTGAAAATGAGTATCGGAAATTTCTTGATCGGGTTTATCGGCTTCTCTCCTTCCGGCCTCGGTCTGAAAAAGAGATTGGGGATTATCTGGCCAGAAGAAAAAGTCCGGCTGAAGTTGCCGAAAAAATTGGCACTCAATTGAAAAGATCTGGTTATCTTGATGATTGGAAGTTTGCCCACTGGTGGGTTGACCAGCGATCAACTTTTCGACCCCGAGGAAAAATCGCTTTACGGGCAGAGTTAAGGCAAAAAGGAGTTGCCAAAGAGATTATTGAAAAGGCGGTTGAGAAGTTGGATGAGCTTTCTTTGGCCAAAAAGGCGGCGAAAAAGAAGCTTAAGGCTTATAAAAAGCTGGACTTGCAAGCTTTTCGCGAAAAAATGATTGCTTTTCTTAACCGGCGAGGTTTTTCTTGGTCCACAATCAAGCCTATCATTGACGAGCTCCTGGAAAAAAGGTAAAATAGCTCCAGATTTAATAATTTTTGGCGAAATCGGCATTTAAGATGACTTCAGAAGCGATCTTAAAACATTTACCAATGTCCTTCTGATCAGGCGCAAAAAGCGCCTCTTTCCTATTGCCTTTCGCCAGCTAAAAGGAGTAAAATATGGCTTCGATTTTTGATCGGATAACTAATCCGGATAAACAAAAAAAGACCTCTCCTCAAATGGAGAAGGCCACCCCCGCCCGGGCAGCTAAAAGAAAACCGGTTAGGAAAGGCTTGAAAAAAAGGCCTGACCAAAAGGTAAGAGAAGATATTAGAGAAAAAGAAATTCTTGCCAATGTTCTTAGGCGGGAAGCTGAAATTGACCGAAGGCAAGGTGCCCTAGAAGAGCGAGGCAGACAACTTGATCTTCGGGAAAAAGAACTTGAAAAAAAATTTGGTGAAGTTGAAGAGATAAAGCAAGAACAGCTGGCTCGACTTGAGCGGGCAGCCAAATTGACTCGGGAAGAGGCAAGAAAACTAATCCTTGAGGCGACTGAAAAGCGATTGGCCGGAGAGGTGGCTCGCCGAATCAGAGAATCAGAAGAGCAAATTAAGGCAGAAGCCGATACCAAAGCTCAGGAGATTTTAACCGATGCTATGCAGCATGGAGTGACTGATTGTGTGGCTGAATACACCGTTTCCACCGTTCATCTTCCCAATGAAGAGATGAAAGGGAGAATCATTGGCCGGGAAGGCCGTAATATCCGGGCCTTTGAACAGGCAACAGGGGTGGAGATTGAGCTAGGCGAGGGAGATCTTCATCTTTCTTCTTTTGATCCGGTTAGGCGAGAGATTGCCCGCCGGGCTCTTTTAAAATTGATTCGAGACCGTCGGATTCAGCCGGCCCGGATTGGAGAGGTGGTTGAAAAAACAAAAGAGTCGATGGATAAAATTCTTTTTGAAGAGGGCCAAAAGCTTTGTCACGCCGTTAAGGTTTATAATCTTCATTCTGATTTGGTCAAGCTTTTGGGCCGGTTTAAATTTCGGTTTTCTTACGGTCAGAACATGATTGCCCACACTCTTGAGGAAACAAAAATCGGCATCGCGATTGCCAATGAGATTGGTGCCAACACCATGGTTGTCCGTCTGGGTTGTTTGCTTCACGACATTGGCAAAGTCATTCCAGATCAGGAGGGAACCCATGTTGAGCTAGGGGTCAATGTTGTCAAGAAATATAATCTGCCGCCTGAGGTGATTGACTGTATTGAAGAGCATCATGAAGACAAGCCCTTTTCCTCACCTGAATCAAGAATTGTTTGGATTGCCGATGCTGCTTCTGGGGCCCGGCCAGGCGCTCGTTATGAGCCGCACGAAGAATATGTTAAAAGAATGACCCAGATTGAGAAGGTTGCCAGTGATTTTGAGGGAGTCAAAAAAGCCTATGCTTATCAAGCTGGCCGAGACGTCAGGGTTTTAGTTGATCCTGAAAAAGTGGATGATGATCAGCTGACGGTTCTTGTCAGTAAAATCACCGAGAAGCTGGAAAAAGAGGTTCAATACGCTGGCCAGATTAAAGTGACCGGGTTTCGGGAAACGCGGGTGGATAAAACCACGAGGGCAAAGTAATAAAAAATGCCTATAAACCTTGACAAACCGGCAAAGAACATGTATTTTAAAGCCAGCTGCCCGGAAAGGTAAGAGAGATGACTAAAAACGAGATGATTGATCTTGTTGCCCGCAAAGCCCATCTGACCCGAAAGGCAGCCAAAGAGTCAATTGACATATTTTTAGAGGAAACGACTAAGGCTTTGAAAAAAGGCGACAAGATTGTTCTTTCTGGATTTGGGACTTTTAAAGTGGTGAATGTTAAGGATAAACCGGTGATTATTCCCAGAACGGGTGAAAAAAGAATTATTAAGGCTCACCGCGCGGCCAGATTCCATGCCGGTAAGCCCTTACAAAGGGCGGTGAGATGAGAAAAATTTGAATTTTTCCCAAAAAGCGCGGCAAGAACCGCGCTTTTTTAGTTTGGGGCGATTAATTTATAATCATAATATGAGAAAATATTTGGCTTTTTTAAAAACCAGTCTTTTGAATGCCTTTGTTTACCGTGGGCCGATGGTTGTTTGGTTGGCGGCCAACAGCCTTTCTTTGGTAACGGCGGTCGCTATTTGGTTTTCAGCTTCAGCCGGAGAAAGGATTGGGGGCTACACCAAGCCGGAGCTGATTACCTATTACGTTGCCGCTCTTTCCTTACAGTGGCTGACGGGCTGGTTTCCTTTTTACAGTGTTTGTGATGAAATTAAACACGGAGAGATTGTTAGCCGTTTAGTTAAGCCGATTTCCTATTTCTGGCAAAAATTTGCTGAAGAATTGGGCTGGCATCTGGTTTCTTCCCTCCTTGGATTGGCAACGACTTTTCTTTTCGCCTTTTTTCTCCGCGACTTTATCGTCCTTAATTTTTCTTTAACAAGGATCCTGCTTTTGGTTCCCACGATTATTTTGGCGATCTTGGTGGTTTTTAGTTTCAGTCTTTGCATGGGGCTTTTGTCTTTTTGGTTTCTTGAAGTGGGAACGGTGGACAATCTTTTTTGGATTGCCAGGCTGATTTTGGGCGGCCAGGGGATTCCGATTAGTTTTATTCCTGAGGCTTTCCAAATCGTGGTCAAAATCTTGCCTTTTCGTTACATGTTTTCTTTTCCTTTGGAAATTTACTTTGGCAGGCTTTCAGCCATGGAGATTATCCAAGGAGTAAGTCTTCAGTTTTTTTGGGTAGCAATTTTAGCCCAGCTTTATAAATTAATGTGGAACCGGGGCCGGCGAGCCTACACGGCCTTCGGTCAGTAAAAAGATGAAGCGTTACTTTTCTTTATATTTTCATTTTTTCAGAAACTGCCTGATGCGAGACTGGGAGTTTCGTTTCAACGTCTTAATTTGGGCGGTAATGAACTTTTCCTGGTTTGGTCTGATGTTGGCTTCTGTTCATCTGGTTTTTGGCCAGGTTGAGGCTATTGCCGGTTGGAACAGGGATGAGGTTTTGCTTTTGGTTCTTGTTCAGGCCCTGTTTCTTGATTTTCTTTGGGCCTTTATCTTACTGAATTTGAGCAAATTTTCTCGTTTGGTGCGCCGAGGGGATCTTGATTTGGCTCTTTTAAAACCTATTAATCTGCGTTTTTTGGTTTCCACCCGCTATTTTGATAACGATCATTATCCAAGAATGATTTTCCTTTTTTTTCTTATTCCTAGATTTGTAGGCAGATTGGCTGTCCAGCCAACCATTTTTGCTTGGCTTAATGCCGGCCTTCTTTTTGGATTAGGTCTGTTTATTTTCTACAATCTTTTTTTCATGATCACCACGACCAACTTTTGGTTTACGAATCTTTTTAATTTGGGCGACTTTTGCTCGGAAGTGATTGATGTGGGCCGAGCCCCTGTTTATATTTTTAAAAACCAGGCAAGAATCATTTTTATCTACTTTATTCCAACCGCCTTTATTTCCACCTTTCCTGTCCAGGCCCTTTTAGGCCAAATTGGCTCGGAAATGGTTTTGGTGGGGATGATTATCAGCCTTGTCCTTTTAATTGTTTCTCAGGCTTTTTGGCGGTTTGCCCTGAGGCACTATACAAGTACCGGCAGCTAATATGATAAGATAGGAATGGCAGAGGTGAAAGATGAGTCTTATTAAGGTTAAAAATTTAAAAAAACATTACCAGGTTCATGAAAAAGAACCGGGCTTTCTTGGTTCCCTGAAGTCATTGGTGAGCAGAAAGTACAAGACGGTCAAGGCAGTGGATGATATTTCCTTTACCATTGATGAGGGTGAGCTGGTAGGCTTTATCGGCCCTAACGGAGCTGGTAAAACAACGACCTTGAAGTGTCTCTCAGGCCTTTTGTATCCCACCGGCGGTGAGGTTTCCGTTCTGGACTACAACCCCTGGGAAAGAAAACCTGAGCTTCAGAAGCAATTTGCCTTAGTAATGGGTCAGAAAAACCAGCTTTGGTGGGACTTGCCTGCCCTGGAAAGCTTTGTTCTGAACAAGGAAATTTACGAGGTGCCGGACAAAAAGTATCAAGAGACCCTGGCTGATCTTACCAGGCTCTTGGACGTTAAAGACATCTTAAAAATCCAGGTGCGGAAACTTTCTTTAGGCCAGCGAATGAAGTGTGAGTTGATTGCCGCCCTTCTTCATTCGCCCAAAATCCTTTTTCTTGACGAGCCGACGATTGGTCTTGATGTCGTGATGCAGAAAAAGATGAGGGATTTCATTAAAAGCTATAACCGCAAGTACGGGTCAACCGTCATTTTGACCTCTTACTACATGGGTGATGTTCAAGAGCTTTGCAAGCGGGTAATTATCATTGACAAGGGTAAAATCGTTTTTGACGGAGAACTTTCCGAGATCGTGGAAAAGTATGCTGACCATAAGCTTTTGTCTGTGGTTTTTGCCAAAGAGATTGACCCTAAAAAGCTGGCAGCGATCGGCGAGATTAAAAGTTATGATTTTCCCAAAGCAACTCTTTCCATTAAAAGAGAAGCTACCTCAGTTGCCGCCGCCCAGCTTTTGCAGGAATTTCCGGTGGCTGATTTGAACGTCGAGGAAGCCCCAATTGATGAGATCATTCGCGAACTCTTCACCGGCAAAAACTATGCCTAAAAAAAGACTTGATTTGGAAGAAATTTCTTCTAAAGTCGGGATTAGCCCTAATAAAATTAAAGAGATTTTATGGTGGTTGTATCGGGAAGAAAGGATTGGCAACAATGAGCTGATAAGAAAAAGCGGTTTGCCTAAATCAGTAGTTAGAGATCTCCTTAAAAGTCTTCAGCCATTTTTGGAAAAGCCGACCCGGTTTGTGGTTTTAAATAAAGACGGCCAAAAATTAACAGAGGCGATGATTGATCAATTGATCAGAAAAACTCCTTTTTCGGAAAAAAGAGCCAAAAATGACCTCTTTATTAAATTAAAGAGCTATCATCGTAAAAGATTAAGGCCCAAAAGGAATCTTGATCAATTTCCAGCCGCCACGGAAACAATTCTTGAAAGAGCCCTTTTAATTCAAGAAAAAGGTGATTTGGGGGGGAAAGAAATTCTTCTTCTGGGCGATTATGATTTGACCAGTTTGGCCTTGGCTTTAATTGGCGGGGCGAAGGAAATTGTTGTTTTAGATATTGACCGGCAGCTTTTAAGGACTATTGATCAGATTGCCCAAAAAGAGAAGTTTAAAATCAAATCTTTTTACTATGATGTTAAGCAGCCCTTACTGGGGGTTTTAAAAAAATCATTTGACGTTATTTTCTCTGACCCTCCTTATACGCCCAATGGCTTGCGGCTGTTTCTTGCCCGAGCGGTTGAGGCGGCCAAGGATGATCATTCAGTTTTTTATTTCTGTTATGGTTTTAGCGATCGGGCTCGGGAAAGGGGTTTAGAGGCCCAAAAAATTATCAGCCAGTCAGGGCTTTTGATTGAAGAGAAGTTGAAAGATTTTAATCTCTATCGGGGGGCCGAATCAATTGGCAGTCGCAGCTCCCTTTACGTCTTAAAGAAAACCCCAAAGACCAAAATTTTGATTGCCGGCCGGTTTAAAGGGCCAATTTATACGGGGATTAGGAAAAAATGAACAAGTATTTTCAGGTTCTAAAAAATACTTTTGAGGAATATTTTGTTTATCGGCTAAATTTTTTTCTTTGGCGGGTAAGAAGCTTTGCTCTCCTTCTTTCTCTTTTTTTCTTTTGGTCAGCCCTTTTTTCCGGCCGGGAAAACCTTTTTGGCTATCAAAAAAGCCAAATCCTAACTTACACTTTAGGGATTGCTGTCTTGCGAGGAATAGTTCTAGGAAACAGAAGTGGTGATTTGGCTGGGGTGATCAGAAGCGGTGAGGCGGCCAACATGCTTTTGCGCCCCCTCGGCTTTTTCAAATACTGGTTTACCCGCGATTTGGCAGACAAGGCCCTTAATGCCCTTTTTATTATCTTTGAGTTTTGGCTTTTAATTGCCCTTTTTAAGCCTCCAATTTTAATCCAAACCGACCCGATTTATCTGGTTGGCTTTTTTATTTTTTGCCTTTTGGCTTTGATTTTATTTTTTATTATCAACATGATTTTTGGGATGAGCGGTTTTTGGTTAATTGACGTTTGGTCGGTCAGGTTTTTATTCATGGCAATCTTTTTGGAATTTTTAAGCGGGGCCTTTTTCCCTTTAGATGTCCTGCCGCCGATTTTTCTTAAGGTTCTGCAGTTTACCCCCTTTCCGTACCTTGTTTATTTTCCTTTAAAGATTTGGTTGGGCCAGGCCCAAAGCAGCCAAATGATTTTAGGGTTGTTGGTAACCGGTTTTTGGGCGGTTGTTTTTTATTGGCTGCTTAAAAATATTTGGAAAAAGGGCTTGAAGGCCTATGATGTTCCAGGAAGATGAAAAGGCTTAAAAAACTTTTCCGAGTTTGGTTGCTTTCAACCAGGAACGTGATTCTTAGCCAGATGACCACCGGTTATGCGGCCATCTTTTTTACCCTGGGAAAAATTGTTCGTTTTCTTTTTTTCTTTGCCTTTATTTTCGTGGTGATTCGTTCCACCAATTTTTTGGCGGGCTATAATTCCCATCAGGTTATTTTTTTCTTTTTGGTTTTTAACATCGTTGACCTTAGTACCCAGTTTTTATTCCGGGCGGTTTACGGCTTTCGGCCCTTAGTTGTCAGGGGTGAGTTTGATTTTTATTTAGTCAAACCCCTGCCCTCATTTTTCCGGCCGTTATTTGCCTGGGCCGATGTTTTGGATTTAGTGGTCTTAGTCCCTTTATGGATTTTTAGTTTTTATTTTGTTTTCCGCTACGGCTTGGTTTCCCAGCCGATTCACCTGGCTTATTTTTTAATTCTTTATCTTGCCAGTTTAATAATTGGTTTTGCCTTT
>Ga0307379_10014812_pt1 | contig 10026 bp, 8 predicted proteins | sample UN2MG_FD_202237 | JGI IMG/M metagenome (GOLD analysis project Ga0307379, IMG submission 202237) | Soil microbial communities from Risofladan, Vaasa, Finland - UN-2 | ecosystem: Environmental > Terrestrial > Soil > Coastal area > Acid sulfate soil | place: Finland: Risofladan, Vaasa | collected... | reverse complement strand
GCGATGCGCGGCTGATCACGACGCCAGGGCAGCTCGCGCGGGCCGAGAAGGTGATCCTCCCCGGCGTGGCGGCCTTCGCCGGGGCCATGGCGGAGCTGGAGTCCCTCAAGCTGGTCGAGCCGCTCCGGCGGGCCCTCGCCGACGGCATGCCCTACCTCGGCTTCTGTCTGGGCCTGCAACTGCTCTTCGAGGTCTCCTACGAGAACGGCGAGCACCGGGGGTTGGGCACGTTGGCCGGCAAGGTGGTCCGGTTCCAGTTCGACCAGGCCGACCCGCGGCATCTCCCCGTGCCGCACATGGGCTGGAACCAGCTTCGCATCCGCCGCCCCTGCCCCCTGCTGGAGGGCATCGAGGACGGTGCCCACGTGTACTTCGCGCACAGCTACCACGTCGTGCCCGACGACGAGTCCGTCGTCGCCACGACCACCGACTACGGCGGCGAGTTCGTCTCGTCGGTCTGGCGGGACAACGTCTTCGCCACACAGTTCCACCCCGAGAAGAGCCAGGCCGTCGGCCTGAAGCTCCTGGAGAATTTCGTCAGGCTTTGAGAGATGGACATTCTGCCCGCGATCGATCTGCGGGGGGGCAAGGTGGTCCGGCTGGCCCGAGGGGACTACGACCGCCAGACGACCTACCGCGACGACCCCGTGGCGGTCGCGAGGGAGTTCGTCTCGGCCGGGGCCGGATGGATCCACATGGTGGACCTGGACGCCGCCCGAACGGGCCGGCCGACGAACACCGACGCGATCCGCGCCGTCGCCGGCGCCGTCGACGCGAAGATCGAGCTCGGCGGCGGGGCACGGGACACGGCCACCGTCGAGTCCATGCTCGCCGGCGGGGTCTACCGGGTGGTGGTCGGCTCGGCCGCCCTGGAGAACTGGTCGTGGTTCGAGAAGCTCGCCTCGCGGCCGGACCTGGCCGGCAGGCTCGCCCTGGGGCTGGACGCCCGGCAGGGGCGCCTGGCGACGCACGGATGGACCGAGCAGGTGGAGACGACCGCGCGGGAGCTGGCCCTTCGGGTCACCGGCTGGCCCCTCGGGGCGATCGTGTACACGGATATCTTCCGCGACGGCATGTTGAGCGGCGTGAACGTCGAGGCCACGGCCGAGGTCATCGCCGCCACGGACGTGCCCGTGATCGCCTCCGGCGGCGTTGCCAGCCTGGACGACGTCGTGCGGTGCCGCCGGATCGGCTCGGCCGGCGTGATCATCGGGAGGGCAATCTACGAGGGACGGATCGACCTGGCCGAGGCGCTGGGCATCGCCGAAAAAGATGGCGGGGAGACTTAACTTAACTTTTGCCGAAAAAAGGTTTTTCTTCCATGGGGTTGTGGTGTAAGATACTAATTGTGAGAGGGGCGTCGATGTACTCTTCATCTGCCCACGTCGTCCCGCTGGGTGGATTTCGTTACTGGATGGTTTCACGGTGGGTCATAGAGGAAGGTTCCATCAATGAGTCAGCAGTCTGCCACCACGGATGACCAGACTAAGAACGCAGGGTCCAAAGATTCCGACGCAAAGCTCACGATGGGTTCCGGAGTCCTGGAGATCACTGAGAAGGGGTATGGCTTTCTCCGCCAGGGAAAGAACGGCTACAAGGCCACGCCCGGGGACATCTTCGTCGGGAAGGACTTCGTCCGCCATCGCGGGTTGAGGACCGGCCTGTTCCTCGAGGGCAAGGTGCTTCCTCCCACGAAGAAGAAGGGCGGGCCGAAGCTCGAGCAGGTCACGAAGATCAACGGCCGAAACGCCGACGAGTACACCGACATCATTCCCTTCCAGGAAATGACCGTCGTGGATCCCCACCCGATGATGAAGCTGGAGACCCCCGGCGGGCCGATGGAGATGCGGGTCCTCGACCTGGTCTGCCCGGTCGGCAAGGGCCAGCGCGGGCTCCTCGTCGCCCCGCCGCGGAGCGGCAAGACGATCCTGCTCCAGCAGATTGCCAACGCCGTCGGCATCAACAACCCCGAGTGCCACATCTTCATCCTGCTCGTGGACGAGCGCCCGGAGGAGGTCACCGACTTCCGCCGCAAGTGCCTCAACGCCGAGATCGTCGCCTCCAACAACGACCAGGAAGTCGCCAGCCACGTCCGCGCCGCGGAGTTCACCATCGAGCGTGCCAAGCGGATGGCCGAATTCGGCCAGGACGTGGTGGTTCTCCTGGACAGCCTGACCCGGCTGGGACGCGCCTACAACCGCGCGATCGAGACGTCCGGGCGGACCATGACCGGCGGCGTGGACATCCGCGCCCTGGAGATCCCCAAGCGTCAGTTCGGCGCGGCCCGCAAGGCCGAGAACGCCGGCAGCCTGACCATCCTCGCCACGGCCCTGATCGAGACCGGCAGCCGAATGGACGACCTCATCTTCGAGGAGTTCAAGGGCACCGGGAACATGGAGCTTCAGCTCGACCGGAAGCTCGCCGAGCGGCGCATCTGGCCGGCGATCTCCATCCCCAAGAGCGGCACGCGGAAGGAAGAGCTCCTCGTCGAACCGTGGAAGCTCCCGAAGATGCACATGCTCCGCCGGACGCTCAGCTCGCTCAGCGTCGACGAAGAGCTGCCCCAACTGCTTCGGGCCCTGGAGAAGTTCCCGAGCAACGAGGAATTCCTTCGGAGCCTGGACATCCAGGGAAGGTAGCCGTCGCCCCCGCCCTCGCCCCCGAGGCCCCAGAGAAACATCGGGCCGGCCCTCGCCAGGAGGACCGGCCCGTTTCTTGCTGCCTGCACAGCCGTCGTCGAGAACGCCTCCGCTAGAGGATCGCGTCCTTCGCGGCCTTGGCGATGCGGAACTTCAAGACCTTCTTGGCCTTGATCTTGATCTTCTCGCCCGTGGCGGGGTTCCGGCCCCAGCGAGCCTTGCGGCTGATGACGACCAGCTTGCCCAGCCCGGGGATCGTGAAGCCCTTCTTCGCCTCCTTGCAGGCCAGGGCGACCAGCGCTTCCACGCAGGCGGCCGCGTCCTTCTTCGAGCAGCATCGCGCCTCGGCGAGCGCCGCCATGATCTGAGACTTCGTCATCGGTTTGGCTATGGCCATGTCCTTCGCTCCTTCTCAGTAACAGTTCCCGAAAACAGAATTCCCAAGATGTACCGCGTTCTCGACGGTCTCCGTACGTCCCTGACTGCCCGCGAGAACACCCGCTTCCGAACTACACAGCCCGAAAGACCTCATCTATGTTGCGCCTCACGCCGGGCAGCGTCAAGGCGAAAAGTTGGTTTCAGCCCATAAAATCGGGCCTATTTCTTCCCTGCCTCCGGCGTGCCTCCCCGGGCGATTCCGCCGGACATCGCCCGCGCCGCCCGGGCGCGCGCCGGGAAAACTTGCCTCGTTCCAACCATTCGAGCGTTTGTGTCGCGGGCCCGACTTGCTATAGTAAGTGGTCCCGCTTCCCGGAGAGGTGCCGGAGTGGCCGATCGGGCGGCATTGGAAATGCCGTGTACCCCTTGGGGTACCGTGGGTTCGAATCCCACCCTCTCCGTTTCCGAGGCGCAAGGCTCCGCAAGGCTTTGAATATAAGGAACTTGCGGAGCCTTCGTTCGTCTGCGCCCCGCGCCCGCCGGCCCTTACAGCCGGCGGCTGCGGACAATCGAAACCAGCAGCCAGATCCCCATCACCGCGGCCACCAGGTAGCCCAGAACGCCCAGCGTCTGGAGCCGGATCAGCCCGAGCACGTCTCCCTTCTGGGCCACCAGAAGGCTCGATCCGACCAGCAGGGCCGCGATGATCAGCGCAAAGCTGATGCGGTTGGAGCTCTTGTCCAGCATGCCCGCGAGGTTCTCCAGGTGCTCGTGGTGAACCCGCACCTGGAATTGTCCCCGGCGAAATTTTCCCAGGATCGCGTTGAGGTCCTCCGGCAGCCGGCCGCCCAGGTCGACCGCCTCGCGAAGCGCCCTTCGAAGGTCCCGCAGCATGAGTCGAGGGTCCATCTGCTGGCGGCGGAACCGCCGGGCGTACGGGCGGAGGTGCTCGACGACCTCGAAGTCCTTGTCCAGCGAGACGGCGAAGGACTCGATGGTCATCATGCTCTTCATCATCATGGTGAACTCCGCCGGCGGACGGATCCTGTGCTTCCGGACGAGGTCGAACCCCTCGGCGATCGACCGGCCGAACGGGATCTCCTTCAGCGGGAGGTCGTAGTAGGCGTCGAGCATCTCGTCGGCGTCCCGGATCAGCTCGTCGGTGCGGGTTTCCTCGGCGAGCATGCCCTTGCGCTGGAAGATACGGACGATCCGCGGCAGGTCGCGGTCGACGATGCCCAGCACGAGGTCCCTCAGGAGCCGGCGGTCCTCGGGCGTCAGTCGGGCCATCTGCCCGAAGTCGATCGCGCTGACCACGTTGCCCGGCAGGAAGAAGAGGTTCCCCGGATGCGGGTCGGTGTGGAAGAAGCCGAACTCGAAGATCTGGCGGAAGACGAAGTCCGCCCCGCGCTGCGCGAGGACCTTCCGGTCCAGCCCGGCCCGGTCCATCGCCTCGGCGTCGCCGGGCTTGATCCCGTCGATGTACTCCATCGTCAGCACGCCGTCGGCGCAGTACTCCGGGTACACCCGCGGCACGTGGACCGTCGGGTCCCCCGCGAAGTTCCGCCCGAAGCGGATCTGGTTCCGCCGCTCGTTGGCCAGGTCCACCTCCTTCATCACGGCGGCGGTGAACTCCCTGGCCATGCGCTGGGGGTCCAGGGCCTCCAGGTCGGGCAAGGCGGCCCGGAGCAGGCCGGCGAGGTCCTCGAGCATTTCGCACTCGGTGCGGATCGTCTCGACGATGCCCGGGCGGCGGGCCTTGACCACGACCTGCTCCCCGTCGCGCGTCACGGCGCGGTGCACCTGCGCGATGCTGCCCGCCGCCAGCGGGGCCTCCTCGAAGCTCTCGAAGACGTCCTCCAGCCTGCCGCCCAACTGCGACTCGATCTCCGCGCGGACGGGCGGGAACTTCTCCGGCGCCACCTGGTCCTGGAGGCGCTCCAGCTCGCGGATGTACTCGGCCGACAGCAGGTCCGGGCGCGTGCTGAGGAGCTGTCCCAGCTTGATGAACGTGGGGCCCAGCTCCTGGAGCGTCAGCCGCACGCGGGCGGCGCGGCTGCGCCCCTCGCCGGCTCGCTTGACTCGCGACGGCAAGGCGCGCTGGCCCAGCCGCCCCGTCAGCCGCCGGCCGAGCGATCCCACCACGTCCTCGAAGCCGTACTTCATCAGGACGGCCAGGATGTGCCGGTACCGCCGCGCGTGCTCCACCGTGCGATGGAACGCGAATCTCCGGTGCGGCAAGGGCTAGGACTCCCGGTTCAGAAGCTCGTCCAGCTTGCCCTCGATCCGCCGGACGTCTTCCTTCGTGGCCAGGGAAAGCTTCCGGACGGCGGCGTCCACCTGGGCGGCCACGAGCTTCTCCAGGTCCTTTCGGGCCTGCTCGGCGTGGTCCATCAGCTCCTTGACGAACCCCGTGCGGTTGTCCCTCTCGGCCTCGCCGCGAGCGACGTAGGCGTCGAAGATCTTCTCCGCCCGCTCGCGGGTCATGGACAGCACACCGAGACCTGCCAGAACCATCTTGTCCAGCGTTTCGAACATGTGCGGCTCCCCACAAAGAGAAACGGTTCGCTTCACGTTCCCGAGGCGCCGGCCGTCCGCGCGCGGGCGGCCCGTGCGCCGGACTCCATGATCCCACAATCCGGCGTCCCGGGCAAGGGCGGTTCAGTCGCCCTCGACGTACTTCCGGCTCATCAGGAAGGTGATGCGGTCCATGACCTGCTTCGGCAGGGCCTTGCGCAGGAGGCGCCGCGCCTCGGACATGTTCGTGCGGCGCGTGACGTGGATAATCACGATCCGCTCGCACGCCATGCCCTCGAGCACCTTCGGCAGGTCGGTCACGTGCAGGTGCTTGCCCGCCCGCGCCCGGGAGGCGTGCTCGGCGTCGAAGAACGTGCACTCGATCAGCAGGACCCTGGCCTTGGCCACGCAGGGCAGGTCGGCGTAGTCCGCCGGGCCCGTGTCGCCCAGGAACGCCACCAGCGGGACCTCCAGGCGGTTCGTGATCTCCACGCCCTGCTTCTTCAGCTCGACGATCTCCGGCCCCGTCAGGGGCAGGTACTGCTCCTTGAGCTTCTGCCGCACGTCGATCACCGAGAAGCCCAGGCTGCCCGGCAGATGGCGTGTGGGGAACGTTCGCGCGATGAGGCCGCGGCGAATCTCGTAGTCCTCCCCCGGCGCCATGCCGACGATGTGGTGCGGGGGCACGTGGCCCTCCACGGCGCCCCAGGCGACCATCAGGTTCTCGATCGGCCGAACCAGGGCCTCCGGCACCAGCGCCGTGCCGCACGCGATGCCCTGAAAGTCGCGCTGGGCGAAGTAGTACGGAAGCCCGGCCGCGTGGTCCATGTGCCCGTGACTCAGCAGCACGTGGTTGACCGTCAGGGCCTCCCGCGGGCACTTGCCGATATCGAACGCGCAGTCCAGCTCCGGCGCGATGATGACGGACTCCTCGCCCGCCACGCTGTAGCCGGCCAGCGTGAAGTCCCCCAGGTCCAACTGCGACAGCTTGTACGGGCGAATCTGCATGCGCGCCGCTCCGAGGCGTCTTTCGGGAAACGCAAGATGGTACGGCCGCCGCATCCGGCGGTCAAGGGCGCGGTCCGGGCGCGCTACCGACGGGCGCCGGTCACCTTCGCCAGCAGGTCGAAGAAGCCGCGCTTCCGGTCCGAGCCGATCTGCCAGTTGACGGGCACGGACTGGTAGCCCTCGTCGAAGCCCTCGCCCTCCCTGCGATAGTCGAAGAATCCCCACCCCGCGCGGCGGCTGACGGCCGCCAGCAGGTTGTTGTCCGGCCGATCGAAGTCGTAGTGGTCGTCCTCGTTGAAGAGGATCGGCTGGCCGGCGTAGGCGGGCAGTTGGCGGCACCGGTCCACCATTCGGCGGATGCGGTTGGGTTCGGCCACGCCGTTGCCGTGCAGCAGCAGGAAGTCCGACGCCGCGACGATGTTCTCCGGCGGCTCGGCCCCGCCGGAAAGGCTCGTGCCCACGAGAAGCCGACCCGCCGGCGAGGCCACCTTGCCCGACGACCGCTCCCGCACGCGGCGGATCAGCTCGTCCACGCGGTGAGGCCGGACGATCTCGTGGCGGTACGCCGAGACGTCCACCTCGTTGGCGATCTCGACGAGCACGTTCGCGAAGCCGCTGCCCCCCAGCCAGTCGACGGCGTTGTCGAGGGCCCGGACGACGCTCCGCTCGTCCGTCAGCCGGTACTCCTGCCCGAAGTAGAAGATCCCCACGATCGGCACCATGCCCAGTTCGTCGGCCGCCTCCAGGACGCGCCGCATCCGCCGGCAGGAGTCGTCCCGCAGCTCGCCGTCGACCTCGAAGGCGGAGTTGTACCACGGCTGGTGGTGGCTGTAGCCTCTCGGGCTGCCGCCCTGGAAGTTGATCGTGAAGCTCACCAGCCCCGCGGCCCGCCAGGCGCCCATGGCGGCCAGGAAGTCCCCCACGTTTCGCTCGGGGTCCCACGGCCCGTCGGGGTAGTCCCACAGGCCGCGCGTCTCGGCGTTGCGGTCGTCGAAGATCCCCTGCACCAGCCGGGCGTTCATCAGCAGCCCGTCGATCCGCATGCCCTCGTAGCGGCGCCCCTCGTAGGTCGCCCGCCCGTTAATCCGGAACGAGTCGCCTTCGATCCCGACGACGGTCTTGCCTGCCATGGGCTTCTTCCTTCTCCGCTCGGGACGGCGAGCAACCTACAGTAGAAGGCCGTCGGCCCCGACGGACAACGGCTTTTCCCGGCGGGGCGGGCGCGACGTGCGGCGACGGCCGCGAGACGAGCCAAACGCAGACTTGCCCGAGCCCCCGGACAAGGTAGAATCCTCGGGACGGCTCGCGCGGGCGCGGGGGAAAGCGCCGGCCGTGTTCGTCGAGTCCGTTCAAAGGAGACTTGGCAGTGGCACCTCCAGAAGAGCCGGCCCAAGCGGCGGGACCCACGAGTTCCCAACCGGCGTGCGGCGAGACCCTCGAGGCCCTCGTGCAGGAGAAGGACCTCTGGGAGCAGACCTTCGGCGCCTTGCCGGACCCGATCGTGGTCCTCGACAGGGAGTATCGGATCCTCCGGGCCAACCGGGCCATGGCCCATCGTCTGGGCCTTGCGCCGAAGGACTGCGTTGGGGGCCGGTGCTACAAGGCGGTTCACGGAACCGACGAGCCGCCGTCCTCCTGCCCGCACACGAAGCTGCTGGCCGACGGCGGCGAGCACCAGGCCCAGATGCCGATCGACGCGCTGGGCGGCGAGTTCCTGGTGAGCGTCGTGCCGATCTTCGACGCCGAAGGGCAACTGCTCGGCGGCATGCACGTCGCCCGCGACGTCACCCAGGCCAGGCAGTCGGAGCGGCGACTGGCGATCACGAACCAGATCGCCGAGGTCTTCCTGACCGTTCCCGACGAGGAAATGTACGCCGACGTGCTCGAGATCGTCCTCCAGGCCCTCGAGAGCCCCCACGGGGTCTTCGGGTACATCAACGAGGAGGGCGACCTGGTCTGCCCGTCCATGACGCGGGACGTCTGGGAGCAATGTCAGCTCCCCGAGAAGGACATCGTCTTCCCCCGGGAGACCTGGGGCGGCATCTGGGGCACCTCGCTGGTCGAGAAGAGGACCGTCTGCGCCAACCGGCCCTGCCACCCGCCCGATGGACACATCCCCATTCGCAGATGTCTGGATGTCTGCATCGTCCATCAGGGCAAGGCGATCGGCCACCTTGCGGTGGGCAACAAGGCCACCGACTACGACGGGCGGGACATCTCACTCCTGGAGGGCATCGCCAACCACGTCGCCCCCATCCTCAGCGCCAGGCTGCGGCGGCGAACCGAGGAGAGGGCCAGGAAGCGAGCCGAGGAGGCCCTGCGGGACAGCGAGGAGCGCCTGCGCTCGCTGGTGGAGAACGCCCCGAACGTCATCGCGACGGCCGACCGGAACGGCACGATCCTGTCCATCAACCGCCCTCCCGAAGGCCAGACCATCGAGGAGACGATCGGGACGACGGTCTACGAACACGTGGATCCCCGCGATCACGAGGCGATAAGGAAGGCCGTCGACCACGTCTTCCGCACCGGCTCGCCGGCGGCCTACGAATGCCGCGTGCCCGCCCCGGGGCGCGGGCCCCTCTGGTTCGAGGTGGAGCTCGGCCCGCTCCGCCGGGGTGACCGGGTGGCGGCCGCCACGTTCGTCTGCACCAACATCACCCCCTACAAGCAGGCCAGGGGGGCCCTCGAGATCGCCAACAAGCAGTTGATCGTGGCCCGCGAGGAGGAGCGCAGGCGACTGGCCAGCGAGCTGCACGACTCCATCGGCCAGGAGCTGGTGGCGCTGAAGATGGCCCTCCAGACCCCCTACGAGAGCCAGGAGTGCCCGGCCCGCCTGCGCGCCCTGGGCGAGCGGTGTGCCCGGCTCATCCGGGAGGTCCGGGACCTCTGCCACGGCCTGTACCCCGCCACGCTGGAGTCGCTCGGCCTGGCCGCCGCCCTGCGGGAGCTTCAGCGATCCCAGGCGCCGGGCGCACGTCTCTCGGTGAGCTGGGCCGGCAACCTGGCCGAGGAACGCTTCGGGCGGGAGCAGGAAATCGCCCTCTTCCGTATCGTGCAGGAGGCGGCCAGCAACGCACTCCGCCACGGCGAGGCCGACAAGATCGACGTCTCCGCGGAACGCGGGGGCTCGGCGATCTGCGTGACCATTGCCGACAACGGCTGCGGGTTCGACCCCGCCCGGCCACCCCGGCAAGGCCTGGGGCTCCAGACCATGCGGGACCGCGTGACGGCCCTCGGGGGGACCCTCGAGATCACGTCCGGCCCGACCGGCACACAGGTCGTTGCCTGCGTCCCGGTGGCGGCCGACGACCCCGCCCCGGGCACCGGCGGCGGCGGGGACCCCTGAACGCCCCGCCGTGCCCGGCCACGCCCCGCGACGGCCTATCGGCTGTCCTTCAGCAGCTTCTCGTACGCCCGGTAGAGCTTCGGGGCCTTCTTCCGCATCTCCGCCTCGTTCCGGAAGGTGAGCTTGGCCGACGAGTCG
>Ga0307379_10014811_pt1 | contig 10026 bp, 7 predicted proteins | sample UN2MG_FD_202237 | JGI IMG/M metagenome (GOLD analysis project Ga0307379, IMG submission 202237) | Soil microbial communities from Risofladan, Vaasa, Finland - UN-2 | ecosystem: Environmental > Terrestrial > Soil > Coastal area > Acid sulfate soil | place: Finland: Risofladan, Vaasa | collected... | reverse complement strand
CTCTTTATTCCCGACCTTCTCAAGCCGGATGGACTGGCATCGGGAATCAATGTCCTGCCAATACTGATCATAGCGGCAACGCTCGCTGAATCATGCGTCAAGACGGGAATGACACGCAGCGCGCGCATGCGCTTCCTCGTCGTTGCAGCCGTGATTACCGTGCTCATCTATCCGGCCCCGGCCGGCGTCTGCCTCTACTGGCTGTCCAGCACCATTTGGTCGCTACTGTCCACCCTTTACGAGCGGGTCCGAACCCCTGTGGAAGCGACAAGCTAATCCTATGCTGCAAATCCCGACCGAAACCATAAAGCTCTTGGCCGTAATGACCTTGGCCAATTTCGCATTCGTGTTCGGCAATGAAGCGGACGAGATCTATTTCTCAGACCTCCTCATCTTTCTAGCGGCGTTGGCGCTGATACTCATAGTGCAGGGGGTAGTACTCGGTCTTGTAGGTTGGATGGTCAGGGCGCTGACGTCGGAACGAATTGCCGCGCTCGTCTGCAAGATCGTCGTCGTCCTGTTCTTCACGGCCAACGCCTACTACACCTCCTTCATCACTTTCGCAGGTCCGCTACAAACTCAGGTGCTGCTAGCCGCCGGAGTCGGTTTCGTGTTCACGGCGATCCTTTTCTTTCGGAGCTTGCAGGGACCGGCGGCGTTCCTCGCCGCAGCGTATGTGTGCCTTTCCTTCGGTCTCTATGCCTATACGCGCGTGGTGATGGCCTACCCGGCGCAGACCGAAAACACGACGCTCACAATCCAGAAGCCGCGCAACGTTTATCTAATTGGCATGGAGTCGCTTCACTCGCCGAAGGCCTTTCGCGAACTTTACGCCGTGAGCACCCTCCCGCATGTCAAATGGCTGGAGGAACACAACTTTCGAGTCCTCGACAGCGCCTACTCGGCTGATGCCGCGACCCTTTACAGCTATTCGAGAATATTCGACTTCGAAAGATTCGTTACCCTAGACGATTTGACCCACAGAACGGTATTCCGCACGAATAACTCAACGTTCAGAACATTTTCCCAAAGCGGTTATTCAACGCAATTCCTATACAGATCAACCCTGTTCCAGGTAAATCCCTATTTTGTGACATATCTATTCCCACCAATGGCGTTTTATCAGTGCGATAATCTCCCCGTATCCTATTTTTATTTTCTCTGTCGACGGCCGGTAGTGTCTTTCATTAATAAGATGCTATTCACATCGCCGCCGCCCTTGGGCAAGGCACTGCAGGCGCGCGTTGACATTGCCGCGACGAGCCGCAAGCCCTGGTTCACCTTCTATCATCACGCCTATCCATTCCACGGGAATTTCCATTACTCGGATGGGGTCGCGCTCAGGGCGTTCCCGGCGCGAATGAGAGCCGCGCTGCCCAAGATCCTTTCTAACTACCAACAAATAATTGGGCGTATTCTTGAGAGGGATCCGAATGCCGTCATCGTCACAATCGGTGACCACGGCGCCTATGGTATGACGCGTGGGCTGGGGCCTCCCGACAGACCCAACGATTATTTCACTGCAGCAGAGATGCTGGAAGATAAGTATGGAGTCATGCTTGCCGTCCATCCCGCTGATTTTTGTCGAAATCGCATCTTCGAAGGCTCGTCGACCATCTATCTCATCGGAAGCATCGTCAAGTGCCTGAATGGGGACGACAATCCTACGGGGGTCGATCTCGAAAAGAGCAGAACCATTTTCTTGCGCAAGTGCCTCCCAGCCGACTGCCCTAGCTGGCCCTTCAGGCTGGGGGTCAATCCCTTCCAATAGAAGCGGAAGATGCCGGTCGAGCGGAAGCGAACTGGCCGACCGTCTGGCTCACTCGCATCGAGGCACGGCGTTGTGAACTAATCCAACCAACCGCGTGCTTCGTTGTTTCAGGCGCGGCAGCCTCAGGAGCTTTTGTCCTGGGAGGTGCCTCTTGTGCTCGTTTCCTGGGTTCGGGTGGCTCATCAGAAAGTCCGCTTCGCGCCGATGGTTAGGACGACCGCATTGTAAGTCTGAAAGGCGGTGAGCACCGCGCGGGGGAAAGATACATCAGCGCCAAGCAGCGTGGCAGCGAAGTGGATAACGGCTGAAGGAAAGATCCGGCCGACATGGTATTGGGAAAGGGCATAGATCCCGGTCGGCCAGTTCCGTACGACGGCTGCATACTTCGCCCCATCCCATCCGATGCCGGAGTTGACCGGAATGAGGGGGCCAAAGAGCGAAAAGGCTGCCACGTAGGCCAAAACGGCCAAGGGCAGCAAGAGTAGTGTCATTCTCGATCGCATGGCAGTGATGCCTAGGCTGGCCGCTCCCCCATGGAGACATCATCGGAGGTGGAGCGGATGGACGGCATGTCCTGCATCAGTCCGAACAGATGGCTGACGACCAGCACGTCCAGCTCGACGGCATCGCGGATATCTCCCGCGCCTGCTTGCCCAGATCATTCACGAGAATTTGGCCCATCCATCTCCCGTATTGGTAGTATGGCAGAAAATCTCGCGCGCGGCACGTCCGACGCGCCTGCACGCGCGTTGCGCGCTTTGCCAGCGCCCTTCCTAATTAGCAGACGCCGCCCACGCCGAGAATCACGCCCTGGCGCTCAATCTTGAATAGCGTGCGGCAATAGCTTGGAAGTCCCGCGCCTCCCCACGAGGGTCGGGTGTGGATGTAATATGTGCCACTCCCGGAGACCAAAGCCCGATCTGGGCCCTGCCTCCTGGCCACAGAAACAGTGACTCCCGATTTACCTTCATCATATGCCGCGGCGACCGGAGCGGGACCTGCCAGAAAGTGGGGTATTCCGAGCTCGCGCATTCGGCGCACCGCCTCGTTGATGGAGAGGCCCAAGGGCTCTGCATCAAAGGCGAATTGGCGAAACGTTCGCGCCAGCTCGCTCAGATATGCGTATTGATAAGGGTACCAGATCACCGTACTGGCGAAGATCGTCACCAAGAACGCGGGTCCAAGCACAGCTAACGCCTTTGCGGTCCAACCCGTGGTCGATTTAGCCGCATCCACGCAAAGGTATAGGCCGAAGCCCGCGAGCATGCACAAAGGCGGTACGATAAACAGCACGTGGCGCAGTCGATCATAGATCGCTGCACCGGAAAGGATAATGCAAACGGGGATAATGAAGCCTTGGACGAAGAACGGCACCCACGGAGTGACGGCATTAGCCTTGGGTTTCTGCGAGAGCGCCAGAATTGTCCCAACGCCGCCTATAAGAAGCAATGCCAGGAATGCGGCTGGGTACTCAGCAATGATCCACCCCGGGACATACCACCACGGTAATGCTTCCGACTTGACCATTTGGCCATAGAGCGTCAGCGACGGTTTGGGTGCGCGCGCAGCGTAAAAGACGCCTTCCATCAGCCATTCGACCGGGGCTTTGCGCGCGAGCGGATTGATGGCGATGGCGAGAACGACTCCAGCGAACACCGACAGCCATAAGATACTGGCGGCGGAAGCAACCCGAGCCACACCCCTTTGGAGCGCCAAACCAAATAGGGCACACACGACCGCACTCTCGAAAGCGATCAAGGCGATCGCGCCTGTTCGGGTCCCGAATGCTAGCAGGGTACCAAGGAAAACTAGGGTCGCTGCCACGGCGTTCGCTGCCCCCGGCGCTATGCTCAGTCGGGGCAACGGAGCACCAGGCTTCTCGAGGAAGCCAAGCCGCCACAAAAGGAGTGCAGCACCACACGAAAGCAGCGTTAAGCCGACAGCTATCGGTACGTCTTTACCGTCGATGCTCGACAAACCCAAATACACGGGCGTGCTCAAGAGCACGGCGACCATCATCAATCCCAACGTCGGATTGGCGCTGACGGTCGTGACAGTGAAGAACAGAGCCACGGCGGCAAGAAATGTTAGACAAATAGAGACTAAATGGCGCCATCTGATATTTTCAACATTGTATCGTTCTGGCTGCGACCATCGTTTGTCGTTTGCAATCGCCGACAGCCCATGGGCCATGTATTGCGCGACCACACCATAATATCCAGACCCGAGGGATAAGCGGTCCATCCTCTCCTTGGCAGCTGCGTAGCTGAGGTTGGGCTGCGTCCCTATCGAGATCAGAACGTTCATCATCACGATTTCGGTTGGATCGTCCCAAATAGGTCCGGCGTTCCACGCCGTCCGGACTCCGATGACCATGGAACCGAGAATCACGCAGATACACAGCGCTACGACCACTTTACGATAGGTGCTGCAAGTCGGCATGCGGCTCTTGATGTGGAACGAGGAAAGACGAATCGGGCACGACGAGGCTACTGGGCCGAGCCCCAGTCAGAACTCTGCGCCGGCGACACGACGATGCCAATTGGGAAACGTGACAAATTGCCTTGTCAGGACTACATTTTCTCAGCAGTCTGAGTGTACCCGGACGATTGCGGTGGCTAAGGGAGATCTCTCAATGAATCGATTGCTCGTGTTTGCGTCACTCACAGTTTCGCTGCTTGCCATGGGCTGCGACTCGCCAACCTCAGAATCGACGGCGAACAAGGGGGAGAGTTCGTCAACCGAGGGTGCGCCAATGCAGAGCGCTCAGCCCAGCAACAACCCTTGCACGGCGGATATTCAAAACCTTTGCCCGGGGGTCCAGCAACCGAAGGACGTCGTGGACTGTCTGCGTGAGCATAAGGATCAGGTGAGCGAAGCCTGCGTAGCGTATGTGAAAATCTAAGGTCGGTCGGAGCCTCTTCCGAAGGATACGCCCTACAGGAGACCAATCCGGACATGCTGGTGAGCGATTCCATTCGCCGCTCGGCTGGCCTTCGCAGAGATGGCGCTTATAGGGACGCCGAGACGCTTATCGAGGCGTTAGTTAGAGACAGTCCAGACGAATCTGCTGTCTGGGATGAGTACGCAAAGATTGCGAGCGCCAGGCACGACAAACCAACGGCGATCCAGCGCTGGGTGCGAGCAAAGATGCTCGCCAAGAGTGAGGATGCGCAAAAGCGTATCGGGGCGGACCTCATCGCCTGTTATCTCGCCACCAACCAGCTTACGGAAGCGCGCTCGTTAGCTCGTGAGGTTCTCCGTGACGGCTCCCCCAGCCTTCGCCTGCGTCAGCTGTTGGGAATTTTGTGTCACAAGGAAAGCAAGGCACGTGCCGATCCGTGGGAGTTCTATTGGCAATCTCGATCGAACTACATCTACGTCCATGCCTGCATGACGATGATGAGGATAGTCGGACGAACCGCCAGGTCTGTTGTTGATGTTGGGTCGAACCGGACTCCGATACTCGACTGTTTGCCGCATGTTAGACTGCGCTATTCCGTCGACCCCACGACGCCCTATGTCGCTCCCGGGATACATTCTATCTCCGACGACTTCCTAAAATGGGACCCCGGACATGAGATCGATATCGGGATGTGTTTCCAGGTGATGGAGCACGTGCCGGAAGTTGACGCCTTTGCGCGGCGACTGCTGGAACTTTGTGAGGTCGTCCTCATCTCTGTGCCCTTCAAGGAGGAAGCAGGACGAACCTCCACGCACATACATCACTCGATCGATGTCGCCAAAATAGCGTCCTGGTTTGGGCGTCAACCAAACTTCCACTACATTGCCAGGGAGCTCTCTGGCGAGGAGCGCATCATCGCATTATTTGATCGCCTATCGCCGGAGATTCATACTTCGTTCAATGCGGAGTCGACGGCGGCCTTGGGCTACATGTTCCGTTGGTCGTTGGACGGCGCCGGACTCTGAACCTCCGTCTTGGCAGATGAGGGATTAGCGGAAAACCATCATGAATAAGGACCAGGTGAGCGAGGCTTGCGTGGCGTTCGTGAAGATTTAGCGGGTCTCCCTCGGTTACGGTTCGAGGCCGCGCTAACAGGCTAAGCAACGGCCCGGACCGCATAGACATCCTGGTGCTCTATCCAGCTGCGCTCCCGATAGAAAACCGGATCGCGTCCGGTCTGCTCGACGAGCGCCATCATCTTCGCGGGCGTTACAGCGGAAATCCCGTAGCTTCGCTGATTGCTGTACACGCCGAACCCGTATCCCGTCTTTTTGTAGGACGAGATCAGCTGCTCGGCCGCCTGCTCGTCGAGCCCGTAGAGCTTATCCCCGGTGGCGATTCTTCTCGCGACATAAGGCCCATGTGTTGTGAACACGAAGAGGCCTAGGGGGCTCAGTTGGCGAAGCAAGAATGCCAAGACGCGACATGTGTCAGCTTCCCTGAGATGGGTCAGGAGCGAACCGGTCCAGATCAAATCGAACGTCTCGCCGAAATCCCGAGAACATTCGATGTCAGCTGCGCGTGTTTCCACGCCGAGAGTGTCTTTGACTGCCGCAAGGGCTTTGCCATCGACGTCCGAGGCGAGGATGCGAGCATCAGGAAAACGCGCCTTCGTCCAGCGCAAGACGCGCCCATAACCGCAGGCGTAGTCGAGCACGGACGTGACTTTGGTCGTGCCCGCGGCCGACAGGCATTCATCGATGACTGAAATAGCGCTTTCGCCGACTTTGAAGTAATAGGCGCTGTTCCCATGATACATCGTATCGCCTGGAACGATGATCTTGTTTACAAGATGCGCGTAGGGAACGCTGCTCATTCTGGCATTGTATCCGGATCGCCTACCGCCTTAAAATATATCTTGGCTCCTAATAGTTGCTGCAGTCTGGGCCATAGTCGCGAAGAGCCTCAACTAGCGGATTGGCGATCGGCAGGTGATGGATCGCTCATCCCTTCAGGCTCTTGGCGTTATGACCTAGAGGCCCGGTACAGCACTTTGCTCCGGCTGCATTTCCTCAATCAAAAGATCGGCCCAACATGTCACTCAAAGGGCACGTCGATAGAGCCGACACGATGCGGCTGGCCGGCTGGGCAATCTCTGAGGACGATCCGGCCGCGCAGCCCGAGGTGCAAATCGTCCAAGGCGGGAGGCCGCTAATTACTCTTCGCACCGCATTCAGGGCGCCATCGCTCCGGACTGCTTTGGGCCTCCCGGCCTATGCGGGGGCAAATCTGTACCTCTGGCGTCTAGAGCTCCCCTTGACGTGTGGGTTGATGCCTAACGAGGCTTTCGACGTCGTCTTTAAAGAGTCAGGAGCGCCACTTCAAAAAGGCGCGAATCTCCGTATCGAACTGTTCGACAACATCGACGCCGAGGCTGCTTATGATCTGTCCTCCGCCACTTTGTTCTTGCCCTCGTGGACGCTCCAAGAGTCCGATCTCTCGCTATTCGCACGGGTTACCTGCCCGCGTGATTGTCGCCCTCAATTTCAAGTCGGAAAGGACGTGCTCGGCCTCATAAAGGAGGAGAATCGGCAAGGAATTTGGGATTCGCTGAACAGAGATCAGTTCTCCACCCGGCTGAAGATAAGCTGGCAGATGCTCCGGGATTATGCGGAGTTCTGCTTGCCCGTGTTCGCACGTTCCGGCGTCCAGGATCCCCGCATCCAGTTTCATGACAAACTGAGAACTCTATACCTTCCCAAAACTCTGCTTCTAGACGAGACGCTCGCAGCAGAAGTACCTGAGATCGCGAATTTGAGGCGCGTGTCAGGCGCCACGACTCGCGACAGGTACCTTGTTGGCGGCGCGACGACCTTTCTCCAGCTCAACGCGCTGACCGAGCAGTATTGCGGCAAGTCGATCACGGACTTCCCGACAGTGGTCGACTGGGGCGTCGGGTGCGGTCGTGTCATCCGCGCCTTTTGGGAAATCGGACCTCGCATGGGCCTGATCTCGAACGACCAGAAGGTAATAGGACTCGATATCGACGCGCTAAACGTCGGATGGTGCAAACGACACCTAAAGGGCTTTGGTGACTATGATGTTCTCGAAATTGATGGGTTTGATCTGCCGGGCGAAAGCGTGAACTTGCTTTATGGCATTTCGGTAATGACGCACTTGACTGAGCTAAATCAGCAGCTCTGGCTGTCTGAAATCAAAAGGGTGCTGCGCAAGGATGGGTTAGCGATACTGACCATGCATGGCGAGTATAATCTTTATGAAAGCCCGCATTCTATCGCGCTTCCGTTCGTGGAGAAATTCGGATTTTTTGACAGCATTCCCGACCCGGCGATCGGAGCAGAGAAAGAGACGTATTATCGGGCCACGTACCAGTCCAGAAGTTACACCCGCGACAACTGGGGAACTGTTCTAAAGCTGGTCGACGTTGTGCCAGCCGCCAATAGCTTTAGTCAGGACTACGTGATCCTGCAGAAGGGGTGACGCCCTGGACGAGAGCCGGGCTGGCCCACCACCACTCATGCCGGCCCTGATTGCTTCGCGCCTCGTCCGGCCGAACCCCGTTCGCCTCTGCCGTTGGCCAGCGGCAGGATCTTCTGGATGAAGTCGTCGACGGGATCGTCGGGAAGGTAGGCCAGAACCCGCTCCCTCGCGCGTTGGCCGATCTCCTTCCATTGATCGCGCGCGGCAAAGGCGCGCTCCAGCGCCTCGTCAAGCGCTTCCACCGAGGGGGACGAGGCGAGGAAGCCCGTGACGCCGTCATCGACGATTTCGGCGTGCCCACCAATGTCGGTCACGATCGGCACGCGCGCCGACAACAGCGCGCTGATCAGCATGATCGGCATGCCCTCCATTCTCGACGGCAGGACGATCGCATGGTTGTCTCGCCAGATATTGCCAATGTCCTGCTCGCGGCCATGGAAGACAAGATTGGTGACGCCATAATCGCGCGCCATCAGCTCAAGCCGCTCCCGATCGGGACCGACGCCATAAATATTGAAGATGAGGTCGCGCCCCTTCCACTTCTCCGCCTTCAGCACCTCGACCAGAATGTCCTGGCCTTTGTGAATGAACAGGAGTTTGCCTGCCACCGCGAATTTCAGTCCAGCGGCCAAAGGCGGGAAGGGCGGAACCGCGGTTCGGTCGATATGAAACGGATTATAGTGGATGTCCGAGTTGGGCAGGGCGCAAGAGAGTCGCTCTTCCATCACGCGGTGATTGTTCCTGGAGGCAAAGAAGACGCGCGCGGCCGACAAATAGGCCGCTTTCACGTCGGCTGCGGTATTGGCGCGGATTGGCCAGAACCGCTCCTCCTTGGTCAATTGGTTGACAATGACATAGGGCAGCTTGCTCTCTTTGAGCCTCTTGAAATATTCGATCCCTTCGTCCTGGTCGCCAAGCGAAACCACCACGAGGTCGGGAGAGAAGGCGACGATCTGATCGAGCCCGTCGGTTTCCTTGAAATGCAGTTTGATCCCAGCGTGTTCCAAGGTGTCGAAGAATTGTGGGCGAGGGGACCAGTTCTTGATGAGCACGGCCACATCGTGACCCGCCTCCCTGAGGCTCAGCGCCGCTTCCTGCCAAAGCATTTCGCTCCCGCCATTGTGTGACCCGTTATTCGTGGTCACGAATGCAATTCGGCGAGTCGCGGCGACCTTCTTCGCGATATGCTTCCAGCGTTGCTCGAACTCGGCGCTCGCCGAGATGCGGGTCAGCCCCTCGATGCGATAGTCCCTGTCGAGAAAACTCACCATCTGCGGAAGTTGGCTAGCTTGAATGGGAAAGGACGAGCAGATGAGTTCTTTCACGCGGAGCAACTCGCGCACGAACTCCAACGACCGCGCTTTTCGCGTAACGCTCCCCTCGTGGCGCCTGAATGCGTTCAGCGGCTCGGCCACAAAGGCGATTTTCCCCTTCCGCAGCAGCTCGGCGTAAAGGTACCAATCCCCGCAGAATCTGAAGTCGACAAAATCCGGTTCGATGTCGCGGAGCGCGGCCGTCCTGATGACGCAGGCGCTCGCGTTCGGGATCGTATTCCGGTGGCAAAGCGAGTCGACGACCTCCCTTAAGCCGAGCTCGACATAGTCGTTCAGCCATTTGGATTGTGAAACGTCGTTGGTGTGGGCCAGGTTGTTAGCCGCGACCACGCGGCCCTCTTCGTCGATCTTCGTCGATTGGGAATAAGCGAGGGCGACCGCCGGATCGTGCAAAGGTGCAAGAAGTCTGCTCAGGAAATCTGGCTCGCAACTATCGTCGGCCTCGGCGATCCAGACAAAGTCGCCGGCAGCTTCCTCGATGCCCCTCCGCCATTGACGGTAGGTCCCGCAATTGT
>Ga0307379_10014805_pt1 | contig 10029 bp, 9 predicted proteins | sample UN2MG_FD_202237 | JGI IMG/M metagenome (GOLD analysis project Ga0307379, IMG submission 202237) | Soil microbial communities from Risofladan, Vaasa, Finland - UN-2 | ecosystem: Environmental > Terrestrial > Soil > Coastal area > Acid sulfate soil | place: Finland: Risofladan, Vaasa | collected... | reverse complement strand
CAAAAAGATTAAAAGGAATACATGCTAGTTATGCATGGTTATTTTTAGAAATAAAAATTGATTATAAACTTTAAAAATATAAGTTATGATATTTGATAAAGAAGAAACAAAAAATTTGTTGAAGATGTTTCAATCAAAAGATGAAGAAAATAGTATTTTAGCATTTAAAGCTCTTAGTAATGTAGAAACTACAAGTTATAAAGGAGAACTTATTGTATTATACAAGTTTGGAAATAAAAAATTAGATTTTTGGAAAGAACAATGCCCAAGTTGCTATAAAGAATTAAAAACAATGTTTGATGCTTATAAAAATCATGAATATTCTGATCTTAGCACAGGTACATGTTTATCAATTATGACAAACAATATTGCTAGTAATCAATCTATTGAACTTTTTATGGAAATGTTTAGTGTGAACATGATGGGTTTCCTAGGTCAGATGGGTTATCCTGCTGAAAAATTTGAAATTAATATAAAATTAAAAAATGGACAAAGCGCAAACTCTTAGTAAAACAGCCAAAGATTTAATGTTAAAAGAACCATATTATGGTTTCTTTTTATTAATGTTACACAAAAGTTGGAGTAATAAAGTTCCAACAGCATGTGTATCTAAAAATGGTATTAACTTCCAACTTACAATTGGTGAGAAGTTCTGGACAAACTTGTCAGAAGAACACAGATTAGGCTTACTAAAGCATGAATTATTGCACATAGCTTTTCAGCATCTTACAACATTTACTATGTTTAATGATAAAACGCTAGCCAATATTGCAATGGACATGGAAATCAATCAGTATATAGATTTTAGTTGGTTACCTAAAGGCGGTATAGATATAAATGATTATGCTAATCTTAATTTAGATAAAAAAGCTGGTTCTAGATATTATTATGACAAACTTAAGCAAGCTGAACAACATAAAAAAGATAAGGGATCTTCTGGAGACGACAATATGGACAAACTCCTTGATAATATAAATCAAAGTCAAGGAAAAGTTATTATTGAAGATACAAATGGTAGAGATAAAGAAGTTAATTTACCTGACCATAAGTGGGAAGATTTTGAAAATATGCCTGAAGCTGAAAAAAAGCTTATTGAAAAGCAAGTTCAGAGACTTATGTCTGAAGCTAAAGAGCAGACTCTTAAGAAGAGAGGATTTGTACCAGGTGAAATATCAGGACTTATTAAGCTTGATGAAGTTATACCACCTAAATTTAATTGGAAAGAATATATCAGAAGATTTACTGGTGTATCAACTAAAATCTTTACTAAAAAAATTAGGAGAAAAGAAAACAAAAGATATTCTGACAATCCTGGTCTTAAAATAAAGATGAGACAAAACATGCTTGTAGGTATTGATACTTCAGGTTCTGTAAGTGATGATGAATTAAAAGAGTTTATTAATGAGATACACCATTTGTATAAAGCAGGTGTTGATATTACAATTGCACAGTGTGATTCTAATATGCAGTCTGTTAAAAAATATGATGGAAAGTTTCAACTAGAAGTTGCAGGTAGAGGAGGTACAAGATTTGAACCTGTTTTAGAATTATTTAATGAGAAAAAAGAGTTTACAAGCTTAATTTATTTTACAGATGGAGAGGCTTGGACAGATGTAAAACCTAGAAAACCCGTTTTATGGGTACTATCAGAGAGATCTGATTTTAATGAAAATTTACCAGGAAGACAAATTAAATTAGAACTTTAAATTAAAAAAAAATGAGTAAAATTACACAGTTAAATGTTGATGAGTTAAAAGACTTTTTAAAACACATGATTACTAATAATCAATATATTCAAAATGAAGGTAAAATACCTGTTGCAATAAATATTGAAGGTGATGCGGGTCTTGGTAAAACTTCTGCTATTATTCAGCTTGGTAAAGAACTGAAAATGGATGTTGTAAAAATTAATTTATCTCAAATAGAAGAATTAGGTGATCTTGTTGGATTTCCTATTAAAGAATTTAAAATTCTAAACAAAGAAGGCAAGAGTACTTGGATTATGGAAGGTCAGATTGAGGCTGCTATGAACAAAGGTTACAAAGTTGTAGAAAAGCGTATGGCTCATGCTGCACCTGAATGGATCCAAGGTAGAACTGAAGGTGGTTTTTTGGTTCTTGATGATTACACTCGTGCTGATCACAGATTTATGCAAGCAACTATGGAGATTTTAGACAGACAAGAATATATTTCATGGTCTCTTCCAAAGAACTGGCATGTTATCTTGACTACTAATCCAGATAATGGTGAGTATCAAGTAACATCTCTTGATGATGCTCAGAAGACTAGATTTATTTCTACAGAGGTAAAATTTGATGCTAATGTATGGGCTCGTTGGGCAGAGAAAGTTAATATTGATGGTAGATGTATTAACTTTTTATTGATGAATCCTGAAATTGTAACACAAAAAATTAATCCTAGAAGTATTACTACTTTTTTTAACTCTATTAGTTCTATTCAAAAGTTTGAAGATCAGTTACCTCTAATTAATATGATTGGTGACGGATCTATTGGAGAAGAACCTTCTGCCCTGTTTTCTATGTTTATCAATAATAAATTAGATAAAATTATTAGTCCTGAGCAGATTCTTACTAATGATGATTGGAGTTATGTTAAAGGTTCTTTGACTAGTTGTATTGGTAAAGATGATGATTTTAGAGCAGATATATCTAGTATTATAAGTACTAGAATTATAAATTTTGCTTCAATGACAGCTGATAAAGGCCCTGTATCTCAAAAAATGATTGATAGAATTATTTCTTTGGTTACTGATTGCGATTCATTTACTGATGACTTAAGATATTACATGGTTAAAGAAATCCTTAATGGTCACAAAACCAAATTCTCAAAACTAATGTTAAATCAAAAGGTTGTGAAGATGACTGTAAAATAATCACAGGTAAAGCAGATTCCTATTTTGCAAAACCTTTAACAAATTAATTCAAAACTAAAGCGGTGTAAAAGCCGCTTTTTTTAAACTAAAAAAATGAGTATAATTAAATTACCTTATATTGCTTTAGACGCAAATATAACAAGAGATGAATATTTTAAATTTTGTATAGGAAATGTAAGAGTATATCAGGCTGAGATAATAAATGTAGTTTCTGATAGTAAAATTTACAAAAAAAATATACGTGGTTTAAACTTTAAAACATCTAAGTGGGTACCACAAATGAAAGATAAAATTTACTTTATGAAGGGATGTACTGTTCCAAGAATAAAACTTAAAGAATTATCTGTAAAATATCAAATTAGAACTACTACTAATTTAAACGATGCAACTATTGTTGTTGGTAGTGATAGCGCTGGAGAAAAATTGTTTAAATTTGAATGGAAGTATAAAGTTTCTGCAAAAGTATTTTTTGCTACTATAGAAGCCCTTAAAGAATTATCTTTTGATTTTTGTACGGAAGAAATAGATGATGTATTAACAAACTTTAATAAAGACGAATTAGTTGAAATTGGTGTTGATTGGCGAACATTTCAACTTTGTAACCCTGGTACTAATAATAATGGACCTTTAGCAAATAAAATTTATGAAAAATTAAATCTTACTTCAAGTCAATATATAAGTTCTGAATTACATCATCTAGCTCGTAATGTTAATGTATGTACTATTAGTAATGCTAATTTAGATTTATACGATAAAATAAAAACTAAAAACATTATTGAGCAAAATACATTGCTTGAGGTTGTTAATGGTGATGAAGCTGTCTTAATTGATTTAGATACTTATCAAAATTTAAGAAATATGTTTAAAAGTTCGGATTATGATAATCATGTGATGGCTATGGAAATTATGGCTAATTCTAATTATTTAGATAGTCTTTTATTTCTTGAAATGTTATTTTTTCATCACAATGCTCAAATAGATAATTCAAAAACTAAAAATCATGTTAATTTTAAATCATTAAAAAATTATCTTAACAGAGGTGTTTATAGTAATAACCATATTGATGATATTTTTAGAAGTTTATTGTCTTTTGATAAATTAGATCAAAATGCACTTAACTTTATTATGGATGATCAAAAAGATTATTTTGAAAATAATGGTTATTCTGATTATATTAAACCTATTGCATATGGTATTAATTTAGAGTATCAACAGCAGTTAAATTATAAATGGATTCATAAAACTGAAGCTTTTATAGATGAAACTACAGTATCCGTGGTTAAAAAAGAAGAGGTTGTTGAAGATACTGTAGAAGAAGTTACTGTTTCTGAAGTTCCCACGGCAGAAACAGGGCTCCTGCCGCATCCTGAAACTGAAGAAACAGAAACAGAAACAGAAAAAGAAGCTACAGAAGAAGTATTAATAACAGAAAAACCAGAAGAAAAAGATGAAAAAGAATTTGATTGGTTCTGATGAACTACAGCAATTTTACAGTAATAAATTTTATTTTAGTTATAGTGGAATAAATAAGTTATTGTTTTCACCAAGTTGGTTCTACAATCATTACATTCTAAAAGAAAAAGAAGATAGTGTTGACTCTCACCTAGTACAGGGGAGAGTTATTCACTGTTTACTTCTTAATCCTGAAGATTTTAATGATGAATTTATTATAGTCCCTGGTAAGATGCCCGGTGCTAGCAGTAGAATAATTATAGATGAAATTTTTAAAATACATTTGGAAAGTTCAGATGATTCACTAACTTTGGACAAATATGAAATTGCAATAATAGATTTCTTAGAGAAAATAAACTTGCATCAAAAGCTTAAAACTGATGAAGCAAGAATCAAGAAAATTTTAATACCTGATAATATCAGTTATTTTGAGTTTCTGAAATCAAGTCAAGGTAAAACTTTATTAGACAATAAAACATTTAGCTATTGTAAAGAGTGTGTTGATTCTATAAAAGATAATGAGTCTATCACAGCTTTAATGCAACTTGATAAATCTGATTTAGAAGTATACAATGAAGTTAAAGTAACAACTGACCAGCTTATAAATGGTAAGTTTGCTTTTGGATTTAAAGGTATACTTGATAATATAGTAATTGATAAAGAAAAGAAAATTTTATTTATTAATGATTTAAAAACTACAGGTAAAGCTTTAATTGACTTTCCTGAATCTGTAGATTATTATAGATATTGGCTGCAAGCCTCTATATATTATAGTCTAGCATATTACAGATATATTGCTGATAAGGATGATCATCAAGAATGGAATATACAGTTTACATTTGTTGTAGTAGATAAATATAATCAAGTATATCCTTTTCAGGTCACACCTAAAACAATGAAAGAATGGATGGAAAGACTAAATAAAGTTCTTTTACAAGTAGTTTATCATTATGAAAAAAAAGATTACACGTTACCTTATGAATTAGCAGTAGAAAATTTAAAACTTTAAAATAATGTACATATGGCAATAAAATCTATTTATGGTAAATATTTTCAAAAATCTAAGGTGTTTTTATATCCGCTCCTTGGAATTAAAAGAGGTTCAAAAATAGTTCCAAGTGAAACTTATTTAGCTTGGGAATCATTTTATAAAACCGAGGATATAAAATTAATATGTTTATATCACCCTAAAGAAAAAAATGATTATGAAAGTTTTGAAAAAAAAGTTCTATTAAAACATAATAGATTAGTAGATATAAAAAATATTAATGAAAATGATAAGTTGTTTATTTTTGATTTTTTAGATATAGAAGATGATTGGAAACATGTTATTAATGGTAAGTACAGTAAAATAAATCCTAAACTTAAAGGTAATATAAAAAGTTTTTTTGATGTAAATAGTGCTAATTACTCATATATGAATAGTTATTTGTATCCAAATAAATATTTTGAAGAATACGCAGAATGTTTAGGAGTAAATCAGGATTTATTAGAGACAGTAGGTGAACTTTGTGCAAAGCCTGATATAGAAAAAGAAACATTTAAAGTCAAACAATTAGAAAAAAAAGAAATAATTAATTAATTTTACTAAAAAAATAACATGAGTGAAAAAACAATGATGTTGATTGAATCAACATGGCAAGACACAATAACTTTTAAGATGGTACCTTTGAGCAATGACTGCCCCTACGTAGAATGTATATTTGATCCATCATCTAAAGTATTTGTAATTATTAGTAAAATAACCAAAACCTCCTTACATATGTTGCCTAAGCTTGATGAATATGGAAAAGCTATTAGTGGTACTAAAGGAGCAAAGCAAGAAAGAAAATCAATTGATACTTTTCAAGAATATTACATTGAAGATGTAGAAAGCATTGACGAGATTACAAATCATTTTGCTATTAATGCTAAAAAGTTTGATACTAATAAATTTACAAAACCCTTAGCAAGTACACCTTCAATTGCTGCAGTAGTTGACTAATGAATAAAACTCATTGGGTAATGGATTATGAAACTTTATTAAATTGTTTTATAGCCGTATTTGAAGACATTAAGTCTAAAAACCGTAAGATATTTGTTATTCATAAAGAAAGAAATGACTGTTTAGAATTTATTACATTTCTAGAAAGAAACATTTTACTTGAAGAATGGCATGTATCTTTTAATGGTATAAGCTTTGATGCTCAAGTCACAGAACACATATTAGAAAATAAAGAGCAGTTACTAGAAATGTCTGGTGAAGAAGTTGCTCTTTTTATATATGGAAAAGCCCAAGATACTATTCAAAAACAAAATGAAGGAGAATGGGCAGTTTTTGCTCCATGGATTCTGCAAATTAAACAAGTTGATGTATTTAAACTCAATCATTGGGATAATGCAGCTAAAAGAACTAGTTTAAAGTGGGCCCAGTTTAGCATGGATTGGCAAAATATTCAAGATATGCCAATCCATCACAGTACTGAAATTAAAACCCTAAAGCAGATAGATAGCATAATAGATTATTGTATTAATGATGTAGCCTCTACTAAAGCAATCATGTATCGCAGCAAAAAAGAAATTGCTTTGAGACAAGAGCTTACTAAAGAATACAACATAGATCTATTCAGTGCATCTGAACCTAGAATTGCAAAAGAATTATTTGCAATGTTTCTGAGTAAAAAAACAGGAATAAAAAAATATGATTTAAAAAAAATGAGAACCTATAGGTCTAAACTTATAGTTAATGATCTTTTGTTGCCTAATATTAAATTTGAAACAGCAACATTTCAGAGGCTAGTAAATAAGTTTAGAGATCTAGAATTAGACCCTCATGATTTAAAAGGTAGTTTTAAGTACAGTGTCAGATATAAAGGAATAACTACACATTTTGGCCTTGGTGGTGTGCATGGTGCACGTAAAGACATATATACATCTAATGATGAATATGTTATCATGTCAAGTGATGTTACAAGTTTCTATCCTAATTTAGCCATCAGAAATAAATGGTCACCAGCACATCTTCCTAAAGAAGATTTTTGTGACCAATATGAATGGTTTTTTAATGAAAGAAAGAAAATACCTAAATCTGACCCTAGAAACTATGTTTACAAGATTGTATTAAATAGTACTTATGGTCTTAGTAATGATGAAAACAGCTTCTTGTATGATCCTGAGCTTACCATGCGTATAACACTTAATGGCCAATTAAGCCTTATGATGTTATATGAGATGATATGCGAAAGAATTCCTAATGCGGTTCCTTTAATGCAAAATACAGATGGTCTTGAGACAAGAATACCAAGAAAATATGTAGATAAATATATGGAAATATGTAAGGAGTGGGAAGATATCACTAACCTGCAGCTAGAACATGATGCTTATCAAAAAGTTATACTAGCAGATGTAAATAATTACATAGCACTTAAAGAAGGAAAAGACTTTAAAACTAAAGCTATAGGTAGATTTGTATTTGAAGATCTACCATTGCATAAAAATAAAAGTTTTCTATGTGTTCGTAAAGCTATATATGATTATTTTATTTTTGGTAAAGACCCCGAACAGTCTATCAAAGATAATACAAATATCTTTGATTTTTGTGGTGGTGTTAAAGCTAAAGGTGATTGGAAGTTTTTTGAAGAATCTGTAGTTAATACAGTACATCAAAAAAAACCACTTCAAAAAACTGTAAGATACTATATAAGTAATAGAGGTTCTAAAACTATTAAAATACATAGTATAGACGGAAGAGTTGCTCAAGTAGAAGCCGGCAAATGGTTACAAACTATGTTTATCAATTACATAAAAAAACCATTTAACGAATATGATATTAATTATGATTTTTATATAAAAAAGGCCAAGAAAGAAATAGAAGCTCTTGAGCCAAAAACAAATCAATTACAATTATTTTAATATGCCTAGAAAAATAAATACATGGGGAAGAAAAGAACTAATAGATGTTACTCTTCCAAATCATGCTGATTCATATACCGTAATAAGTCACAAGTCTGTAATGGACTTGTCAACAAAAGCATTAGAAGATGCTGAATTTAGTATAACAAATGAAAACTATAGAGCTACACGTGATGGTAATATAGCTTCTGCTATTTATACTTTAAACTTTGGATCAGATTCAGAGTTATCTATGATGTTTGCATGGTCAAATAGTTATAATAAACAAATGAGGTTTAAATGTGGAGTTGGTGCTATACATACTTCAAATAATACAAGTTTAGTTTGTGGGGACATGGGATCCTGGGCTAGAAAGCATACAGGTTCTGCAGATACAGAAACTAAAGAAACAATAGAAGAGCAAGTAAAACTTGCTAAGATGTATTATGATCAATTAGTTTCTGATAAAGAAGCTATGAAGAAAATTAATCTAGATATTAGAAAGCAATCGCAGCTATTGGGTATGTTGTTTGCTGAACATGATGTCTTAACTACTGAACAAGCTAGTAGCATTAAACAACAAATGAATAGAGCAACATACACATCCACTCATCCTGGTAGTTTATGGGAGTTCTATAACTTTGTTACTATAGCTCTACAGCAATCACATCCAAAGACTTGGATGGAGGATCAGAGAGTTCTACACTGGTTTATTAGTGACACATTTAAGTTTGATAAAGTAAATGTAGCACCTGCGACAACCAGTGACAAACAGGAACCAGCTGAAGAGAATGAGGTTATTGAAGGTATATCTGTTACAGATGAGAGAGTTTATGGTAAAAAAGGTATTATCATTATGATTGATGATAACGGTAAACAAGTATCTGCGATATTCAAAGATAAAAAGAATGCTGACAAATACAATAGAAATAAGGCAGAAGATATTAAAGCTCTTTTAGATTTAGCTAAAGATACTAAATATCCAAATGCTATTGATGAATCTGTTGTTAATGAAGCTACCGTAGATAATAAAGCCACTGTAGATACAATACCTGAGAATTCACCAGAAGAGACCCGGGACCCTAATCAAGTAGATTTAGAAGATATGATTGCAGAAGTTAAAGCTGAAGAAGACGATGAAGAGCCAGTAGATGATAGTCCTGAAATTACAGGAATACCTGATGGTGACAAGCTATCTGATACTGATGATGAGTTTGATGCTGATGCAGAAATGCAAGAGATGAAGACTGAAGAGATCATTAAAGAAAAGATAGCTGAAGATGAAGCTGCAGTAGCTGAAGTATGTGATGAACCTGAATATATAAACATGGATACTGAATCAGATGAGGACTATCAAAAGCGTGTGGTAGAATTTGAAGGTAAAATTAGTGATAAAGAAGCTGCAGATATAATCAAAGGCCAAGAAGCTATTGATCAGCAAATGGCACAAGAAGCATCAGCTGATAATTCAGTCAGTGATGAGAACATAGATGATACTCTTAAAGTTGAACCAGATTTTGATTTAGATTTTGCACCAGGTGTAGATGAAGAAGAAGATGTTCAATCAGGAGATTTTGATTTTGATTTTGCATAAACTAACATGAATGAACACAAATGATTTGGTATATTATTGAAAATACAGACAAACGTGCGCATTTAACTACAACAGTAAGTGGTAATATTTTCTTCAAAAGAGGATGGGGCAGTGGTTACGTAGCAGTACCTCCTACTCATCCTTTGCATCTAGAAGATATTACACAAGACAAAATATCTTTAGTGCAAAGTTTAAATGTTAATGGTGGTGTTACTTACAA
>Ga0307379_10014804_pt1 | contig 10029 bp, 5 predicted proteins | sample UN2MG_FD_202237 | JGI IMG/M metagenome (GOLD analysis project Ga0307379, IMG submission 202237) | Soil microbial communities from Risofladan, Vaasa, Finland - UN-2 | ecosystem: Environmental > Terrestrial > Soil > Coastal area > Acid sulfate soil | place: Finland: Risofladan, Vaasa | collected... | reverse complement strand
GATCAAGGCGCTGGAGGACGCGGTCAAGCGGGACGTCGCCGACAGCGTTGCCTTCAACAAGACGCACCTTCCCCTCCTCAAGATCAAGGCCGGCGGGGGCCTGCCGGAGGACGCCTTCCCCATCGACGAGAAGCGCTACGCCGACCTGGGGCTCGACTTCGTGTTCATCAAGGAATACAAGCGCGTCCTGAACGAGATGATCTTGCCGGCCCGCAGCGACCTGAGGCGCACCTCGCTGGCGACGCCGGAGGAGATCAAGCAGCAGGAGGCCCTTCTAAAGGAGCAGTTCGGCGTCAAGGCCAGGGAGAAGGCCATCCAGTTCCTGAAGGTCAAGCGGGCCGGGGACGGGCTGATCTTCATCGAGGACGGCGCGTTGGATCGGTACTTCACGAAGGAAACGAAGGCCAGCAGCGCGAAGATGTGGGAGGCCCAGGTCAACCTGTGGGTCACGCGGGAGGTCCTCGAGGCGATCATCGCGACGAACACGGACGTGCTGGAGCAGCGCAGGAAGGCGGGCACCGGCCCGGTCTCGGCGGACGTGCTGTCCTCGGCGGTCAAGCGGCTGGCGAAGATCCACATCTCCGAGGCGTTCGCCCTCTCCGCGGCCGGCGGAGGGCTCTTTGGCACCAAGGGCCAGCCCGGGAGCTTCACGCAGCGATTCTCCACGGCCGACTACGGCGTCGTTCCCTACCGGTTCACCGTCGTCATGCCCCCCCGGCACGTGGGGAAGCTCCTGGAGAGGCTCATGGCGCGGAACTATCACACGGTGGTGAACGTCGCGATGGCCCAGGTGTCCCCCGACAGCGCGTACTACTACGGCGTCGAACCGACAATGATAGTGAATATCTCCGGCGAACTGCTGCTGCTGTTGGAATGGGTTCGCCCGCTGATGCCCCCGGCGGTGGCGGCCAGGCTGCCCAAGACGGCCGGCGGCGCGTGAAGGAGAAGCCCAACAGCGCCTCCCTCGAGAGGACGTGACTGCAAGGAGGCCGGTGTATGGCCAAGGCCGATAACGTGAGTTTCCTGGAACGGCACGTGGAGAAGCTCGTGCTGCTGGCTTGCCTGGCGCTGCTCGCCGCGGCGGCGTATCGGTGGGTTCTGTCTTCCCCCGTGGGGCTGGCCGTCATCAGCGAGAGGGGCCGGGGCAAGACGACGGCGGGCCCCGAACAGGTCGATCAGGTTCTCCAGGGGGCCGCCCAGCGTGTCAAGCACTTGCACGACGTGGCGAACCTGCAGGTCGATCCCGTCCCGAAATGGGCCGGGAAGGTCGTCACGGTGGGCCACTTCGAGTCCCCGCGCCAGGTGGTGGTGGACCCGGCCATGCCCCGGCTCCCGATGAAGGTCGACGTCGGCCGGGCGAGCAAAGGGATGGTGAGGCTGGCCCAACTGATCGCCGTCATGCCCGTGCCGCCGGCGCCGAAGGTGGCCGCGTCGATGCACCTGCCGGAGAGGGACACCCTCGCCGACCTGGCGGTGGCCCACGGTTCGCTGGTCTACCCACTGGCCGGACTCACCGCCGCGTGGGAGGAGCTGCTCAAGAAAAAGGTCGCCGTCAAGGCGGTCGTCCAGGATGTCCTTGTCGAAGCTCAGGAGGAGCTGCCGGACGGCCAGTGGGGGCCGATCAGGCGGGTGAACGTCGTGGCCAAGCCGGGTGCCGACGGCAACTCCATCGTCGTGCCCAAGGTCCGCCCCTTTGACGGGAAGAACGTGGAAGAGGTTCGGAAGGACCGGGACGCCGTGGCCCAGCAGCAGGATCACATTCTTCGGCCGGAATACTTCCGTGTCTGGCAGTCGGGATGGAAGGACTGGCGGGCGCTCCTGCCGAAGGTCCAGCCTGGAGAGAACGAGATCCAGGTGTGGTTCCACGACGAGGCGATGAAGATCGGGCGCCGCTACCGCTATCGTGTCAGGCTGGTCTTCGTCAACCCGATCCTGACGTACGACAAGGCGGTCGGCGAGGAGCACCTCGCCGAGGCCCGCCAGACGCACATCCGGGCCAACCCCAGCGCGTGGTCGAAGCCCGTTTCGGTCAACAGGAACGTCCGCTTCTTCCTGACCGGTGCGAGCGAGACGACGGGGCAGATGACGGTGACGATCTTTGCCCACAAATGGGGCCAGAGGGTGATGAAGACGTTCCGGGTCCGCCCCGGCGAGCCCATCGGGGCGCCGGCCAAGGTGGGGATCCGCAATCCCAAGTCGGGCAAGATGGAGGGGGTGACGGTGGATTTCTCCACCGGCACGGTGTCGCTTCAGTTCCGTTTCGACGTGAAGTACGCGAAAGGAAGCTTCGACGTGACGACCGCGAGGATGCTATATCTGGACCGGCAGGGCCGGCTCCAAGCTCTCATACAGGCGCGGGATAACGATAGTCCGTTACGGAAGAGGCTTTTTCAGGAAGTCAAGCAGGCGGCGGTGGAGAAGTAGCGAGCACCCGGCGATCGAACGGCGAAATTTTTGCACTTGCATTTGTCTTTGCGGGTCACTTATCATCGCCGCGCATTAGGGCCAACCATGCCGGGAGCTTCTTTCGACCGGCGTCAGGGCGTTGTTCTTGGAGTTGTTGCGGCCGTTCCGGCCCGCATCCATCCGGAGCGGTGACGTAAGCGGCGTGCCCACCCAGCGGGTCCCGCGTCGAGGGCCGGCCGGGGCGTTTCATGGAATGGCGGGGCACACCGATGCCCAGGTACGGGCAGGGCCAACCTACAGGCTGCCTCAAAAGGTTAAAGGAGCTTGCCGTGTTGATCGGACGACGATACCTCCACGTCATCTTGGCTGTGGTCTGCTCCCTCTCCCTGATCTCCTCGGCGACGGCCCAGGACGCCGCCTCGGATCAGGCCAAGCTCCTCCTGAAGCAGGGAGCGCAGCAGTACAAGGTCCTGAAATTCAAGCAGGCCCAGACCACGCTCCTGAAAGCCAGCGCCATTCTCAAGAGCAATGCGTCGGCCCTCTCGGCGGCGGAGAAGAAGGAACTGGACGACTATCTCGCCAAGGTCCCCAACGCCATCCGAAGGCAGGCGGCCGCCCAGGAGGCCTATCGCAGTGCCGAGAAGGCCCTGGCTGCCGGCAAGCTCGACGACGCGATCCAGGGCTTCGCCCGAGCGGCCACCAACGAATTCCTCGACGGGGCTACGCGGCGCGACGCCCGCGCCCAACTGGCCTTGGCGCAGAAGAGGAAGGAAGTCGTGGCCATCGCCACGACCGTGCCCACGCCGAAGCCAGCCCCCGCAACGAAGCCGGTCCCCAAGCCGACACCCAAGCCGGCGCCCAAGCCGACGCCGAAGCCGGCGCCCAAGCCGGCCCCCAAGCCGACGCCGAAGCCGGCCCCCAAGCCGACGCCGGCCCCCAAGCCGACGCCGGCCCCCAAGCCGACGCCGAAGCCGGCGCCCAAGCCGGCTCTGTCGCCAGTGTCGCGGAAGATGATGGCGGACATGGAGGCCCGCATGGCGAAGGCCCTGCAACTGCTCAGCATGGGCAAGAGGGCGCTCCGCGACCAGAAGATTGACATGGCCGTCCAGTACTTCCAGCGGGCCAAGGATCTCGATCCGGACTTGGCGGAGGCCGATCAGTTGCTCCGGCACACGTCCAAGCTGGTCGCGCTGAAGACCGTCAGCCGCGCGGGAATCCTCAGCAGGCTCGAGCGGCGGAATCTCATCGCCAAGCAAGCGGCTACCGTGGAGATCAACAAGGCGATCGAACGGACCCGGGATGCCCTGGCGAGCGCGAGCAAGGAGGCCGACTTCGATAACGCCGACCAGGCCGCCCGCCTCGCCGGCGAAACCCTCGAGGCCAACAAGAGCTTCTTCGAGGCCATGGGGTACCGCAACGAAAGGGCGAGGATCGACGGCCTGCTGGACACCATCGCCAAGAGGCGAGACACCTTCAACAAGCGGAAGGCCTCGGCCCAGGCCCGGGAAGTCGATCGAATCAAGGCCAAGCGGCTCCTCGATCAGCAGCGCAGGACCCTGCGCAAGATCTCCTCGCTCAGCGAGCAGGCCCGGGCCCATCGGAGGCAGAAGGAGTACGATCGGGCCTTGGAGATCGTCCAGCAGATCCTTCTGATCGACCCGAGGAATCGTTGGGCCGAGAAGGAAAGGGACTTTCTCACCGAGTTCGGCCTGCTGATGAAGGACACCAAGGCCATGCGGACCCAGAGGGTCGAGGAGTCCAAGGTGCAGTGGGACCTGAAGAAGGCGGAAGTCCCGTGGTATGAGTACCTGCGGTATCCCAAGAACTGGAAGCAGTTGACCGAGGACCGGAAGGAGTTCCAGGCCTCCGCGGCCGGGGAATCGGCTGCCGACGCGGCCCTGCGGGAGAAGCTCCAAAGGGAGATCGAGCGGCTCAGCTTCACCGACATCGACTTCAAGGACGTCGTGCAGTTCCTGCGGGAGTACTCCGACGCCAACATCCACGTAAACTGGCGTGCGCTCCAGGCGGCCGGCATCGAGCAGACCACCAAGGTCAGCGTGGACGTGCGGAAGATCACTGTCAAGCGAGCGTTGGACCTGATCCTGCGGGACGTCAGCGGCGCCGCGGCCGGCGCCGACGCCGAGCTTCGCTACGTCATCAACGGCGGCGTGCTGACCATCTCCACGAAGGCGGACCTCGCCCGCGAGCCCATTCGCCGGGTCTACGACATTCGTGACCTGCTGGTTCCCATTCCGGACTTCTCGGGCCCGCGCATCGAGCTCGCCGAGGCCAGCCAGGAGAGCCTGAACGTCGGACGAAGCTCCAGCAGCACCAGCGGGATCTTCGAGGACGACACGACGACCGCCGGCGGGAAGGACGAGGAGGAGGAGATCACCAAGGAGAAGCTCACCGAGGACTTCATCAGCCTGGTCAAGAACGCCATTGACCGGGACTCCTGGGGCGACGCGGAAGGCGGCGGGGCGGGCGCCGGCTTCATTCAGGTCCTCAACGGCCAGCTCGTCGTCACGCAGACGGCCGAGAACCACCAGGCCCTCTCCGAGCTGATCGAGAAGCTGCGCGAGGCCAAGACGATCCAGATCATGGTCGAGGCGAGATTCATCTCCGTGAACAGCGGCTTCCTCAGCAGCGTCGGGGTGGATCTGGACTTCTACTTCAACGTCGGATCGAACATGACTCGCCCCGACGGGGCGGTCGTCACGGATCCCTGGACCGGCTCGCAGGTGCCGACCTACACGGGCATCGGCGGGCAGACGTCGAACTTCCCCACCTACAGCGCGACCGGGCCCTGGCCGGTCAGGGCGGGCAGCCCCTCGGGCAACCGGAAGTGGAGTCCCGTCGGCGTCAAGCAGGGCTCGGCGGGCTTTATCTCCGGCATGCAAACGGGGGTCGGCGGCGACATCGGCAAGACGCTTAGCAGCATGGCTCCGGCGCTAAGCATCGGCGGGACGTTCCTGGACGACATCCAGGTGGACTTTCTCGTCCAGGCCACCCAGGCCCACGTCTCCACCCGCGTGCTGACGGCACCGAAGATCACGATGTCCAACAGCCAACGGGCGTATATCACGGTCGCCCGGCAGCAGGCCTACATCCGGGAGTACATCCCGGTGGTTTCGGGCAACGCGACGGCGTACCGCCCGGTGATCGCTTACATCCCGACGGGCGCGGTGCTGGACGTGGCGGCGACGGCCTCCGCCGACCGGCGGTACGTCATGATGACGATCCGCCCGCAGGTCTCGCAGCAGTTAGACGACCCGATCCGGGTCGCCACGAGCGGCGGCGATATCTTTCTGCCGAATGTCAGCGTGCAGGACCTTCAGACGACGGTTTCGGTCCCCGACGGCGGCACGCTCCTGCTGGGCGGCCAGCGGCTCGCGGGCGAGAGCGAGCGGGAAATGGGCGCCCCGGTCCTCAGCAAGATCCCGATCATCAACCGGTTGTTCGACAACCGGGGCACCGTACGGGACGAGCAGACGCTCCTGATCCTCGTCAAGCCGAAGATCATGATCAACGAGCAGGCCGAACGGAACGAGAGACTCTACCTCGAAGAGCCTCGGCTTCCGTAGTGCCGGGCTCACGCCCAATACGATCGAATAAGCGACGGGCCGCGGTTCCTGCGGGAGCCCGCGGCCCGATTCGCATTTAACAGAATGTGCGAAACGACTGGGGACGTGCGATGAAACGACATGCGCTGGTGCTGACCATGATCCTGGGCGCCGCGGCCGGGTCGGCCCCCGCCGAGCCGGCCGCGAAGGGCAAGCCCGGTGGGGCGCCCGCCGCCAAGACCCCCCGGATCGGCGACATCGAGGTGGACCTGATCGAGCGACAGGTCCGTCTGGACGCCGAGGTCTGTCTCCGCGAGGGGGTCCTGGAGTTCCTCCTGGTCGCCTGGCAGACCAAGACGCACGAGAGCATCCTGCACACCAAGGCCAAGCCGTCTCATCTGCACGCGGCGCTGCTGATGCTGGGCCTGGCCGCGGGCAAGCCCGCCCGGTGGTCCGGGCAGGACGAGTCGGCACGGTTCCTGCCGCCGGCCGGCGCGAAACTGGCCGTCGACCTTCTCTGGAAGGACGGCAACGGCCGGTCCCGCCGGTCCGCGGCCGGCGCGTGGCTCCGCGGCGCGGAGGGCAAGAAGATCATCTATCCGGACAAGTGGATCTTCGTTGGCTCGCAGATCCTTCCGGACGGGAAGTACTGGGCGGAGCTTGACGGCGAGGTGATTTCCGTGACCAACTTCGCCTCGGCCGTGATCGACGTCCCCTTCAAGAGCTCCAACGCAAACGATTCGAGGGAGTTTTTCGCCAAGACCGGGGCCATTCCCCCGAAGGGCACGAAGGTCAGAGTGGTCATCACGGCCCTGCCGGGCTCGGAGAAGGCCCCCGATGCCCGCGTGCTGCTGGAGGTCGACCGGTTCGGACGGATGCGGGTCGACGGCAAGACGATGACGGGCGAGAAACTCCAGGAATGGGCCGCCAAGTTCATCCAGCGCCACGAGAGGGGCATGGTGGTGATCCGGGCGGCGGGGAAGGCCCTCGTTCACGACGTGGCCGAGGCCCGGCTGAACCTGCGCCTCGGCGGCGTTCGGGAGTTCGACGTGCAACGCGTCCCGCCGGGGACGGAAGTTCTCCCGAGAACCGCCGAGGAGGCCAAGCAGACGCTGAAGAAGTGGGACGAGAAGTTCGCCAACGCCCACGAGTTCATCCAGGATCCCGGCCAGCAGGCCCAGCGCGTGCTCGACCAGATGGCCCTTCACTTCCGCGAGATGGAGGCCCGGAAGAGGCTCCTCGAGGAGTACGCCGCTCATCTCCGCAAGTCCCTCGCGCGGTACAAAGCGACCACCCAGCCGGCGGGCACGCGGGAGTGATCCAGGATGGCCACGCGCCCGTCGCCGACCGGAAACGCCTCGCGGCCATCGGGCTTCCGGCGAATCCTCGCTCGCGACGGCCTCGCCGTGCTGACCGCCTCCGCCGTGACGATCGCGGTCGAACTGGGCGTGTACGCCGCCGCCGTTCTCGCCGGCTCGGGCCGCGCCCAGGCCGTTCTGGCGACGCTGGCCGTGACGGTGGTCTGGCTCGCCCTGGCCGCACCGGCCTTGTCGGCCTCCGGGGCCGACGCGATCGGGGCCCTGCTGCGAGGCGGGTGCATCGCCGATGCCTCCGCCGTTACGCTGATCGTGCTCTGGCTCAGTTCGCCTCAGGTCGCCCTGCCGGCGGCGATGAGAATCTACTGCATTCTGGCGGCGATGGCCCTGCTGGCCGTTGCGCTGAGCTGCCTGGCCCGTCGTGCCCCCGGAAAGAGCGCCCTGGCGGTGGCGACGGCCGGGGGGTTCCTGATCGCGCTGGCCAGCCCCTGGTGGGTCGGCGGCGCCTTGCGGGCGGCCCCGCAGGAAACGGCGGAAAAGATCGTCGCCGCCGGCGTGTACATCAATCCCTTCTACGCGGTCACGGCGGCGATGTCGGATTCGTCGCGGTTCGTGTGGCACGAGGCGGCGGCGATGTACCGGATCACGCGGATCGGGGACTACGCGGCCGCGCCGCGGGCCGTGTGGTGGGCCTCGGCGGCGCTGCACTGCGCGGCGGGGCTCGTGGCGGCCGCCGTCGCCGCCGGGGTCCACCGCCGCAGGCGAAATCGCGCGGCCCTCGAGAGGCCCCCTCGCCCGGCGCCGCTGTAATCGGGGTTACCTGCCGGCCCGGGAATCCAGGAGGCCCTTCAGCAGGCGTGCGAAGTTCCGGACGGCCTGCCCGCGGTGGCTGATGGCGTTCTTCTCGCGGGGCGACATTTCCGCGGCGGTGCGTCCCGCCTCGGGCACGAGGAAGACCGGGTCGTACCCGAAGCCGTTCTCCCCGCGCCGCCGGCGGGTAATTGTGCCCTCGATCGTGCCGGAGGCCTCCAGGAGGATCTGGTCCGGATCGGCCAGGGCGAGGTGGCAGACGAATCGGGCGGTTCTCTTCTCGTCGGCCGTGCCGGCCAGGGCGGCCAGGAGCTTGGCCGTGTTGGCCGCGTCGCGGACACCACGCCCCGCGGCCGGGGGGAACTTCTCCGCGGCGTAGCGGGCACTGTGCACGCCGGGGGCGCCGCCGAGGGCGTCCACCACCAGGCCGGAGTCGTCCGCCAGGCACCAGCAGGCGGTCCGGCGAGCGTAGTACAGGGCCTTGTCGCGGGCGTTCCGGGCAAAGGTCGAGCCTTCCTCGGCGGGCTCGGGGATGCCGCCGAACGCCTCCAGCCCCACGACACGGACGGGCAGATCGCCGAGGACCTGCCTGATCTCGCGAAGCTTGCCTGGATTTCGCGTGGCCAGCACGACCTGGCGAACGGGGCCGCGGGGCCTTCCCGTTGGCGGCGGCTTTCGAGGTGCGCTGTCCGGGGCCAATGGTTCGTCCGACTCCTGGCAGGGCCCGGGCGACTCGTCAGGAGCCACCCAACTCCGAGACCACCACGCCGCCCATGACGACGTACTCCAGCCCGCTGAGCTTCTGCCTGACCTTGGGGATCTTCACGGCGTCGGGGTTGTCCAGGTCCTTCTCGGGCAGGGCCTTCCGGAGCGAGACGCGCTGCTTGACCTCGAACCATCCCTCCCGGAGCAGAGCGGCCATGGTCCTGTAGGCCAGCTCCTCGCACAGGCCGTCTGCTCGGGGCTTCTTGCCGCGATCGCGGAAGTCGGCGACGGCCAGCGGCTTGCCCTTCGTCGCGCTGTCCTTGTCGATCTTGCTCACCAGGAGCTGTGCGAGGCGGGGGAGGCGGTCGGTCCTTCCGACCCCGCGGACGGCCGTCACGACGGTGCCGTTGGACACCTGGACGACCTTCAACTCGCATGTGACGGCCTCGGGAGGCGCCTTTTGACCAGCCGGGCGCGCCTTGCCCGCCACCGCGGTCGGCCCGACGGGCTCGCGAGGGATCTTCATCAGGTAGGTGGGCGCGGGGATCTTTTGCGTCTTGCGCGTTTTGGGGTTGATCGCGGTCAGCAGCTTCTGCCGCCCGTTGACCGCTATGTTAGGGAACTGCTTGAACAACTGCTGGATCCGCTTGTCGCGAAGGACGCGCTCCACGCGGTTGCCCTTCCGGAGGAACTGGACGGCGGATCTGTCGAACAGGCCCACCGCAACGATCGACGAGCCGGGGTCGTGCTTGTAGTAGGCGGGCAGGTTCTTCTGGCGAAGCTGGCGGCAGTAGTCGACGGCGAATTTCCTTCGCCCCATGTACCCGGCCTCGACCACGTCGTAGAACTCCGCGACCAATACGCTGTAGACGTATTCCGGCGGCGTGTTGGTGAGTTTCCACTCCGCCGGGCCGGGGTCCTCCTTGCCGGGGATGGGCACGAGGATCGCCTTGGCGTACACCGGCAGCTTGGCGGGCGTGCGGTAGACCTTGGCCTTCTTCAGGTTCGGCTGGGCGTCCTTCATGGTCTTGTACTTGCCCCAGTACAGCAAGCTGTGGTGTTCCCTGTGGACGATGAAGAGATGCTTCCACCCGGCGTGGCGTTCGGTGGCCTCCTTGTAGTACTTGGCCTGCTTGACGTGCGAGCCGGGCCCCCGGCAGACGCTCAGCAGAATGGTATAGTTGCCGTCCTTCGCGCCGCCGGAGCTGGGCGACGGCCCGAAGAGGCCC